>OKSF01002028.1_pt1 | contig 14610 bp, 19 predicted proteins | sample 1606061 | NCBI WGS metagenome assembly OKSF01 (sample SAMEA3541567, study PRJEB24748) | human gut metagenome | biome: human gut; feature: human-associated habitat; material: faeces | place: China | collected 2012 | reverse complement strand
AATACGGCTGAATATTTCCCGCCGCCCCATAGGATCCAGCCCGGCAGAAGGGTCATCCAAAATCAGAAAATCAGGATGCATGGCAATCACGCCGGCGATGGCCACACGGCGCTGCTGGCCGCCGGAAAGGCGGAAAGGCGACCGTTCGGCAAATGTTTCATAATCAATCCCCGCAAAGCGCATGGCGCTCTTTACTCGTTTTTCCGTTTCCTCTTCATCACAGCCCTGGTTCTGCGGACCGAAAGCAATATCTTTTGCTACGGTTTCTTCAAAGAGCTGATGCTCGGGATATTGGAAAACCATGCCCACCGAATGGCGCTTCACCATAGCTTCTTTTGTAGCAAATGCCACATGTGGTGTCACCAAAATATTTTTTGCATGAAACAGAGGATGCGATGCTTCTACCGGTGGCTCTTTTTCAAATACATCCACACAAGCTCCTGCAATTTTTCCTTCATTCAGCGCCTCTGCCAAAGCTTCACTGTCCACCACCGGACCCCTTGCGGTATTGATGAGCACAGCATTTTCCTTCATCAATGCTAATTTTCCTTTATCTATCAGATGTGTTGTTTCCTTATTTAAAGGTACGTGCAGAGAAACAATATCACAGACAGATAAAAGCTCTTCCATTGATACAAATTGAGCGCCTTCAATCTCTTTCTCTGTTCTGCTGTATATATAAACTTCACACCCAAAGGCTTTTGCAATGCGGGCTACTCTTGTACCGATTGCGCCTGCACCGATTACACCAAATTTCTTAGCCTCCAGCTCAAAGCCTACTAAACCGTCTTTTGTTCCTTGGTTTCTCACAGCAGTATCACACTGTGCAAGTCTGCGGTAAAGAGAAATCAGCATACCAAAGACTAAGTCAGATACAGCTGCCGTAGAATAACCCGCACAATTACATACACAAATTCCCTTTTCCTTACATAAATCCAAAGGAATATGATCCACACCTGTAAAAGCAACTGATAAAAGTTTTAATTTTTCACAACCTTCTATCACTTCTTCATTTAAAGGAAGATTTGCCACCACGAGAATATCTGCATCTTTTCCTCTTTCAATCAAAGTTTCGGTGTCTGTGACTCTTGTATCATAATATACAATTTCTACATCTTTTGAGAGCTTTTCTTCTGCAATTTTTAAAAGCTGCTCTTTTTCCACACCTAATGGTTCAATAATTACTAATTTCACAAAATCACCTCTTAAATCTGTGTTTCTACAAAAATGTCATACAGCGCTTTAATTGCCACTTCAAAGTCTTCATTTTTCACACCCACAATGATATTTAACTCACTGGAGCCCTGATCAATCATTTTAACATTAACATCAGCATGTGCCAGCGCAGCAAAAATTCTTGCGGCAGTACCACGATTTGAACGCATGCCCCTACCAACCACAGCAATCAAAGCCAAGTCTGACTCTAATTCCATGTAATCCGGATTTACAGTTCTATGTACGCCTGCAATTACCTGCTGCTCTTTTTCCGCAAACTCATCCTGATGGATAAATACCGTCATAGTATCAATTCCTGATGGAATATGTTCAAAAGAAATCCCCTGTTCTTCTAACACCTGCAATACCTTTCTTCCGAAACCGATTTCTGCATTCATCATGGATTTTTCAATAAACAGAGAACAGAAACCTTTTTTCCCTGCAATACCGGTAATGGTATACAATGGCTTTTTACAGGTATCCTCTACAATCATTGTTCCTTCTGCTTCCGGTTCATTGGTATTTTTAATATTAATCGGAATACCTGCTTTTCTTACAGGGAAAATAGCATCCTCGTGAAGCACAGTAGCGCCCATGTAAGAAAGCTCACGGAGTTCACGATAAGTAATGGTATCAATGGACTTTGGGTTTGGGATAATTCTGGGGTCTGTTACCATAACTCCTGAAACATCTGTCCAGTTTTCATACAAGTCTACATCTAAAGCTCCTGCAAGAATAGAGCCGGTAATATCAGAACCTCCTCTGGAAAAGGTTTTAATTTCTCCGTTTTCTTTTGCTCCATAAAATCCCGGTACAACTGCCCGTTCTATATTATTTAATTTCTTGGCAACCAAAAGCTCCGTAATTCCCGCATCAAACTGTCCGTTTCCGTCAAAACGAATGATTTCCGCCGGGTCCACAAATTCATAACCCAAATACGCCGCCATAATTTTTCCGTTCAAATATTCCCCTCTAGATGCGGCATATTCTTTCCCAATCTGATTTTTAAAGTTCTCTTTTACTTCCTCAAATTCCTTTTCCAATGACAGAGAAATCTGTAAGCCATCAATAATTTCCTGATAGCGAGCTTTGATTTCTTCTAAAATCTTTTCAAATTCCCCCTCATCGTCTGCTGCCTCATAACAGGCATAAAGTAAATCCGTAACCTTTGTATCCTCTGAAAAACGTTTTCCGGGTGCAGACGGAACAACGTATCTTCTGCTTTCATCTGCACGAATAATTTTCCCTACTTTTTCAAACTGTTCTGCACTGGCAAGAGAACTCCCACCGAATTTCACAACTTTTTTCATTCCATATCCTCCCTGAGCGTCTTTTCTTCTGCATAGGCAGTGCAATCCTTGCGGAACGTTATTTATTTCATAGGACGCAATTTCCTATGGAATAAATAATAGCCTCTCATGTATAAAATGTCTAGCCTTTTCTAATTTTTTCCTTTTCCCTTGTCCGATAAAAGCAGTCCTGCAAAGACCAAACCTGCTCCAATTACCGATATCACTGTTATTTTTTCTCCTAAAATAATCGCAGAAGCAAGAATTGTCACAACCGGAGAAAGATATAAATACACAGCGGTACGTACTGCTCCCAAAAGCTTTACCGCCAAATTCCATGTCACAAAGCAAAGAGCAGAAGCCCCTACTCCTAAAAACAGCATATTTCCCAAATAAATCGGATTACTAAACCGTTCCAATTTCCATTCAAATCCCATAAGAAATACAGGAATAATCATAAACAAAATGCCATAAAAGAAAATATGGCGGGTACTCAGAATGGTAGAAATTCCGAAAGAACCGATTTTTTTCACCAATACAGAATAGCATGCCCACACAAAAGCAGCCAGAAATGCCAGAATATCCCCCTTGGGATTTAAAGAAAAAGCGCTGCTTCCATGTATGCTAATCAGAATAATTCCGGTAATACTGGTAAGAAATCCCACAAAAAATCCTGTTTTCAACTTCTCCTCTTTCAAAAACATTCTTCCCAAAATTGCGGTAAAGAAAGGCGCTGTGGCAATGATAATTCCCACATTAGACGCATAAGTATACGTCAATGCGATATTTTCCAACAGGAAATAAAAAGTTACCCCTGTAAGCCCTGCGCCAATAAAATACAATTCCTGCTTTTTATTACTGACAGACAAACCCTGACGGTTCATAAGCAAAAGCAAAAAATAACCAATTAAAAACCGCATAAATAAAATTTCAATCGGTGTAAATGCCTTTAACAAAACCTTTGTGGCAATAAACGTTGTTCCCCAGACACAAATGGTGAACAATGCCAGCAAATGTCCTTTTGCATTCTCTTTCATAAGCTCCTCCTATTATTTCTGTTACAGAAAAACCGGCAGACTCTGCATCCAGATGACTGCCGGTAAACTTTATTTATTTCTGTTTCCCCTGTACTTTTCTTCACAATATTTGCAGCGATATATTTCCTTCTCCGGATCTGCCAGAATAAATACATGATCCAGCTCCTGCTCAATAGAAGTAATACAACGTGGGTTTTTACAGCGGATTACATTCCGGATTTCTTTTGGGAGAGAAAGGTCTTTCTTCTCTACAATTTCTCCGTCTTTAATAATATTTACCGTAATATTATGGTCGATAAATCCCAGAATATCTAAATTTAATGAGTCAATGGGACATTCTACTTTAATAATGTCCTTGCGTCCCATTTTATCACTTCTGGCATTTTTAATAATTGCCACACAGCAGTCCAGCTTATCTAACTTTAAGTCATGATAAATTGTCATGCTTTTTCCTGCTTTAATATGGTCTAAAACCACACCTTCACTTAAACGGCCTACATTTAACATAAGTCTACCCCCAATCCTAACAAGCTTAAAATCAATGCCATTCTTACATAAACACCGTACTGTACCTGTTTGAAATAAGCTGCTCTTGGGTCTGCATCTACTTCTACGGAAATTTCATTTACTCTTGGTAATGGATGAAGCACCAGCATATCCTCTCTTGCCAGCGCCATTTTCGCTTTATCTAAGATATAGAAATCTTTCATTCGTACATAATCTTCTTCGTTGAAGAAACGTTCTCTCTGCACACGTGTCATATACAGAAGGTCAAGACTCGGCATTGCCTCTTCCAAACGCTCTACTTCAATAAACTCATGACCGCTGGCTTTTAAAACGTCTTCACGAATATAATCCGGAATACGAAGCTCTTCCGGAGAAATCAAAACAAATTTCACACCCTCGTAGCGTACCAGCGCTTCAATTAAAGAATGTACTGTTCTTCCGAACTTTAAGTCACCGCAAAGACCAATGGTAATATTGTCCAGTCTTCCTTTTAAAGAGCGGATTGTAAGTAAATCTGCAAGTGTCTGTGTAGGATGCTGATGTCCTCCGTCACCTGCATTGATAACAGGAATTTCAGATGCCATAGACGCAACTAACGGCGCACCTTCTTTTGGATGACGCATAGCACAGATATCTGCATAGCAAGACACAGTACGCACAGTATCTGCCACACTTTCGCCCTTTGCGGCAGAGCTTGAGTTTGCGCTGGAAAATCCTAAAACTTTTCCTCCCAGACGCATCATGGCAGACTCAAAACTTAAACGTGTTCTTGTACTTGGTTCATAAAACAAGGTTGCTAAGATTTTCCCATCACATTTATGGGCATATTTCTCTGGATTTTTTTCAATATCGTTAGCAAGGTCTAAAACCTTCGCCAATTCCTCCACGGACAAATCCAACGGACTCATTAAGTGTCTCATAGATTACCTCCTATGTGTTCTCAAACTTTATCATCACGTACTATCATATAACAGTTACTTCTACATTTCAAGAATTTTTCATAGATTATTCCAACCAAAAACCATACCGGCGCATAGTCCAGCCGAATAACGCCTTTATACTGAAAAGGACTACTGCTGTAATCCCACGGACACACATTATAATGCTTTAAAAACATGCCGGAAAGATACTCCACCGTAAAAATCCCCGTCATGTAAATACTTCCTCGCAAGACCAACGGCAAATCCTGTATTTTCTTTGAAACAGGTCCGATACACGCTGCCATTCCGTATATGGGAAACATCCATAAAGAGGAATAGCCGGTAAGTTTCCAATTTTCACTACCCAGAGCATGCAGACCTGTCCAGAAAATTTCCATTCCCCATCCCAATACTCCGCATTTCAAAAAATCACCCTTCATACTCGTTTTCTCCTTGCATTTACTTTCCTTATATTATGGAATGGAAATGCCATTTTTATACAAAAAACTTGCACAGTTTAAATTGGCGGTGTATCATAGTGCACATAGACTATGGATTTAGAAAGGATTTCTATATGATGCCGGATTTACAGGATTTAAGAAAAGAAATAGATGCTATTGATAATCAAATGACTTCCCTGTTCGAAAAAAGGATGGAAATTGCCGAGCAGGTAGCACGATTTAAAATTGAAAATGAAAAACCGGTTTTTGACCGTACCAGAGAATTAGAAAAATTAAAATCAGTCTCTCAAAAAACACACAGTAATTTTAACCGCTGCGGCATTCAGGAGCTATATCAGCAGATTATGTCCATCAGCAGAAAACGCCAATATCAGCTTCTTCAGGAACACGGAATATCTCAAAAAAGCCTTTTTACTCCTGTGGATAACTTGGAAAAAGAAAATGTAATAGTTGTGTTTCAAGGAGTGGAAGGCGCATACAGTCATGCTGCCATGTGTCGTTTTTTTGGCAATTCTATTCAAAGCTACCATGTAGACACATGGAAAGATGCTATGGAAGAAATTAAACACGGCCGTGCACTCTATGCCGTACTGCCTATTGAGAACTCAACTGCCGGAATTGTACAGGACAATTATGATTTACTTACCGCTTACGACCATGTTATCGTAGGAGAACAGATTATCCCATGCCAGCATGTTCTTGTGGGTATACCGGGAAGCACTCTTTCCGACATTCAGCATGTATATTCTCACCCGCAAGCTTTAATGCAGTGTCGGGAGTTTCTGGACAGCAACGAAAATTGGTGTACCCATGATTTTAGTAATACTGCTGCCGCAGCAAAAAAAGTCGCATTGGAAAAGTATAAAACACAGGCAGCTATTGCAAGCCCTTATGCTGCTGAATATTTTGGACTTTCTGTTTTAAAAGAAGGTATTTTCTCTAATCCGGAAAATTCTACCCGTTTCATTATTGTTACAAAGGATAAAATATACCAAAAAGCTGCCCATAAAATCAGCGTCAGCTATGAACTGCCTCACGAAAGCGGAAGTCTGTATAACAGCCTGTCCCATTTTATTTACAATGGTTTAAACATGACCAAAATTGAGTCTCGACCTATTTCCAACCGTAACTGGGAATACCGTTTTTTCGTAGATTTTGAAGGAAATTTAAGCGACAGCGCTGTTAAAAACGCTTTATGCGGTCTGAGCTTTGAAGTACAAAACCTCCGTATACACGGAAATTATTGAAAGGAGCTGCCCTATGTTTCACATTGATGAATGTATTTTATATAGAAACTTTCCTCACGGAGATATTTTAAAGGATATGACAGATGCCCTGTCTATCTGCTGTAAAGAACCGGAAGCGCCGGAAAAATCAAAACCTCTTTTTTACAGCTGCATGAACCGTTTAGTGAAAATGGCAAATGACTATGGTTTTCGAGGAGATTTATGGAACCATTACCTTACGTGGCTTCTAGTCAATCACGAAAATGCTTTCAGCGTTTCCTGTGAAATAACAGGACTGACACATAGTCCTTCCTTAAATGCTCTGGCTCTTCATGACTTTTCGATTTTTAAAGATTTATTTCATCTGGATTTTTCTGCTTTTGAAAGCTTTTACGGAAGGTCCTCCTGCTGTAATTTAATCAGTAATTACCAAACAGAACATCAGAGAGGATTATATGTTAATGAACGCATTTCCAGTCGGCTTTCTGCTTTGAGCAGCCTTTTGGAAAATTCTGCTTCTCCGGAAGAATTTATGGAACATATTGTTGATTTTTATAAGGATTTCGGAGTAGGTAAATTAGGACTTCACAAAGCCTTTCGTCTGGAGCATAAAAATCCCTCTCAGACAACAGAAATTATTCCGATTACCAGAGTTGCCCATGTAAAACTGGATGATTTAGTCGGATACGAATTAGAAAAGAAAAAGCTGACGGATAATACAGAGGCTTTTCTGGCAGGAAAGCCCGCCAATAACTGTCTCCTCTTCGGTGATGCAGGAACAGGAAAATCTACCTGCATTAAAGCAATTCTAAACCAATATTATGAAAAAGGACTTCGTATTATCGAGGTATATAAGCATCAGTTTCAGGATTTAAATGATGTAATTACTCAAATCAAAAATCGAAATTATAAATTTATTATCTATATGGATGACCTGTCCTTTGAGGATTTTGAAATCGAATACAAATACTTAAAGGCCGTTATCGAAGGCGGATTAGAGAAAAAGCCTAACAATGTGTTGATTTATGCCACCTCAAATCGCAGGCATCTCATTCGAGAAAGCTTTCGTGATAAAAATGAACGTGACGATGATTTACATACCAATGATACCGTACAGGAAAAACTGTCCTTGGTTTCACGCTTTGGTATTACTATTTATTTTGGCTCACCGGAGAAAAAAGAATTTCAGAATATTGTGCTTGCTCTGGCAAAACGAAATGAAATCAATATGCCGGAAGATGAAATCTTGGCAAAAGCGAATATTTGGGAATTGCAGCATGGCGGTCTTTCCGGACGAACTGCACAGCAGTTTATTGACTATTTAAAAGGAACCTTATATTCTTAAAACCATTTATTAAAGGAATTATGGCAGAAAATAGGTATATCTCATGAATACTTGCTTTTCTGCCACAATTTTTATCTTAGCGTTATTTTCTATAAGAAGCTGCCCCACTTATTCCGTTCTTTTAAAAGCTCCTGTGTAATATGTATTTCCTTGTTATCTACGTCTCTTGCATCATATTTATGTTCCCAAAACATACTCATGAAAAAAGTCATAAATAACAGATAAGCCACATAACCTGCCCATATCCAAAAGTTTGTCTGCAAAGCATTGAAAGAAGGCAGAATACAAATTGATATAGGAAATACAACTGCCACTGCAATAAGGCACATCTTTATTATTCGGAGTTTCTTTGTTTTCATTCTAATCACGCTCCTTTTTCAGATAACACTGGTTTCTTGCTGATTTCATTATAACATTACAAAAATCACATTACAAGAAGCGTTACTTTTCTTTTTTATTTTATCTCAGATGAATAATATGGAATACACAAATATGCACCTTCATAAATCAAGTCTTCTGTCAAATGATTGATTTCTTTTACTTCTTTAATATAATCTTCCACGGACGCATATTCTTCAGACATATATTCTTCTGCTATCTCCCATAAGCTGCTTCCCGGTTCAATTTCTACGCTGGTATAATATTTGTGACGAATAGAATTGGGTGTTCCTGCATTCGCTGTATTTGATGTCTGAAATAAAAGAAATATAAGAAATCCGATTATAAAAACTACAATAAAAAATCCTTTTATTCCTACTTTCTCTTTTCCTATTCTTCTATTCATAATATAATCCTCCTAATCCGTAATGATTGCGAACATTTGTTTGTTGTGAGCTTATAATACTACAAGAACATACGTTTGTCAACACTTTTCTCGAACAAATATTCGATAAATTATCGAACACGTATTCCGAATATTTGTTTGCATTCTCGAAAAATATGTGGTATGATAATTACAGAATAATACATTTTTTTTCAAAATGTATTCTGGAGGTAGAACGTATGGAATATGGAAAGATTACTCAAAAACAATCTGAAATTTTAGAATATATGAAAAATGAAATTTTAAACCGGGGATTTCCCCCTTCTGTAAGAGAAATTTGTGAAGCAGTTCATTTAAAATCTACTTCATCTGTACATTCTCATTTAGAAACTCTGGAAAAAAACGGTTATATCCGCAGAGACCCTACCAAACCCAGAGCAATTGAAATTGTAGATGACAATTTTAATCTGGTACGCCGTGAGACAGTAAACGTTCCGATTATCGGAAAGGTTTCTGCCGGTCAGCCGCTTTTGGCAGTGGAAAACATTGATGGATATTTTCCCATCCCTTCTGAGTATATGCCAAATAACAAAACTTTCATGTTGGTTGTTCAGGGAGACAGTATGATTAACGCCGGTATTTTTAACGGCGATTATGTGATTGTGGAACAGCAGAAAACTGCAGAAAATGGACAAAAAGTAGTAGCCCTTGTGGAAGACTCTGCCACTGTAAAAACCTTTTATAAAGAAGATGGGCATATCCGACTGCAACCGGAAAATGATACTATGGAACCTATTATCGTGGAACAAGATCAGTTTTTCCAGATTTTAGGAAAAGTCATTGGTGTTTTTCGCTTTATGCGTTAAATCCCAAAGTAAGTTCTTCCAAAATCGAAGAACTTACTTTTTCTTTTCCATAATATAATTTGTCAATGCAATTCCTTTTCGAAAAACCTGCTGTTCTTTTAACATAATATAGCCTCTTTTTTCAAAAAAGGGCTTTGCTGTAATGGACGCATGTGTCACAATTTCGGTGGCTGCTACTGCATTTTCCAGTTTTTCACAAAGCGCAGTAGCTATCCCTTTTCCCTGAGCATCCTTATGCACATAAAGTCTGTCCAGATATCCGGTCTTCTCTATATCTCCAAAACCTACAATTTTATTTCCTTCTACTGCCACAAAGCTTTCATGTGCCAAAAAAGAAGTATTCCATTGCTGTATATTCACTTCTCCTGTTGCCCATACATCTAATTGTTCTTTTGTATAATCTTTGCAATTCACATTATGAACCGTGTCATAAAAAAGCTCTGCCAACTCTTCACAGTCGTTTTCCTGATATTTTCGAATTATCACATTTATCATTTTGTTCCTCCATAAGAAAACAGAACAGCAAAATGATAAAACTCATCCTGACTGTTCTGCTTCATTCACTGTACTTAATTTAATTCTTCTCTTTCTACGATTTCTCCGTCTCTCCAAATACGTTCCAAATCATAGAATAAACGATTTTCTTCATCAAAAATGTGAATAACAACATCTCTGTAATCCATTAAAATCCAGTTAGCATTCTGATAACCTTCTAACTGCTTCGGTTCTACTCCTGCTTTTCCCAGCATTTCATTCACATTATCAGCCATTGCCTGTACCTGATTGCGGTTCATTCCGCTTGCAACGATGAAGTAATCTGCCAGTGAAGATATATTTTCAATATTGATAATCTTAATGTCCTGTGCTTTTTTATCTTCCATGGCTTCACAGGCTATACGTGCGATTTCTTTACTGTTCATACTTGTCCAATCCTTTCTGTTTTTTTCCAAGATGCAGTGTTTCATAATAATAAAAAGCCTTCTGCGTTGCCGGGTCTATTACTTTTGTATTTCTCTCCAGATAATTCAAACTATCCTTTAAAATATAATACATACATTCATCTAAATCCATAAACGCTATTTTTCTCACCCATGACAAATGCGGCGCTTTATCCCTGCCCGGTTCAATGTAATCGGCAATATACACGATTTTTTCCAAGGTTGTCATGTTCTCTTTTCCTGTTGTATGCCAGCGAATAGCAGAAAGCACTTCATCATCTGATATCTTGTACTGCTCTTTGGCAATATATGCTCCCAGCTTTGCATGAATTAAAAATGTATTCTGCTTTTCAGATGGTGAAAGTTCTATCCCATTTTTCATACAAAGCTTCATCTTTTTCTTATTGGAAATACATTTTGCACAATCATGAAGAAGACCGGCAATCTGAGCCTGTTCCATATCTGCTCCATGTGCCATAGCCAACGCAGATGCTGTATACATAACACCCAGTGTATGAAGCAAACGATCTTTGTCCAAATATTTCTTCAGTTTTTTTTCAATTTCGGCAAAATCATATTTCATCTTTATCACAATCCTTATATATATTATTTTCTCTGATGTAAGCGGCAACCTCATCAGGTACATAATAAATAATGGGGTTTCCCTCAGCAATTCGGGCACGAAGCTCTTTCGAAGCAATGTCTATGGTAGGGGAATTCATTTTTTCAATTCTGCCATGATATTTCTCTTCCAAAAAGGAAATTCTATTGTTTAAGCGCTCATAGCTTGTATGGTCTCGAGTTGCCACAAGAACCGTACATGCTTGTAAAATCCTTCCGGGCTCTTTCCATTCTTCAAAATCATACAAAGAGTCCGCTCCCAGAATAAAATAATAATCTGTATCCGGATTTTGCTCCTTTAATTCCTCCAGCGTTTTGTAAGTATAGGTATAAGTGATTTTATCCATTTCCACCAAGGATAATTCAAAATGAGGATTTGATGCAATGGCTCTTTTTACCATTTCCACCCGCTGCTGATTGCTGGCTCCATCTTTACGGTTCTTCTTATGAGGCGGATTACCGGCCGGCATAAATAATACTTTATCTAGCTGAAACTGCTCATAAGCAATTTCTCCTAAAATCAAATGCCCTATATGAATAGGATCAAATGTCCCTCCCATAATTCCGATTTTTTTCCTGTTCTCCCACATAGCCAACCCTCTTCTAATATTCTTTTTTATGGAAGGAAAATTTTCTTTTTATTATCTTTTCCTTCTTTATATAAAACAATTTTCTTGCCAATAACCTGTACAACCTGAGAACGTGTACGCTCTGCCAAAACTGCTGCAATTTCCTTCGGGTCATCCATACAATTCTGGAGTACACTGATTTTTATCAGCTCTCTTGCTTCTAAAGCCTCTGCCACTGCTGCTGTATTTTCCGGTGTCAAGCTGGATTTTCCAATCTGAAAAATCGGTTCCATTGTCATAGCAAGACCTTTTAAATAAGCTCTTTGTTTGCTTGTCATTTTTCTCTCCTGTTTCTATTACTTATAGTAATCAAAATCAAAACCGTACATTCGAACAGTATCGCCTTCTTCAATACCCGCCTTTTCAAGATCCTCCAAAATTCCGCTTTCTTTTAGGAATTTCTGGAAGAATAAAAATCCCTTTTCGGAATCCAGATTTGTATAACCAAGCATTTTTTCAATCTTCGGTCCTTCAATAATGAATACATGCTCGTCATCTTCGTCACGGGCAACTGTATATGGCAGATTTTCTGTAATCAATACATCTTCCGGGAAGAATTCCTGTTCAAAAATAACCGGTTCTTTATCAATCGTATCTAACAACTGTTTAACATAATACAAAAGTTCTTTTAAACCTTTTCCGCTTACAGCAGATATTGCAAAAACTTTCATACCCTGAGGCTCAAATTCATCACGGATTTTCTGTACCGGATCTTCGTCTCCTTCATATACGGCATCAATTTTGTTAGCCGCAATTACCTGGGGACGTTTCATAAGCTCAGGATCATAAGCTTCTAATTCTTTGTTTATTTTATATATATCATCAATAGGATCTCTGCCTTCCGTAGACGCAGCGTCTACCAGATGGATTAATACCCTTGTTCTTTCAATATGACGTAAAAACTGATGTCCCAATCCGACACCCTCAGAAGCGCCTTCAATCAACCCCGGAATATCTGCAATGACAAAGCCGTTACAATCATCCAAATCTACAACGCCCAAATGTGGATTTAAGGTTGTAAAATGATAGTTGGCAATCTGTGGTCTTGCATTACTTACTCTGGAAAGCAACGTGGATTTTCCTACATTAGGAAAACCAATCAGACCTACATCAGCAATAACCTTCAGCTCTAACTGTACTTCCAGCTCCTGTGCCGGCTGTCCCGGCTGAGCATATTTAGGCACCTGCATGGTTGCTGTTGCATAATGCTGGTTTCCTTTTCCACCGCGTCCGCCTCTTAATACAACCTGTCTTGTATTTGTTCCGGACATATCTGCGATTACTTTTCCGCTTTCTGCTTCTTTAATTACCGTACCCTCCGGTACTTTTAACACAATATCTTTTCCGTTTGCACCATGACATCTTTTTTTACCGCCTTCTTCACCATTTCCTGCGGCATATTTACTTTTATGACGATAATCAGTCAGTGCATCCATGCCTTTATCTACTTCAAATATAACGTCTCCGCCCTTACCGCCGTCGCCGCCGTCAGGACCGCCGTTTGGCACATAAAGCTCTCTACGGAAGCTTACGTGTCCGTCGCCGCCTTTTCCGGAGCGGATATAAATTTTCGCTCTGTCTGCAAACATATTTACCTCTTTCTTTATTGAAAAAAAGTGGCTTCAAACCCTTTAAAGATTTGAAGCCGCCCTTGTTATCGTGAATTACTCTTCAGTAGCTACTGGAAAAACAGAAACCTGTTTTTTATCTCTGCCTTTTCTTTCAAAACGTACAACACCATCTACTAATGCAAATAATGTGTCGTCACCGCCTCTACCTACGTTTACGCCTGGATGAATTTTTGTTCCACGCTGTCTGTAAAGGATATTTCCAGCTTTTACAAACTGTCCGTCAGCTCTTTTAGCGCCAAGTCTTTTAGACTCGGAATCACGTCCGTTCTTTGTAGAACCAACACCTTTTTTATGAGCGAATAACTGAAGGTTCATTTTAAACATGACTTACACCTCCTTAAATCGAATTTTGATATATTCCTCTCCATATGCCTCTTCGATATTCTTAAGACCAAGAATAAGAGAGTCCATAAGAAGTTTTGATTCTTTACTGATGTCCCCGGTAAACCGGAATGTAAAATGCCCTGTCTCTTCTTCCACATTGCCGTCAAATCCGTCGTCCGTAAACTGTTCGACCGAATTCGCCATGTTGAGTACAAGCGCCGATGCGGATGCACATACAATGTCCTTTCCGTAATCATCATAGCCTGCGTGGCCTTTTAATTCTATTTTCCTGGTATTTCCCTCAGAATCTGAAAATACGTTTACTCTTATCATAATTTAATTAAGCATTGATTTTGTCAATCTTAACTTCGGTAAAGAGCTGTCTGTGACCATTTTTCTTATGGTATCCAGATTTTCTCTTATACTTGTAAACGATAACTTTCTTGCCTTTTCCTTCTTTCACTACGGTTGCGGAAACTGTAGCTCCGTTAACGGTTGGGCATCCGATCTGCATCTCTCCGTTGTTAACAGCAAGAACCTGGTCAAAAATAACTGCTTCTCCAGCAGCCGCACCAAGCTTTTCAACTTTGATTACATCGCCCTCGGCAACTTTGTACTGCTTACCACCTGTTGCAATAATCGCGTACATATGGCACCTCCTATTATCATTACTCGCCAGCTTCGGCGGCTTTACGCACTTATAGCCTCGCTGTGCGGCACACTAGAAAATAATAGCATTCTTTTAAGAAGTTGTCAACATTTTTTTCAGCAATATGTTAAGTAACTGAAATGAAAAAGTAAATTCCACTCCCCATTTGTCTGGTGGAGTTTACTTCTG
>OKSF01002023.1_pt1 | contig 14642 bp, 13 predicted proteins | sample 1606061 | NCBI WGS metagenome assembly OKSF01 (sample SAMEA3541567, study PRJEB24748) | human gut metagenome | biome: human gut; feature: human-associated habitat; material: faeces | place: China | collected 2012 | reverse complement strand
AAGAGGAAGCGGCATCGGTTTAATATAGCAATTATTTATTATTCGCTGTACTAGAGAATAAAGAAAACGGAGATTTTTAATACAAATCTCCGTTTTCTTTATGACAGGACAAATGACTATATGTATAAGAATTTTCTATGAAACCACATCTTTCGTAAAAGCCCTGCTCAACATCTTCTTATAGGATAAATCAATTGCAAATGCCCCAAGTGGTGCCGTTAATACTATGGCAAGTACAGCAACTGTTAATATTGTATCTCCACAGGGAAATCCAAGTGCAAGCGGTATTCCGCCAATAGCAGCCTGTACTGTTGCTTTTGGAGTATATGCCATCATAATAAATATTCTTTCTTTTCTGTTCATGCTTGTACCAAGCAGACACATAAATACCCCAAGCATTCTAAATACAATTGCTCCCAGGATTACAACAAATGCCTTTAAGCCAACTTTTCCTAAGTATCCAATATTTACCGTTGCCCCAACTAATACAAACAGAAATACTTCAGATGCTACCCATAATTTCCCATACTTTATAGAAAGTCTTTTTGCAACAGCTTCTCTTTTTCTCTGTAATCCTATCCCAATAAACATAATTGCTATCAAAGCAGAAAATGTAATTGTTGTAGTCAATTGTTCTTCCGTTACCACAAGCAGAAATGAAATACTCAAAATAATCAACACTTTTGAAGTATCTCGTATATGCACTTTTTTGAAATAATACGCTAACAAAATTCCAATGAATGCCCCTATTGCAATTCCCAGAAATATGGAAATAGGAATATTCACAAAATTAATCATAGAAGCTCCTTCTCCTTGCATCATCCCAACAAAAGTAGAAAATAAAACAATAACATAAACGTCATCAACCGATGCTCCTGCAAGAATTAATTGTGGAATGCCTTCTTTTACTCCATAACCTTCATCCATCAATTTTACCATTCTTGGAACTACTACTGCCGGAGAAACTGCTGCAAGAACTGCTCCCATAATAGCAGCTTCCAATAATGTTAATCCCATCACCTTTGGAGCAAGTAATATCATCCCTATAATTTCAAAAGATGCCGGTACAAAGCACATAAGAAGTGCAGGACGTCCAATTTTTTTCAATCCGGCCAAATCTAATCCAAGCCCTGCTCTTGTAAGAATAATAACCAATGCCATTTTGCGAAGATCTGCTGATATTCCAAGTATACTTTCATCTAACAAATTTAACACGTATGGCCCAAGAACAATACCTGTAGCCAACATTCCCAGCAGGCTTGGTAATTTGATTTTTTTACATATCCATCCCATAGACATACCGATAATTAAAATCAATGAAATACTTAATAACATAAAAATCCTCCTATAAACGTAGAAAAAGCTGACACCATCTGCGTTAAATTGCAGAAGTCATCAGCTTTCATAAGCGGTTTAAGTAACTATAATACTTAGGGAGAACTTCATTCCCTTATATATCGATGAGTTTAACATAAAATATATAATTTATCAAGAAAATTCCATTCACAATATCATTGTTTCTGTCTCTATTTTATCCCATTGACACTTCCAAAGAATTCTCCCATCTTTTCAAAAGGAATTACATCCATCCGATCATACAAATCTGTATGGACAGCATTTGGGATAATCAGAAGTTCCTTATTTTCACCTTGAAGTTTCGTAAAGGCATCCTGACTAAAATAGCAGGAGTGTGCTTTTTCACCATGAATCATTAGTACAGCACTGCGAATTTCATCAGAGTAGGTAAGAATCGGTTTGTTCAAAAAGGACATACATCCAATTTTATTCCAACCGCCATTGGAGTTCAAAGAACGGGAGTGGTATCCACGGGATGTTTTATAATAGTCATAATAGTCCTTTACAAAGAACGGCGCATCCTCCGGCAGAGGATCGACTACACCGCCGCCCAACTCATAGTTTCCATTTTTATAATCTATAATTCTCTGTGCGTTCAGTGCTTTTTTTCTTTTCGTAACGGGCATCAGGGGTGTCTTCGGAATCAAAGTATCCTTTTGCGTTTACACGGCTCATATCATACATGGTAGAAGTAACGGTTGCTTTAATGCGGGCATCCAATGCGGCAGCATTTAATGCCATACCGCCCCAACCGCAAATTGCGATGATACCAAGCTTTTCCGAATCCACATTTTCCTGTACGGATAAGAAATCGACTGCCGCCATAAAATCTTCTGTATTGATATCCGGGGAAGCCATGTATCGTGGCTCGCCACCGCTTTCTCCGGTATAAGACGGATCAAAGGCGATGGTAAGAAATCCTCTTTCCGCCATAGCCTGAGCATATAGTCCAGAGAATTGTTCTTTTACTGCTCCAAAAGGTCCGCTTACTGCAATAGCGGGAAGTTTTCCCTTCTTATCCTTTGGCTCATATAAATCTTCCGCCAGTGTAATTCCATAGCGATTCACAAAAGTAACCTTTCGGTGGTTTACTTTTTCACTTTTGGGAAATGTCTTATCCCATTCAGTTGTAAGATGTAATACTGCTTCTGTCATTTCATTTTCCTCCTGTTCTTTAGCAAATTGCGCTGATACATATCAAAATCTGTCCACCGCCCGTTTTAGCATGATGGATATGCCAGTTTTTCCATTCCTGCATAGTCAGCCATATTAAGCGTCAGTAGTCCGTCTGCAAGCATCAGTAGAAGAAGTATGGTGATGAATCTACACTTCTACATATACATCCCCCTTAAACTTCTTTCCCCATTTCATAAGCCTTTTTTAATGCCGGATTTCTTTGTATTGTGCCAATAGCGTCTGCGCCCCCGCCAAATACTGTTCCTGCGAGTTTGGAGTTTGGAAAGTAGCAATATTTTGCGCTTACTCTCAGAACTCGTATTTTTCTTATAACGGACAATTAAAAACCATGTGGGTGCTTGGAGGTTTGTTTGCCATGCAAAAAAATATGCCTTTGCATAAAAAACATAAAAATGCCTTTAAGTGCAAGAATGGAGCGGGATTTATAAAATCCCACCCCAACTATTGACATAGAACCAAAATATTTTACCATAGAAGACCTTCTAAAACATTATGATAACTATTCATTATTATTCAATTTTGTATTCCTTTGCTTCACCACCGTCAATAGAAATCATAACAGAAGTACAATCACTTTTAACCTTGTATGGAGCCCCTACTCTCGCTTTTGTTCCCATTGCGATATTAGTAGATAATTGATATTCCCCATTATCGGGACCAGATATGTCATAAAACTCAAGTGTAAAACCATCCATATCAGTAACACGTATTTTTCCAGTTTCATTCAACAAATATGGATTTATATCATCCCATGTATCACTATATTGATAATCAATATTTTCAACTGTTAAATTGACTGAAATAGCTTTCATTCCGTCGTCCAGACTACCCCAATCCACATTTTTAACACAATCAACAGTTATATTTACTGTACCTTCTTTTCCCCCTTTTTCTACGGTTGTTGATTCATCAGAACCATTTTCCTCTTCTTCAACAACTTCTTCACGAATCACAGTTCTTGTCGTTTCTTCAGTACCACTATTGTCGTTCACATCCTTATTTTTCACTAAAAATCCGATTCCAAAACCTATAAAAATACCAATAAATAATAGCATAATCGGTACAATTATATTTTTTTTCGTATTTCTATTTTGATGATTATTCTCTTGGTTTGTTTTTGTTTCATTCTTTTCTATCTGCGATGCTCCACAATTAGGACATGTTTTTGCTTTATCTGATATCATTTGATTGCAATTGCTACATTTTATTAAAGCCATCTTATATTTTTCCTTTTTTCACTCTTTCAATTATTTCTATACTATTTTGCAAATGTAAAACTAGCCGTATATTGAACATTAAAATTCTCATCTAAACCAAATTCAATTTCGACTGGGGATTCGTCTTTTAAAGACCACACTAATTGAGTAGCTACTTTTCCCCCTTTTTTTACTGCTTTGAATGCGTCACTGTAATTGAAGTAATCGCCATCAGATGTAACTCCTGGAGTATCAAGTGCTACTCCATTCTGATATACTGAAATACCACACGCAAAATCGTTAATAAGATTTCTAGCATTTTCCAAATTGTTGATGAAGTCTATATCTATAACTAATACTCTTCCACAATTAGCTGAATCCACCACGGCAACATTTTTTATAAACGCTTGTTCATTTTCATTTCCAATTTTTTCTGGCACTTCATTGTTCCAAGCGATTTTATAATCTGATTTTGCAGTCTTTTCTTCTATATTTTCCTCCTCAGTTTTAGTTCCACCACTTAACACAATTGTTTTAATAAAATCAGGATTATAATTTTCATCTCTTCCAAATTCAATTTCAACAGGAGATACATTGTCATTCAATATCCATGCTAATTGAGAGTTTATTACTCCGCCATTTTTTACAGCAGAATAAGCTTCATTACTGTTATATAAACCTTCTTCAGATGTAAGCCCTGGTGTCTCAAGTGCTACTCCATTTTGAAAAGGATTTACATTACAATTATCATCATTAATAAAATTTCTTGCATCATCTGAATTATTACTATATTCAAAAGACATAACAAGTAAAGTTCCAAATGAGGAGTTTACAACCTTTGTTTCTACTATTTTAGCAATGGATTCTCCTCCGCCTACTTCTGTTGGTGCAGTCCCATCTTCCCATGATATTTCGATATTTTCCGTCTTATTTTCCGCCTTATTTTCTATTTTATCTGTATCTTTCTCTTTATTTTGAAACACAGCTTCCTCTACTGTATTGTTTTCATTTTTATCAGATACATTTGGCGTTTTTCTTAATCCCAACGCAATTAAGACAGCTACAATCCCCAGTATTATTGCAACACCTATCAAAATTTTATGTAATTTTTTCTTTTTTACATTCTGTGTTTCATCTTTTTTAGCATCTTGAGATAAATCATTTATCACTGGCTCTCCACATCCTGGGCATACTTGAGCTTTATCCGAAATCTCTCTTCCACAATTTTTACACTTTATCAATGCCATCTCTATTTATTTCCTTTCGTTACATATTTTATAATTATTCAACTAAAGAATAAATTACCTCTAGTCCATTATCTGGATGATAGGGCCATCTTACTTCAATATCTCCGCAAATCTGTGTCTGCACTCCATCAAGTGCACGAGTTGATCCCATTTTTTCAATAACTGAATCGGGAATACCTAGTTCCTCGTTCACTGCAAAAATTGCTGAAAGAGCTTCCTCCTCATAATCAAGATAAGAAGAATCGGGATCTGTATCAATTGACAAATAAGAACCATCCGTAGCTACAGAAGCATAACTAGGCTCACAATATTGCAAATATATGGCCTGCAAATCTGGACCTGATGGTTCTACGGTGATCTTACATACTGCCATTTTCCCATTTTTTGTTTTTACTGTTATCTCACAAGTTCCTTCTTTTTTTCCTACTAACAAACCTTTTTCATCTACTGAAACTATAGAGTCGTCTGAAGTTTCCCATATTACTTCCTTATTAGTTGCATCAGATGGCATAATCGTATATTCTATTTTCCCCAAACTACCTAATTCTAAAGAAGCATTCTCGTGCTCCAACTTTACAGATTCAACAGGTGTCCCTCTAAATGCAAAATAAAATACACCTATCAAAATTAAAACTAATGTTCCTCCCAATAGGAGGAGATTTTGTTTATTTTTCCAAAAGTTCTTTTTTACATTGTTACTATTCTCTGAAGTACCCTGCATAATATCAACTACTATTGGAATATTTGTATTTGTATTTTCATTACCAATAGATTCTTTTTCATTCTCATCCAAGATGTCTTCTTTTGGTTCTTCCAAGATAGCATTGCACTTTGCGTCATGTTCCGATTCACCAAGTTCTATTGTTTCTTCTTCTACTATTTCTTCAACACCATTACCTTTGCTTTTCTGTTCTACCTTTTTTTCTTCCACTTCTTTCAATTTTGTCTCTTCTTTTGTTAACTGACTACTATCCGCTTCATTTTTTATTTTTTCATTTTCCTCTTCTGCCAATTCAGCCAGCTTTCTTTCAGCTTCAATTGCTCTTTTTTTAGCTTCTTCCATTTTTTTCTTAGACTCTGCTAATTTTTTTTCACGTTCTTCTCGCTCTTTTCTCTTTTCCTCCTCTAGCCTTCTCCGTTCTTTTTCCTCTTGTAACTCTTTTAATTTTCTTTCAGCTTCTAATGCCCTTAATTCCTGTTCATGCGCTTTCTGCTCAGTCTCATGTAGTAATTTTTCAAAATTACCTATTTCATCAAAAGGATATCCACAATTACTACAACTAGATAAAGTGCCTTCAACCAGCTTTTTACATTCTGGGCAAATCTTCACATCAATGATTTTTTCATTCTTACTAAAAGGAAATCCACATTTTGAACAATTGTCCATATTTTTATCTACTATTTCCCCACACTCTGGACATTTAATATACTCCATATTCTCCCTCCGTTCCCATAAAGTGCTCTCAGTCTTAGTTTTAAAGTATTTTTTCTTATGACTTTCTAACACTAAGTACTACTTCAATTATACCCTCTTTTTCTGATTCTGTCATTATCATTCCCATATATATCTATAGTGATGTAAGCCCTTACAGTGGCAGAACTGCCATATTTTGTGTACACCACTTAAATTTTATTGTTTTTCCACTCCAATGTTTATTCTATCCAATAAATCTTTTGATGCCCTTCTCCATACTTGAATTTCAGCTTTTCTCCAAATTCTGCTTTTGCAGCCCTGACTGTTCTCGTAGAAATTCCTTCCTCTTGCAGCTACATCTATATCTTTACTAAATACTTCTTTGCCATCAGAGAGGATATCAGCAATCATCTTCTTCGCTTGCATCAATTTGTTTTCTCATTTTGATTCAATACCATTCAATAATTCATCTGGTATCACATCGCATGGGCCAATCCAACGGAACCCTTCTTCATCACCCAAAGCATAAGCAATTGAAGTTCCTATCGACCAAATGAACTTTTATCATGGGCCAATACTCTGTAATTGCGATCATCTTTTTTACAGCCAACTACCAGAACACTTCTTGCAGCTGCTCGAAAGTCTACTGATTCAAGTCCTCGATAGTTTTTTCATTAAATTTCACACTGCTTCTATAGTGATTTGCTTTTCTTCTAAGTCTGTCAAATGTTCATTTAACACTTCTACTATCAAGATACCATAAACTCTGCAGAATCAGTAATCGTATCTGCCATGAAAATGGACTCGCCACCAGTATGCCAACCGGAGAAAAAGGCAAAAGTTATAAGGAGAACATGGAATATCATCGTGGCACCAGTTGGAAAGCCAAGCTACGTGTTGCAGTTGATAAAGCAATCTGGACTTCCATCAACTATGAGGAATTTCTACAAAAAATGCAGTTAGCCGGATACGAAATCCGCCAAGGAAAGCACTTATCCTTCCGTGCACCGGAGCAGAAAAACTTCACTTATATGAAATCTCTTGGAAGTTATTATAGCGAAGAAAATGTCCGTATCCGTCTGGCTAAAACCCGTAGCAAAGTGAAAACTCCAAAGCATTTGTCCAGAGAAGCTCGCCTGTATATCAATATCTCCATGTATGTTACAACCGGTAATCGAGAAGGAATTCTTACCGGCTCTGCCGTAAGGTAATTGAAGATTGCAAATCTGCTAAAAATCCAAAAGAGGATAGAAAATCTTGAATCTGAACAGGCTGCTACTGTCCGGGAAAATAAGGAATTGCAGAAAAATCAAAAGACACTGGATATCATCCGACAAAATTTCACTGCACTGCTCGATGCTCCTGAGATCAGTTCAGACTTACTTCCAGCAAAACGGGAACCTATTTCTGTCACAAGAGATAAATAAGATTGCACTGGCAACTCACTCATTTTCTTCCAAATCTTCCCATGGTTTCAAACCCATTTCCTCCCAGGTGATGCCATACGGTGCACCTCCGGAGGTATTTGTTTTTGGGTTATACCAGTTATATAACGAAACGAAAAGACCGGGAAATCCCGATCTTCTCATATTATTTATGGACTTTTCTTTTACATATACTAAATATGATTAAGGATATTCCCATTAAGGAAAGCCACATAATTACATTCGTATCGTCTCCCGTTTTTACATTTGGAGTACGACTGCTATTATCACCCGATGGTTCTTCTGAAACTGGTGGCGTATTCTGGGTAATTGGTGGTATCGATTCATTTTTAAATTTAGGTTCTGCCGTTACATTCCAAATTATCTGACCATCATAATTACCTGGAACTGTTATGATAAACGGTTCGCTTTGATATACTTGATTGCTAATTTGTGTTTTTTGTGTCTGGACAAAAAGATACACTCCTTTTTCCAGATCTCTGTACATAACTTCTCCGTCTGAGTTGGTCTTTCCGGACATTCCTTTGATGTTGTTATCCTGTACATATTTTTCCAGTTTTCTTGCAGCTTCTGCCTGAGCGGAAGAATCATCAAAATCAAATATGACTCCAGACTTTGCAAACTCACTCACTAATGCCCATGAATTATTTTTATATGTTCCAACCTGATACATCGTAAATTCAGTATTACTTAGCTTATATACCGTGTTCTCATCTTCAACAGTTGCTTTTAATAATATACTTCCCTGATCATTCGCAGACACAGGTAACGGAATGAGGAGTAAAAGCATACACATCACACTGGCCATACACATATATATTCGCTTACGTTTACTTATTCTGCTCATGTTTTTTCTCCTTCCTGCGTTTATGAGATTTAATGCTCACCCATATGATGATCAAAGCAACAATTCCCCCAATCAATAGAATCAAATTGAATGGAATTGTATGATGAAGACCAACTTCCTCATCTATCTTCTGTGCCTCTGCATACGGAATTCTGGTGCCACGTACAAGCAGTCTGTGTGTATTAACTGCATAAGGAGTGCATGTGACCAGTGTTACATAATCCTTGCCTTTTTCAATCTGTAAAGCATCTGTATCGGATGGCAATACTGTCAGAATCTGATCCACCTGATAGGCAAAGGTATGATGAAGAACTTTAATATAAAATACATCTCCAACCTCCATCTTGTTCAGGTCGGTGAATATCTTGGCATTTGCAAGTCCACGGTGTCCAGATAATACCGCATGACAGCTCTCACCGCCTACCGGAAGCGAGGTGTTTTTCAGATGTCCTACACCTGACTGCAGTACTTTTTCGGATGTTCCATGATAAACCGGAAGAACAACATCAAGCTTTGGAATATCAATATATCCCATCATTCCAGTATCCTCAATTTTCAAAAGATTGTTATACACATCATCTTCTGTCTGGTTTTCATTGCTTTCTGAAAATGGATCTGTTATGGAGCCAGTTCCAATCAGGCTTTCATTGTATTCCTGTGCCTGCTTGATCATGGCATTTTCCTGTTCTTCCGACAGATGAGAAACTTCCTGTTCATAATCTGTAGCAATCGTTGTGCTGTTCATCTGATTGATGTAATTGCTCACTACCGGATACAGGATTAAAGAAAATGCCGCCAGATATCCGATTCCTCTTAGTATTTTCACTACTTTCTTCATAATACCTTTCACCTTTTCGTCTGTTTCTTCTGAAATACTCAGTCCACACTGGACATTTCAGAAAAAGCAGACATCCTCCCGGTGCAATACCGGGAAGATGAACTGTCTTTTTGTCCATTCTTAAACTTCAGAATGTCTTAGTTGTTTGCTTTCTTTTTGCCAAAAGCTTTGCTTGCTGTTAATACACCGAAAAGAACGATACCAGCCAGTGTTACCATGAGGGCACCCTTGCTACCAGTGGATGGAAGCTGTGCACCTGTTTTGTTTTCTACAGCTACTTCTGGATGGCTATTTTTGTCTGTGATTGCAGTACCATTTGTAGTCTTTCCATTGTATGTGTAATCAACTGAATAGCTTGTCAGTTTGCCAGTTGTTTTATCATATACTGGTTTGATCTCAACCTTGATGTCGCTGAGAAGCTTATTGTATCCTTCTGGAGCTTTTGTCTCTCTTAAGTAGTAAATTCCGGCATCAAGACCTTTTACAAGAACTTTACCATCAGCATCCGACACAATCTTTGCAGAAGTAAAGCCTGTTGCTTTAGCTTCATCAGCTGTTGCCTGACGGTATACACCGTTTCCTTCGTCTACAATATTAATCTTTGCATTTGTATCTGCTGCATCACCTGTAGTGTTTGCCTTGTAAAGCTCGAATTCTGCATTTGCAAGTGCAGTCTTATTCTGACCTTTTAAATAATATTTATGAATTGTGAAATCAAAGGTATGTACATCTACGATGCTTGGCTCGGATTTACCTGTTCCATCTGACTTCGGATCATTACTGTACTCAACGACCGCCTTGTTGGTATTTGGATTCATACCGATAACAGCATCTTTGTTTAAGGTTGCAGTATAAACAACTGTGATTGTCTCGCCTGTATGATTCTTATAGGAATTAATATAATCATTTACTTTTTATCTTTTAAAATAACTTTATATCCATTATCTTACATTCTTCTAAAAACAATTTTATCCTTCCTTCACATCTCAGCTTTTGCAATTAATATATGCTTTGTAACTAATAAATATTTCTAATAGAACTTACAGACAATTCTTTTTCTGTGAGCATTTTTATCTCTTTATGGTAAATTTCTGTACTTACCAATGATTGACTTAAAATAAATACCCCTATCACCCTCCAATCGCCATCATCTAATCCATATTGTTTTTTAAAATCATCTATATGTTTGTTACACCAATCAACGCGGCGACAATGTTTTGTATAATATCCCTTTTTCTTTTTGGTATTTTCAAACATCTTTTTGTATTCTAAATGCATTTCATATGGATTTTTAGAAAAATTAAAATTTTTCACCTCAGCCGCAATTATTTTATGATACTCTCTATCAATAATCAGCACATCTATATCACCTAATGTATTATTATTTTCCGCTATATAAACGCCATTAACTTTGCTAATATTAGGATATACTTCAAATACATTGAAATTGACTAATATCTTGTATATAAAATCATTGAATTCGGCTCCTCTCTCATCACTTATTCTTCCTACTAACGAATTCATTTTAGAAGAATGTGCTTTTAATTTACCATTATTAATTAGTCCCAAAGTAAATCTTATCATATGATCTAGTTGTCTATTTCCCCAAATCATTTCATCTCCACGAATAATAATTGGACGTCTAGTAAATGATAACTCTCTATTAAATCTCCACGGATATACATCCTCTTTTCTAAATGGCTCTGGTGGCACAAGAAAATCTTCTCTCTGCCTTAATGCTATTGAATCAATAATCAAACCTACTACTTCTTCATTGAAACTTGCATTATATGCACTCATAAATTCAATAATATCCATTATTCTTGCAACATAAACTGTATCTCCACTTTGCCTTTTGCTATATTCTCTTAATCCCTCTGTAAAAAGTTTAAGCTGATAAAATGAATACCCATATTCTTTCTCAAAAGCCGCATTAATCTCTTCCCCAAAACTTTTGTATTCAATTAAATCACCGGAATTATCAAGAACAGAAGACGCAATAAGTTGTTCTTTTCTAATTGCCTCATTAACACTAAACATGTGCTGAAATTCCTGTTGTTTCATTCCGATACGATGTGATTTCAATATTTCTATTGGTGTATTAAATATCTGATAATAAAATAGATCATTTTTATATGACCAATCAATTATCAATGAACATATTGCCATCAATCGCTCATATTGATTCTCACCAATATCTATATTTCCTTTAGGAGGAACAGCAGCAATATATTCTATGAGAAATTTTAATGCGATAGAAGATTTATTATCTCTGTTTGTCTGTTCAAATATTTCTTGTTCCTTTTCAGGATAACAAGCGATATCTTCTGCATACCTTTTTTGTGATAACATAAGTTTAAATAGAACTTTTTCCAAATCGTCATATAATACTTCTATAAGATTTCTTGAACTTAATACGCTTACTTCTTGCTGAAGTTTTTTATAAAGGATTCCAACCACTTCATGTACAATTTTTGTTCTATCTTCGTCATCTACTATCCCAATATTCCAATTTTCTACTTCAAGAATCTCTTCCCCAATTTCATTCAATAATATATCTTCATCCTCACCATGTACAAAATGATTTTCTCGATTTTCAGTAGGCTCAAAATAATGATATTCTTGATAATCCAAAGAAAATATTTTTTTCTGTATTGGGTTGGGAAATAATGCATTTAAATCATAATTAATTTTATCAATTTTCCCCACTAATTTACAAATATGATCAATTATTATAGCAATAAGTTCTTTTTCTCTCGAATTATCACAATAATTCAGATATTGAAATGCTTCGGGCGAAACACATATTTCCATCACCGGAAACAAATTAGATATTTCTAATGTTTCACTAAATGATTTAGGATTTTCTTTATAATAATAGTACTGATCTGCTCCGTCCGATAAAAGAATTTGAATTTCATAAGTATGCCCACAACCATCTATTTGGTCAAGAACGATCCTGCATTCAGATAACCAATATGATATCAAATCCACTAACGAATAACACAAATCGATTTTTCTTACATTTGAAATTTCTTTCGCAACAATCCATATATTAAAAGTTTTAAACTCAATATAATAACGAATTTCATGACTCTTTGCGCAATTAGGATCTACGTATATTTTCCTTTTTTCATCGTTAAGAACAACTTCAACAAACCTAGTACCATAAGCATCTTCGACAAGTCGTCTATCCTCTTTTTGGATGGCACGAATAATATAATCGAGCGAATCACCTGGTGCAAAATAAGTTGTAACCTCTCCTGGCGCAAATTCATCATTCATATAAAAAGAATAGTTATTATTACAATATATTTCTATCTGATTTAATTCACTAAGTATACCCGTTTCAAATGTTTGCAAATTATTCTTTGCTTTCAAATATCTTGGTATAAATACGCTTTCAGCTTTCTCATTAATACTAATACACATAAGCTCAAACGGATGAATTCTTAGTGGTGGATAACAATAGTCATATTTTTTTATTCCATAAGCCATCCCGCGCCCAAGTGAATTAATAATAATGATAACGAAAATGTCTTCTTTCTCCACACCATATTCAATTATTTTTGAATAGTGATAAGATAATCGCTTAGACACCACATCATTAAATTCTTTTTTCTCAATAGTTGAATGCAATGTACATGCATTATAATTCTTTCCATCATCGTACAAATACTGAACAATTACTAACTGATTATTTTGTACAGACGCAATATATTCTTTATATCCACTATTGCTAAATAAATCTATACCCATCTGAGATTCAAGCACTTTTTTATGTCCCAGGTTACACAAATATTTTTGGCACTCATGAAAAATATAATCATTATAATTTTCCAGAACTTCTTCAAATATGCCATATTTTTTTGCCAAACAAGTAATCCAAAATACAATGGCTGTTGGAAGTAAGCCGGCATTTAAAAGAATATACTGATCTTTCTCCTCGTTATATAGAAACGGGCGAGTATAAAATGATTTATTATCAAAATCGCCTTCAAATTGAACCCCAAATTCTATCGTAACTAAATCTAGTAATTCTATACGATTCAGGAATAGTTTGCGAAAATCCGCTCCATTTGTGATCACCAGTTCAGTATATTTATTTAACTCCATAGCCGAAGGTATCATTATGCCTTTTTCTTCATCCGTATCATGATTATTTTCAGTATTTAAAATACCTCCTACAATCTTTTCAGAAATTTCAAGCATACCATTAACTAATATATATGTTGCATCCAAAAATTCTTTGGGATATTCGATTCCTTTTGCAAATAAAACCGAAATCATGTGTTGAAGATTATATGCCGGTGTTTGATCAATTCCATTTAAGACCCTATAATTCCCATAAAACATAATATTCTGTACAAACATATTTTCTGGAGGATCAATCGAATACTTTAAGCTAGTATCTGATATCTGATTAATTATTTTTCGAAACTTTCCAGAACTAATGGTATATTTAGATGGAAATTGATCTCTTGTTTGACATAATACCCCCTCTATATACGTATCAAGAATAACCGATTTCGTTTGATTCTGATGAAATAAATTCAAAGCAGATACCCTTGAAATTAAATTAAATATATCATATTTTTTTGCTTCTTCAACAGCAATGGAAATTTCATTTTTTGAGTCAGTTCCATCAAAAAAGTTTTTAACCTTTTCTATATCTGGTAAAAAGTCCATCCCAATTCCTCTTTCTGTACATCATAATTGCTTAAATTCTAAATTTCTAAATCGTTTTAATAATCATATACTCAATGCCAGCACCATTGAATTTTAATATCCTACTAAATATTACGAAATTCTTTTTTCTTTTCTTCCAATCCTACGTTCACTTAATTTTATCCATATATTTCTTAATGTTTCAACGTCAGATTTTGTTAATCCTAAACCTTCTATCAGCAATATCTGATCTGTATAATCCAATACTTCGTCTATCCTGTCATCTCGAATTAGTTTATCTATTTTATTAACATCTAGCTTTTCTGCATTCTTCATCGGAATTTTTAACTGGCGTATTTCTCCCGGTTCAAATGTTAGTACTCCACCACCATAACTTCTTCCTGTTATTTCTGCCAATGCCAATGTAAAAGAAT
>OKSF01002021.1_pt1 | contig 14653 bp, 10 predicted proteins | sample 1606061 | NCBI WGS metagenome assembly OKSF01 (sample SAMEA3541567, study PRJEB24748) | human gut metagenome | biome: human gut; feature: human-associated habitat; material: faeces | place: China | collected 2012 | reverse complement strand
GACACAGGAAAAAAAGAAAAACAGTTGACAACAAAGCAGATTTGTAATAGTATGGATACAGAAGCGAACGGACGTTCGCATGGTAAGGAGAATATTCAGTATGGGAAATAATAACGAAGATAAACTGCGTGCACTCGATGCCGCACTTGGACAGATTGAAAAACAGTACGGAAAAGGAGCTGTCATGAAGCTCGGAGATTCCGCAGCAAACATGAACGTGGAAACCATCCCGACCGGCTCTTTAAGCCTGGATATCGCACTCGGTCTTGGCGGTGTGCCGAAGGGAAGAATTATTGAGGTATATGGACCGGAGTCTTCCGGTAAAACAACCGTAGCGCTCCACATGGTAGCCGAAGTACAGAAACGCGGCGGAATCGCCGGCTTCATCGATGCAGAGCATGCGCTCGATCCGGCCTATGCCAAAAACATCGGTGTTGATATTGAAAACCTTTATATCTCACAGCCGGACAACGGCGAGCAGGCACTTGAGATCACCGAGACGATGGTTCGTTCCGGTGCGGTAGACATCATCATCGTGGACTCTGTTGCAGCCCTCGTTCCAAAAGCCGAGATCGACGGCGACATGGGAGATTCCCACGTCGGACTGCAGGCGCGTCTGATGTCTCAGGCACTCCGGAAACTGACTGCAGCGATCAGCAAATCCAATTGTATTGTTATCTTTATCAACCAGCTGCGTGAAAAAGTCGGTGTCATGTTCGGAAATCCGGAGACCACAACCGGCGGCCGTGCACTGAAATTCTATTCTTCCATCCGTCTCGATGTCAGAAGAATTGAAGCCTTAAAGCAGGGCGGAGAGATGGTCGGAAACCGTACCAGAATCAAAGTCGTGAAAAACAAAGTAGCTCCGCCGTTCCGCGAGGCAGAGTTCGATATCATGTTTGGAAAAGGAATCTCCAAAGAAGGAGACGTTCTGGATCTGGCAGCTTCCGTCGGCATCGTACAGAAGAGCGGCGCATGGTTCGCATACGGCGGCGACAAGATCGGCCAGGGACGCGAAAATGCGAAAGCATACCTGCGCGAGCATCCGGAAATCATGGATGAGATCGAGCACAAAGTGCGCGTGGCTTACGGCCTGATCAAGGAAGAAGCGCCGGAAGGCACAGAAGAAACAGCAGCAGTTCCGGAAACCGAAGGAGACGACGAATAAATGTTTGTGACAGAGATTCGTCTTCTGAATAAAAAGAAATCACGGATCCTCTTCGATGACGGAGAGGATCTGATTCTTTATAACGGGGAAATCCGCGCTTCCCGCATCAAAGAGCAGGAGGAGCTTCCCGATGAGGTTTACGAAAAGCTGGCAGGGGAAGTGCTGACTAAAAGGGCCAAACACCGCGCGATGTATCTGCTGCTCGGACAGATGCGGACGAAAAAAGAGCTGGAAGATAAGTTACGAAAAGACGGCTATCCCGAGAGAGCCATTGAAGAGGCTGTCTCGTACGTGGAGAGCTTTCACTATATCGACGACCGCGCATACGTGGAGCAGTATCTTGCGGGCAGCGGTGCGAAAAAAGGGAAAAAGGCAGTCCTCTATGCGCTGGCACAGAAAGGCGTGGACCGGGAACTGGTGGAATCCGTCCTGGAAGAGCAGGAGGATGTCCGCGATGAGTATGAACTTGCAAAAAGTGCCGCCTTCGCAAAGCTCGGCACGCCGCACCGGCTGGATGAAAAAGAGTACCGCCGTGCCGCCGGTTTTCTGACGCGGAAGGGATTCGGCAGTTCCGAAATCCGTCGGGCACTGGAAGAATACCAAGATTCCGCTGACGAAGAATCCTGAATATTCCCGGCGATTCCGCCACATGCCGCGAAATTATGTGCAATAAATTACATGAATATTTTTAAAACATTGACAAATTTGTGAAAACAGTATAAAATTGTAGTGTTGTAAATGTGCAATGAAAACTAAATAAGGAGGTGCTCCGGTAATGGGTACAGGTATTACAATTCTGCTGGTATTCATTGCTGTAGTAGTCACGCTGCTTATTGCGGTTCCTGTTACCAGGAAAATTGCTGTGGACAATAAAATCAAGCAGGATGCTGAGAAAATTGGCACAGCGGAAGAAAAGGCGAGAAACATCATAGATGAAGCACTGAAAACTGCCGAAACTAAGAAACGGGAAGCCCTGCTGGAGGCGAAGGAGGAGTCTCTTCGTACGAAGAATGAAGTAGAAAAAGAGACCCGAGAGCGCAGAGCGGAACTGCAGAAATATGAGAAGCGCGTTTTATCGAAAGAAGAATCTGTAGATAAAAAAGCGGACGTATTGGAGCGTCGTGAAAACGAAATTGCAGCAAAAGAGGCAAGCGTCAGAAAGAAAGAAAAGGAAGTAGACGGTCTACACGAAAAAGGAGTACAGGAACTGGAAAGAATTTCCGGTTTTACCTCCGAGGAAGCAAAAGAGTATCTGTTAAAATCTGTGGAAGACGAAGTAAAAATCGACACAGCAAAGCTCTACAAAGAGCTGGAGAGCAGAGCAAAAGAGGAAGCAGGCCGTAAGGCAAAAGAGTATGTGGTAACAGCTATTCAGAAATGTGCTGTCGATCACGTATCCGAGAGTACCATCTCCGTGGTACAGCTTCCGAGCGATGAAATGAAAGGCCGCATCATCGGCCGTGAAGGACGAAACATCCGTACACTCGAAACCATGACAGGCGTTGACCTGATCATCGACGATACACCGGAAGCAGTCGTTCTTTCCTCATTCGATCCGATCCGCCGTGAGGTGGCAAGAATTGCTCTGGAAAAACTGATCGTAGACGGAAGAATCCATCCGGCCCGCATCGAAGAGATGGTAGAAAAGGCCCGCAAAGAAGTAGAACAGAATATTCGCGAGGAAGGCGAGGCAGCCGCACTGGAAGTCGGTGTACACGGACTTCATCCGGAGCTGATCCGTCTCCTTGGAAGAATGAAATTCCGTTCCAGCTACGGACAGAATGCATTAAAGCATTCGATCGAGGTAGCACAGCTTTCCGGTCTCCTCGCAGGAGAGGTAGGATGCGATGTCCGCATGGCAAAACGTGCCGGACTGCTTCATGATATCGGTAAATCCATCGACCATGAGGTAGAAGGATCTCACATTCAGATCGGTGCAGATCTCTGCAAAAAGTACAAAGAATCTCAGATTGTGATCAACACAGTAGAATCACATCACGGGGATGTAGAGCCCCAGTCTCTGATTGCATGTATCGTTCAGGCAGCGGATGCAATTTCCGCAGCAAGACCGGGTGCAAGAAGAGAAACACTCGAAACATATACCAACAGATTAAAACAGTTGGAAGACATCACGAATTCGTTCAAGGGTGTCGAAAAATCTTTTGCTATTCAGGCTGGTAGAGAAGTCCGCATCATGGTTGTTCCTGAGCAGGTATCCGATTCTGAAATGGTACTGCTCGCAAGGGATATCTCGAAACAGATCGAAGCTGAACTGGAATACCCGGGACAGATCAAGGTCAATGTTATCCGCGAGAGCCGTGTAACGGATTACGCGAAATAAAAGACTTTCTACGAAACAATTTAATAACGAAATCAAAAAGAGGCTGTGGACATGAGCAATCATGTTCCACAGCCTTTTCAGTGTGTATAAGAACAGTAAGTTTCAAAAGAATTTATACGTGCCGTATCCGGTTCGAGCGCATTTTCTGAGGTGTAGAGCCATACAGCTTTTTGAAGGTCCGCATAAAAATTTTGTAATTCGACAGCCCGTTTTTCTCCATCAGTACCGTGATCGTTTCGTCGGAATTCTGTAAATCTTCGTACAGGTGCATCGTGCGCACATCGTTCAGATATTCGAGAAAGGTCTGTCCGGTATACTTTTTAAAGAGCCGGCAGAAATACTCCTTCGAGAGCGCCAGGGAATCCGCGGCTGTTTCGAGGCTTAACGGTTCCGGGTAATGCACTTTCACCCAGTTCATAACGTGTGTCACGCGCTGCAGATCGCGCTGTGAACCCGTGAGGGATGCCGAAGGGATCTGGTGGGAATACGACCGGCAGAGATGGTACAGAAATTCGTACAGTCGTGAGGTAAAGAGAAGCTGGTATGAATCGGAAGGATTCTGCCGGATCTCGTTCATCTCCGAGAGCAGTGCGCGGAGCGGAGCCGGCTGTTCCGAGCAGGGAATGATCGTGTCGAAACGCATCGTATCAAAGTCCGGCAGATATTGGCGCATCTGGCTTGCGGAAATCTGCAGCAGAAGATATGTACAGGTGTTGGAGCGCGTCATATGGAGGTCGCCGGAGTTGATGATAATCAGATCGCCCTCGTTTAACCGATACTCCGTTGCCTGGACAATCGCGGAAAACTGTCCCCTGATCAGATAGAGAATTTCCACATATTCGTGCCAGTGCGCCGGAAAAACAAAAGCGGGCGCATCCTGCAGCTCAAAACGGACGTGCAGCAGATCGGTTTCGTGTATTGTTTCGTAAAAGCAGGATTCCATAAGTACCTCCAGGATGTGATAGAAATATACGTCAATTATAATCAAAAAAGATAAGAATATTGTACCAGAAATTGGGCGAAATATCAATATCAACCAGAGAAAGGACAAGAAAGGAACTAGAAGTTACACGAAAAAGGGAAGATAATGGAGACATTAGTACGAAACAAAGTTTGGGAGGAACAAAGACATGAAAGCAAAGGTAAGAACCTTTAACGGAACTACATCTTCGGAAGTAACCCAGCGTGAAACAGATCACCGCAAACTCGCCCGCGAGGCAGCAGCAGCGGGATTCGTTCTTCTGGAAAACAAAGATCATTTTCTGCCGCTGGCAAAAGGCAGCAAGGTAGGTCTTTACGGAGCAGGTGCAATCCGCACCATCAAAGGCGGCACCGGTTCCGGTGATGTCAATGAGCGTGACAGCGTCAATATTTTCCAGGGTATGAAAAATGCAGGCTACGATGTAACAAGCAGCGAGTGGCTGGAGGATTACGACAAATGCTACGTACAGGCAAGACTTGACTGGAAAAATGAGATTTTCACAAAAATGAACGGAGATGACACCAAATTCTTTGATGTATACTCCGCAACCCCGTTCTTTATGCCATCCGGAAGCCCGATCGATGAGGAGAAAGCAGCAGCCGACGGTGCAGACACCGCATTCTTCGTTCTGGCCCGTATCGCAGGAGAGAACAAAGACCGTTTCGATACCGAAGGTGACTACTTTATCTCCAAAGAAGAGAAAGCTATTCTGGCACAGGTTTCCAAATGCTACAAGAACGTTGTCCTTGTTATTAACACCGGCGGCCTGATGGATCTGGCATTCGTAGAAGAATTTGACAATATCCGCTCTATTTTACAGTACGTACAGGCAGGCCAGGAAGGCGGAAATGCATTTGCAGATGTTGTAAGCGGCGATGTAACCCCATCCGGAAAAATGACAGATACCTGGGCAAAAGATTACTATGATTATCCGGGTGCAGAGGTTTACAGCTACAAGAGCGGCGACCTCATGAAAGAAAAATACGAAGAGGGTATCTTCGTTGGATACCGTTACTTCGATACCTTTGAAGTACCAGTCCGTTACTCCTTCGGTTACGGTATGTCCTACACCGATTTCGAGATCAGAACCGATGACATCAAAGTAAGCGGCCGCGGTATGATGAATCCGAAAGTAAGCGTGACTGTTACCGTCACCAACACCGGCGATACTTATGCAGGAAAAGAAGTTGTACAGATCTACGCTTCCTGCCCGCAGGGCAGACTGGTGAAAGAGTTCCGCCGTCTGGCAGGCTTTGGAAAAACAAAACTGCTGGCTCCGAAGGAATCCCAGACCATGACCATCACCTTCCCGCTGTATCAGCTGACTTCCTATGAGGAGGAAAGCGCATCCTGGATTCTGGAGCCGGGCATGTATGGTATCTGGATTGGAAATGATCTGAATACATCTGTTCTCTCCGGCGCGCTGGAGCTGGACGAGAAAGCAGTCATGACAGCGTGTGAAAATATCTGCCCGCTGAAAGAGGAATTGAATGAGATTGTTCCTGATGCAGAAAAAGTTCAGGCAAGAGAGGCTGCATGGCAGAAGGAAGTAAAAGAAAAGAGAATGAGCGTGATCGAGCTCAAAGCATCTGAGATCCCAACTGAGAAAGTAGATTACCAGCCGGTACCGGAAGAGCTTCCTGGAAAAGCAGGAAAGATTGTGGAATCCCTTTCTGTGGATCAGCTGGCACTCCTTGCAACCGGTGATCCGGGAAGAGCACAGGGCAACGCGCTTGGCTCCGCAGGAATTTCTGTTCCGGGAGCAGCAGCGGAGACATCCCCGTGTGCTTCGGAGGAGCCGTGGAATGTAACCACGATTGCTCTGGTCGACGGACCTGCAGGTCTTCGTCTGAAGAGAGAATACCAGGTAGACAACGGAGAGATCGTAGCGGGCGATTTCCTGGCGGCACTGGAAGGCGGATTCTTCAGCAAACCGCAGGAAAAACGCGGAACAACCTATTATCAGTTCTGTACCGCAATTCCGGTTGGAACACTTCTGGCACAGAGCTGGGATGTAGAACTGATCAAGAGAGTCGGCGAGATGATCGGCCATGAGATGGAGCTGTTCAACGTAACACTGTGGCTGGCACCTGGCATGAACATCCACAGAAATCCGCTCTGCGGAAGAAACTTTGAATATTATTCCGAGGATCCGCTGCTTGCCGGTATGATGGCGGCTGCTATGACGCTCGGTGTACAGAAGGTACCGGGCTGCGGAACCACGATCAAACACTTCGCATGCAACAATCAGGAGGATAACCGTATGGGCTCCGATTCCATCCTGTCCGAGCGTGCACTGCGTGAGATCTATCTGAAAGGCTTTGAAATCGCAGTCAAAGATGCACAGCCGATGTCCATTATGACATCTTACAACCTGATCAATGGTGTACACGCTGCAAACTGCTACGATACCTGCACGAAAGCAGCGAGAGATGAGTGGGGATTTGCAGGAGCTATCATGACCGACTGGACAACCACCAACGTACAGATCCAGGGCGAGTGTACGGCAGCGGGCTGCATGAGAGCCGGAAATGACATGGTAATGCCGGGTCTGCCGGAGGATCACGAGAACATCAAAAAAGAACTTGCAGATGGAACTCTGACGATGGCAGAATTGAAACGCTGCATCTATAACACGGTAAATATCGTACTGCAGTCCAATATGTACGAGGGCGCAGTCAGCTACCTTGATCAGTTCGATGATCTGGATACCTATCTTGTCGTGAAATAAAAGAAGTGAAAAATATCTTATGGGGATATACAAAAAGCAGGGTTTGAAATGAACGGACATTTCGGTGCGTGAGACATTGGGGGACCCTGAAAAGAGGAAAGAAGTGCCATTCGCAGATGGGGGTCTGCGGAGCAGGCACTTCTTTTACGTATATTGTCTATGAACCGTGAATACATTGACAGTAAGGCAGAAAATAAGGAGGCGCAAAAAGCAAATGAGAGAACGGGATGAGAATGCATATATTCGTTTTTTTGCCCTCTGGTTTGCGGCCGGTATGACCCTCGGTGTACTGCTGCTGTTTGCGGCATCCCACACGGGAATGAAGGAGGGAAATACCGTTCGTCTCTTCCAGGCGGAAGCATTTCTTGGCAGAAAGATCTCTGCAAAGGCCTGTTTTTCCTACCTTCTGAAGGTGCGGCTGGCGCCGGCATTTGCAGGACTTCTCTTTGGACTGACGGCGATCGGCGCGTATTTTGCCGCCGCTGCCGTGCTGGCATACGGCTTCCTGTGCGGCGTCTTTCTCGCAGCCGCCTATCTGCAGAACGGTATCGCAGGGCTTCTGCTCTTTTTCCTTGCCCTCTTTCCACAGATTTTTCTTTATCTTGCGGCATTGTTTCTGATGGCAGCCGCATGCAGTCAGATGGCGGAGACGAATCATCTGGCCGGGGGCATGCAGAAAAAAGAGTATTTCCGCTTTGGCGTCCGCTACTTTTTCGCACTGATTCTGCTTCTCTGGGGCATTCTGCTCGAAAGCTACGTCAACCCGTGGTTCCTCTCGAAAATCCTGTAAAAACGGCAGGAAAAGGGAATTGCATTTTTGAAAAAACGTGTATATAATAGAAAAGCGCTGTTGCCGCTTGCGTGGCAGCGAACAGGGAGAGAAAAAGAAACAAAAGGAAAAAGCTATGCAGGAAACGATACAGTCGTTTATGGACTATCTACAGACAGAAAAGAAAGCATCAAAAAATACAGAGCTTTCCTACCAGCGCGACCTTCGAAAGCTGGTATTTTTTTTGAAAGAACACGGAATTGAAAAACCAGAGCAGGTAAATGCGACGGTTTTAAATTCCTATCTTTTATATCTGGAACGGGAGCAGTTTTCCCCGGCGACGATCTCACGCAGTATTGCGGCGATCCACATGTTCTGCCAGTATGCATGTCGGGAAGGAAAAATGACATCTGACCCTTCGAAAACACTGCAGCCACCGAAAGTGGAACGGAAAATGCCGGAGATTCTTTCCATCGCAGAGGTGGATCTTCTGCTCCGCCAGCCAAAAACAGACACGCCCAAAGGCATCCGCGACAAGGCAATGCTGGAGATGCTTTATGCGACCGGCATCCGTGTCAGTGAGCTGATCCATTTAAAAATCCAGGATGTCAACCTGATGATGGGATACATTACCTGCCGTGATGAACAGGAGCGGATCGTGCCGTTCGGCGGACCGGCAAAAAAAGCACTGGAGCAGTATCTGGGCGGTGCGCGCACGGCATTGATGCACGGACGGGAGGACGATGTGCTGTTTGTCAACTGTTCCGGCGGGCCGATGAGCCGTCAGGGCTTCTGGAAAATCCTGAAATGCTATGCAAAATCTGCAGGCATTACCGCGGATATTACACCGCATACACTGCGCCATTCGTTTGCAACCCATCTGCTGCAGAACGGTGCGGATTTAAAGAGCGTCCAGGAGATGATGGGACATGCCGATATTTCGACGACACAGATGTATCTCCATCTTGGTGTCAACAAAATCCGTGATGTTTACCAGAAAGCACACCCGAGAAAGTAGCAGTTTTACCAGAAAAAAGCAAAGAAACAGCGTGCATGACAAATTTTTAACGAAAAGTTTGGCGTGTGCGCTGCTTTTTTTTATTGTCATACATATAAGAAAAGGGATCAGTGGAACTTTTTCTTGTTCACAGAGTACAAAAAATATGATATACTTAGTTTTACGGTGTGTGTAAGGGTAAACGAAAGATTTTTTTGTACATATAGTAGAAAAACGGACTTTCACGCACAGCGGTGTCTGCGTAAGCGGACGTATTCATTTAGAATGATAACAGATAAAGAGGTATCTTATGAAACTGATGGTAGTCGAAGACGAAAAAGTAATTCGGAATGGTCTTTTAAAGCATGTGCCCTGGCAGAAACTTGGCGTTTGGGAAGTGCAGGCAGCAGAAAACGGAGAAAAAGCGCTGGAACTGGCGGAAACGTTTCATCCGGACATCGTTCTTTCCGACATCCGGATGCCAGGCATGTCCGGGATAGAGCTTTGCAGAACATTAAGGGAAAAATATCCGGAAATAGAAATTATTTTTTCCACTGGCTATGCAGATAAAGAATATCTGAAAGCAGCGATCGATCTGCATGCGGTTGGATACGTGGAAAAGCCGGTGAATGTGAATCTTCTGGCAGAAAATGTAAAAGAGGCGGTAAAACGCGTCGGAGAGCGCAGAAAAAATGAGCGCGCAAAACTCCGAAATTATCTGCTGGAGCTGGATACCGATGTTTCCATGGAACAGGCAGAGGGTACGTACTTCCGGATTGTCAGAATTCATTTCGACAGGGAAGGCTGTGGAAATGGCTTTCTTCCAATGTTCGAAAAGGAACTGAAGGCGGTCTTTTTACAGCATGATATTTCGATGACAGCAACACTTCTTGATCCGTTTTGCCTGATTCTTCTCCTTGGAAGCGAGGAAGAAAAGCGGTGGAAGAAAATAGAACCCATCCTGCTGTCCGCTTTGAACAAATTCACATTGGACGGTACACTGGGCGGATATTTTGTTTCTAACGGAACAAGAGGAAGCGGAAAAGAAGAAATTCTGCGTTCCTACCACGAAGCAAAAGGGGCAGCGAAAGCGCTTTCCTGGCTTGGATGGGGAAAAAGTGTGTGCTTTGAAGAAGTGCCGCCGGAACTTCCCTGGGAATCGGAGTGGAAACAGGATGGTAAAAAACAGCTGGATGTTTTTTATCATCTGTTAATGGAAAAAGAGAAAAAAGAAGCCTGTCGTTTTCAGAAAAACTTATACGAAGAGCTGGTGCGGCGTCATATGCATATGAGCAGTACGGTTCGCTATATTTACTGCCAGATGCAGGAAATGCTGGAGAAAGCCGCAGAGTATTTTTATCTCGGAAACATGGAAAAACCGTGGGAACAGAACGGAACCGATTTTTTCTGGCAGGCAGAAACCTTTGCGGAGATGCGCGATGAGATGATCCGGCGGATCGAACAGCTTCTGAAGCGGTCTGAGGATGGAAAAGAGAAAAAGAAAACAGAGAATTCCTTTACCATCAGCAAGGTGACGGAATACATACAGGAACACTATGCAGAGACGGATCTGTCGATTGCCAGAATTGCCGATTCGGTTTATCTGACGCCGACGTATCTGTCAGCGGTTTTCAAAAAGCAGACCGGGCTCACCATCGGACAGTATCTGCTGGGAATCCGTGTGGAGCATGCCAAACAGAAAATGAAAGATCCGCAGCTGAAGTTCTATCAGATCTCAGAGCAGGTTGGGTATGCGGATGCCAACTATTTTGCAAAAATTTTCAAAAAGATGACAGGCATGACACCAACAGAATATAAGGAGAGTCTGCGGCTGTGATGAGAAATCCAATACAGAAACTGTCGATGCAAAAACTGTCGATGCAAAAACGGATGATGCTGTACTTTTCGGTCCCGCTGATCCTGGTACAGATTATCCTTTGTTTTCTCTGCTATCCGCAGGTGATTCGCAGATATCGGGAGAAGACAGATTACACGGTAGAACAGTCCATTAATCAGACGATTTCTTTTACCGAAAGTTATCTGCAGAACATGACCTATCTGGCAGACATGGTGGAAAACAGCTGGGTGATTCAGGATACTTTGTCAGCAAAGGATTTTGGCGGAAACCGGCCTTATTTTGACCAGTGGCTTGAATATTATGAACTGAATCGGGAATTTAATTCGTATGAGCTGTCGAACTCGATTTACCGTTTCTGCTTGTATGTGCCGGATGATGTGATATATTCAGGAAATCATTATTTCTTTTTCGAAAACTCCCGTTTAAAAGAACGCAGTGATTATGTCGACTTGCGATATACATTAAATCAGGGAGAAGACTACGTTGCACTGAGTCAGGAACGTTCGGGGATTGATAAACAGGAAACATCACAGATGGTTACGTTGTATCACAGGATTGTTTCGAAAGAAGCAAAAGATCAGGAAATCGGTATTTGCAGTATCAGCGTATCCGTGAGCTGCTTTCAGGATATTATGCAAAATGCCAATATTACATCGAAAGGTCTGGTCTATCTGATGAGTGAAAACGGACGTCTGATTGCCAGCTCCAGCAGTACGATCCTGCAGAAAATGCAGAGGAGCGGAGGAATCTTAAGTTACGGGCCGGAAATTTCGATGGAGAAGAAAAAAGAAGGCCAGATGGAATATTATGCAGTCCGCCGGAACGTAAACGGCGCCGCCTGGCAGATGATTTCCATGATTCCAAAGAGCGAATATGAGGATCAGTACCGGATTCTCTGGCTTTCGGCGATTCTGATGATGGGCGGCATGATTGTTGTCATTGTGATGATATCTTATGTTCTTTCCGGCTATTATGTCGGAAGGCTGAAAAAGCTGAAAAGCGAAATGGCCGGGCTGCAAAACGGAAATTTAAATGCGAATCTGCCACTCGAAACAGAAGGGGATGAAATCGAAGAAATTTACCATAACTTCAATGGCATGGTGCAGGAAGTGCAGCGTCTGATGCAGGAACATTACAAGCTCGGTAAAGAAGTCAAAATGGCGGAAGTGCGGGCCCTGCAGGCACAGATCAATCCCCATTTTCTCTACAATACGCTGGATCTGATTAACTGGATTTCCATGGATTATGGGGCAGAGGAGATTGGTACGCTGACCTGGAACCTGGCGCGCTTTTACCGTTTGAGCCTGAATCACGGAAAGAGCCTGATTACGATCGGGGAAGAAGTGGAACATGTACAGGTTTATGTGAACATTGAGAATTACCATTTTGACAATCAGATTTCACTGAATGTTGATGTTACGGAGGAATTAAAAGGTTTCGCCTGCCTCAACATCATTTTACAGCCCTTTGTGGAAAATGCGATTGTCCATGGCATTGCGGAATACAGCGAAATCGAAAGCTGCAGCATCGCAATCCGGGCACGGAAAGAGGAAGAGGATATTATCTTTACCATACAGGATGACGGCCCGGGCGTAAATGTGGAACAAATGCAAAAAGAAACGGAACAGGATATCAAGAAAGCCCGGCATGGGTACGGCGTGCGGAATATCAATTTCCGTTTAAAACTCTGCTTCGGAGAAAAATACGGCGTAACATATAAAGAAAGTGAAAAAGGAACGTGCGTAGAAGTAAAAATTCCGGCCATGACTATGGAAGAAGCAGAAGAGAAGATCTGACAGAAAAAAGGAGAGACATTTGTTCTCTCTTTTTTGCACAAAAGGAAAGAAAACCGATACAGAAAACCAGAAAAAACTATACAAGTTCACAAAAAATCAGGAGAAAAACAAGAATTTTCCTGTACGAGATCACGGAAAACATAAAATATTACTAGAAATCAAAGTTTTGTTGGGTACAAAATAACCAAATTGTCCGGTATAATAAGTTCATCAGTTAAGAACAAGCCCCAAGACAAAGCGATGCGTGGAGGGTCTTGGGAGCACTTAAAGTTATCGCCGGCAAAAAACAGTTAAGTGCAGGAACTATGAAAAAGAAAGGAAGTCAACAAATGGGAAAGCATGTTAAGAGTTTTGTAACAGAAGTAAAGAAAAACAGAGCCCTTTTTGTTATGGCGATGCCTGCATTTCTGCTGGTATTGATTATGCAGTATCTTCCAATGTCCGGATTGGTACTGGCATTTAAGAACTATCGATATGACCTTGGTGTATTCGGAAGTGAGTGGAATGGATTTGCGAACTTCGAGTACCTCTTCTCATCCGGAACCGGATGGTTAATCACGAAAAATACCGTTGTGTATAACCTGTTAAACCTGGTTACCTCACAGCTTATTGCCGTTTTGATCGCGATTTTTATTTCAGAGATCAACAAAAAAGTGTTCAAAAAAGTAACACAGTCCATTATCTTCTTACCGTACTTTATTTCCTGGGTTATCGTTGGTGTATTCGTTTACAACATCTTCAACTACGAAACCGGTATCCTGAACAGCGTTCTTACTTTCTTCGGAGCTGAAAAAGTAAACATGTACGATGCTTCCAAAGCAGGCATCTGGCCATGGATCATCTGCCTGTTCAACTCATGGAAATGGTGTGGATATAATTCCGTTATCTACATTGCAGCAATTACCGGTGTAGATGCCGAGATTCACGAGGCAGCTTCGATCGACGGAGCAAACATTTTTGAGAGAATCCGTTACATCACCATCCCGTGCATCCTTCCAACCATCATTACCATGCTTCTTCTGCAGGTAGGACGTATCCTTCGTGGTGACTTCGAGATGTTCTATCAGATCGTTGGAAACAATGGACAGCTCTTCAACAAGACAGACGTTATCGATACTTATGTATTCCGTTCCCTGCTTCAGAACTCTAACCTTGGTATGACAGCAGCAGCGTCCTTCTACCAGTCCGTCATCTGCTTTGCAACCATCATGATCGTCAATGCAGTTGTAAAACATGTAGAAGAAGATCTGGCACTGTTCTAAGACAGAGAAAAGGAGGAATTCGTTATGCAAGCTGTTGCAAAATCACAGAAAATCAAGAAAAGTACTTCGACAAAAGTATTTTACGTAATCTGCTATGTATTCGTAGCACTGATGACTCTTGTATGTCTCCTGCCGTTCGTTATGGTAGTTTCCGGATCATTTTCATCCGAGCAGGCGATTCGGTTCCAGGGCTATGGCATTCTCCCAAGAGACTTTACCACCGCTGCTTACTCACTGATTTTTAAGAGCCCGATGACCGTTGTCCGTGCTTATGGCGTATCTATTTTCATCACCTTAGTCGGAACAGCAATCGGTCTTCTGCTTACCACAATGACCGCTTACGTTATCAGCCGTAAAGATTTCAAGTACAGAAACGCTCTGTCCTTCTTCTTCTACTTTACAACCCTGTTCAACGGCGGTATGGTTTGCTCTTACATTTTCTACATTCAGTACCTGCACTTAAAAGACAGCTATCTGGCACTGATTTTACCAGGTGTCTTCAATGTCTTCTATCTGCTGATTATGAGAACTTTCGTATCTGCAATCCCGACTGCACTGATCGAATCTGCAAAGATCGACGGTGCCGGTGAGTTTAAAACATTCTTCAGTATCATCCTGCCGCTTCTGAAATCCGGAATGGCAACCATCGGTCTGTTCCTTGCCCTTGGCTACTGGAACGACTGGTACAACGCAAGCACCTCCACGGTCAGCCGAATACAGGGAACCGGCCTCGGCATGGCCATCACCCG
>OKSF01002019.1_pt1 | contig 14661 bp, 9 predicted proteins | sample 1606061 | NCBI WGS metagenome assembly OKSF01 (sample SAMEA3541567, study PRJEB24748) | human gut metagenome | biome: human gut; feature: human-associated habitat; material: faeces | place: China | collected 2012 | reverse complement strand
CGACCGATCCGACAAGTGATTACTTTGCAGCATTCTACAGTACTCCACGAAATCTGTGCTGGTTCAATGGAAAAACCAATACAATCAGATATAACGGTCCGGAAGTCAGTGCCAACTGGATTCAAAACGCAGTAGATTATAAAGTCTTTAATAAAGTGGCATACGTACTTTCAAACTCTGTGAACAGCTTTACATGGGGCACAGATGATAGTATTTACCTATTCGATCTGGCGGGTAATTCATTAGATAATCAGCCGATAAACTTTGGAAGTAACGGCTTGGGTGTCAATGGCAATTACGGTGCCAAAGCATTGGGTAGTCAAAATGCAAATGGAACAGGTGACGTAGCTCTTAAAGTTTCATCCAATGGCTACTACTTATACATCTACTTCATGTTTACTAATGGATATGTAGGTTGCGTACAGTGCGACTGTATCGATATGTAATATAACCAGTAATGGATTCGGAAGCCTGTACCTTTTTCAGGTACAGGCTTTTTACTTCAACGATTAAGAACCATACAAAATGAATATCAGAAAAAACAGATTAAAAATAGTTTTGGGAGGAATAGCTGTCTGTATGTGCATGGCATGCGGTGGCAGTGATACCAAAGATTATTGGGGAGACACCAGCAACGGCGGAAAGGAAGAACCGACAGAGAACCCTAACGCCTCCAAACCTCGATATATCTGGATTGATGCAGCTGCCAACTTCCCCGATTTCGCTAATAGTAAAGAAAATATAGCCCGTGATCTGGCATTAGCCAAAGATGCCGGTTTTACAGATATTGTGGTAGATGTGCGTCCCACTACAGGTGATGTACTATTCAAAACCAATATTGTAGATCAGGTTAAATTCATGTATGCCTGGATTGGAAGCAACTACACAAAGGTAGAACGTACAGCTACATGGGATTACTTGCAAGCCTTTGTTGACGAGGCACGCAAACAAGGGCTCCGCATTCATGCTGCCATCAACACATTTGTAGGTGGAAATCAGATTGACGGAGGAACTGGGTTACTGTACAGAGACCAGTCCAAAGCAGAATGGGCTACGCAAATGAATATGCAGACAGGGATTGTGAGTGTGATGAATACCAGTGAAAGTACTAAATTCTTTAATCCTGCCCATCCCGAAGTACAGACCTTTCTTTGCGATTTACTGAAAGACCTTGCAAGCTACGATCTCGATGGCATTTTCTTAGACAGAGGTCGTTTCCTCAATCTACAAACTGACTTTTCCGAAGAATCCCGTAAACAGTTTGAAGAATATATGGGAGGCATCAGAATTCAAAACTATCCGGATGACATTTTACTACCGGGTGCTTCCAGTCTTCCTGCCACCTATCCTAAATATTTGACTAAGTGGCTGGAATTCCGTGCAAAAGTGATTTATGACTTTATGCAGAAAGCACGCACTGCTGTAAAAGGAGTGAAACCCGGCATCAAATTCGGAGTTTATGTAGGCGGCTGGTATTCTACCTATTATGATGTAGGTGTCAACTGGGCAGCTTCCACTTATGATACCTCGCGTTATTACAACTGGGCGACAAGCAAATATAAAAATTACGGCTATGCCGCCTGTATGGATCAAATACTGATCGGTGCCTATGCCTCACCGCTAAAGGTACACGGTACGACGGAATGGACTATGGAAGGTTTCTGTTCATTGGCTAAAGATAAAATAAAAGGAGAATGCCCCATTGTAGCCGGAGGTCCGGATGTAGGAAATTGGGATACCAATAATCAGGCTACTCAAGAACAAGAAAATCAGGCAATCGTACAATCTGTAAAGGCCTGTATGAATGTTTGCGACGGATATTTTCTGTTCGACATGATTCATCTGAAGAAAGCCGATCAATGGCAATATGCCAAAGAAGGCATCAAACTCGCAATTGAATAAAAAAGAATAACCGACACATTAGAATATGATCGTATGAGAAAAATAACAATAGTACTTTTATCAAGTCTGTTAATCATTGCATTGGGAGCATGCAAAAGCACAGTTCCCAAAGTGGAAAATGCCAAGCCCGCTTTGATGTGGTTTGATGCGGAAGCAAACTTTGAACGCTTCAGCAATCCTGACTCCATTGATTATTATCTGACAAAAATAAAATCATTAGGTTTCACCCATGCTATCGTTGATGTACGTCCCATCACCGGAGAAGTACTGTTCGATACGGAGTTTGCTCCTAAAATGCGTGAATGGCATGGATATGAACGCAAAGACTTCGATTACTTGGGACATTTCATCAAAAAAGCCCATGAACTGGGTATAGAGGTACATGCTTCACTCAATGTCTTTGTCGCAGGACACAATTATTTCGACCGTGGATTAGTCTATTCCACGCATCCAGAATGGGCATCGACAGTATACACTCCGGAAGGAATCACTTCCATCACCAACGAAAAGAAGAAATATTCGGCAATGGTTAATCCTGTCAATGAGGAGTTTCAAACACATATATTGAATGTTCTCAAGGATTTAGTGAAACGTTATCCCGATCTGGATGGATTGATGTTGGACCGTGTACGCTATGATGGTATAACGGCAGACTTTTCAGACCTCTCCCGTCAGAAGTTCGAAGCGTATATCGGGCAGAAAGTAGAAAAGTTTCCGGAAGACATCTTCGAATGGAAAAAGGACGAGAATGATAAATACTATCCCGAACGCGGAAAACATTTCCTGAAATGGATTGAATGGCGCACCAAGAACATCTACGACTTCATGGCCCGTGCCCGGAATGAAGTAAAGAAAGTGAATCCGGATATTTCTTTCGGTACATACACCGGAGCATGGTATCCTTCTTATTATGAAGTAGGCGTAAACTTTGCGAGCAAGAAATACGATCCGAGCGAAGATTTTGACTGGGCTACTCCCGAATACAAGAATTACGGTTATGCCGAACTGATGGACTTATATACTACCGGAAATTATTATACCGATATCACCATAGAAGAATCTCTGAAAAACAAGAAGAGCGTATGGAACGAAACAGATTCACAGGCACAAAGCGGCACGTGGTATTCTGTTGAAGGTTCTTGTCAGAAATTACGCAATATCATGAAAGATAATAAATTTATGGGTGGTATTCTGGTGGACCAATTCTATGACAATCCCGCCAAATTATCCGCAACCATAGAAATGAACCTGAAAGCTTCCGACGGACTGATGGTATTCGACATTGTACATATCATCAACAAAGGATTATGGAAAGAAGTTGAAAACGGAATGAGAGCCGGAGGAGCTCTGAAGTAAAATCGAAAGAATACGCTATGAATATGAAAAGATTCTCAATTATCTCCCTTTTGTTATGGATAGGCATTCTGGCATTTGCCTCGGGAAAGCCAAAAGTAATGTGGTTGGACTGTTCGGCTAATTTCCAACGTTTCAGCTACCCCGATTCAATCCGCTTCTATGTAGACAAATGTCATGAAGCAGGTATCACGCATCTAGTATTGGACATTAAAGACAATACGGGTGAAGTATTATATCCCAGCAAATATGCCGCACAGAAGAAGAACTGGAAAAATTTCGACCGTCCGGATTTTGACTTTATCGGTACCTTTATCGAAGCTGCTCATGCCCGCAATATGGTCATCTTTGCCGGAATGAATATATTTGCTGATGGACAGAATATCGTGAAACGTGGCGCCATCTTCGATAAACACAAAAAGTGGCAGGCTATCAATTATGTACCGCGCAAAGGACTGCTCCCTGTAACGGAAATAGAAGGAAAGCCTACCATGTTCCTGAATCCGGCACTGAAAGAGGTGCAGAAGTATGAGATTGATGTGATCAAAGAAGTTGTCCGGAATTATGCATTTGACGGCATCATGCTTGACCGTGCACGATATGATTGTATTGATTCGGACTTTTCTCCTGAGTCAAAGAAGATGTTTGAGAAATTCATCGGAAAGAAAGTTGAGAAGTTTCCGGAGGACATTTTTGAATGGCGCCCTAATGCCGAAGGAGGCATAGACCGTGTGGGTGGCCCATACTATCATCAATGGCTGACGTGGAGAGCTTCTGTTATATATAACTTTATAAAAGATGTACGTACTTCCATCAAAAAGATAAAGCCGGAATGTATGTTGGCTGCTTATACCGGTGCATGGTATCCTACTTACTTTGAGGTAGGTGTCAACTGGGCAAGCCGTAATTATGATGTCAGCAAGGACTTTAGTTGGGCTACTCCCGACTATAAAAATTATGGCTTTGCAGAGTTACTGGATTTCTATACGAATGGCAATTACTACTGGAATGTAACGCTGGACGATTATTATAAATCTTCCGGTAAATTTAAGAATGAAACAGACAGCGAGTTTTCTACCGGAGAATATTTATGTGTAGAAGGCGGTTGCAAATATTCCAAATACTTGCTGAAAGATGCGGTGCCAGTATGCGGCGGTCTGTATGTAGAAGACTACAAACGAGACGTAAACCAATTCCAGAAAGCAGTCCGTATGAACTTGAAAGAATCGGACGGTGTGATGATTTTCGACATTGTACACATTATCCGCAACGGATGGTGGGACGAACTAAAAGAAGCACTGGACGAAACTAAGCCGGATGAAGCGCGAATGATCAAAGGAACCGTTACTTGCGATGGCAAAGGTATAGCCAATGTGGTAGTGACAGACGGACAGCGTTGTGTCACTACAGACAAGAACGGTATTTACCATCTGCCCAATCTCGGAAACACACGCTTTGTATATATCACGACTCCTGCCGGATACTTGACGGATTGTGAACAGACGATTCCCCGATTCTATCAGGAAATTGATCTGAACGAGACGAATGAATATAATTTCCGTCTGAAGAAGAATCCTAAAGACGACAGTAAACACTTGTTTGTGTTGGAGGCGGATGTACAGGCCGGTCTGAAAGAGCACTGGGATCTGTACGCTCCCATTGTCGATGACTATAAACAGTTAATCGATCAGTATTCGGATCGTGATGTATTCGGTCTGAATTGTGGAGACATCTTTTGGGACACACCGGCCACATTCTTTCCACCTTATATCGATAAGGCAAAGAAACTGGATATCCCCATATATCGTGCAATCGGTAATCATGATATGGATTGTAATGGAGCTACTCATGAAACGTCGTACCGGACTTTCGAAGGATATTTCGGCCCTACCCACTACTCATTCAATAAAGGAAATGCCCACTATATTGTTATCAACAACAACTTTTATGTAGGACGTGAATACTTCTATATCGGCTATGTAGATGAAACAACTTTTAAATGGTTGGAAGAAGATCTGTCTTATGTCCCTAAAGGTACATTAGTCTTTTTCATAACGCATATTCCTACGAGAATAACGGAACAGAAAAGGCCATTTAATTACGACTATGCCATGTTGGCAGGAGAAACGATCAATGCTGAGGCGGTTCATCAATTATTGGATGGCTATGAAACACACTTCCTGACGGGCCATCTTCATGCCAACTCGAACATTGTATTCAACGATCATCAAATGGAGCACAATACGGCTGCCGTATGTGGTATCTGGTGGCATGCGGATGTCTGTATCGACGGCACCCCACAAGGATACGGAGTCTACGAAGTAGACGAAAACCAAGTGAAATGGTACTACAAAAGTGCCGGTCATCCGAAAGATTACCAGTTTCGAAGCTATGCTGCAGGAACATCAAAGGAATTCCCCAAAGATATTATTGCCAATGTCTGGAACTGGGATAAAAATTGGAAAGTAGAATGGCTGGAAAACGGAAAAGTGATGGGTACCATGACTCAATATACCGGAGTCGACCCGTATGCGCATCAAGTATGTACAGACAAAAAAAGAACCATGCAGAGCTGGATATCAGCAGCAAGTACAGGACACATGTTCCGTGCCACTCCCCGTAATCCGAAAGCTAAAATAGAGATCAGAGTAACAGACCGTTTCGGTAAAGTGTATCAGCAAAACGTTTCTAAATAAAGATTCATGAAGTATATCATATACCACCTATGGATTATCAGCCTGCTATTCCCATTGGGAATGCAGGCCAAAGTCAGGTTAACTTCGATCTGGGGTGATAACATGGTGTTGCAACAACAATCGGAAGTGACCTTCCACGGCAAAGCCTCTGCCAATAGTAAAATTACGATTGAAGCATCATGGAATCATCGGAAGCTAACAACCCGAAGTGACCAGCATGGAAATTGGAATATTCAACTTCCTACTCCGGCAGCAGGGGGCCCCTATACTATTACATTCTCTGACGGTGAGGCGCTTACATTAAAGAACATCTTACTGGGGGAAGTTTGGTTCTGTTCCGGCCAATCGAATATGGAAATGCCTGTCAGAGGCTTTCGGGGACAGCCGGTTTATGGTTCACAACCCTATATCGTAGCTGCCGACTCCAAACGGGAATTACGTTTGTTTACAGTCAAAAGAGATTGGAGCACGACTCCTAAGGAAGAAGGTATTACGGGATATTGGTCGGAACTTTCTCCAAAAGAAGTCGGAGACTTTAGTGCTACCGCTTATTTTTTCGGAGACTTACTACAACGTTCATTGGATATTCCTGTCGGACTGATTCATTGCTCATGGAGTGCTTCCAAGATAGAGACTTGGATGGATAAAGAGACACTGTCACAATTTCCGGAAATTCAATTACCGGATATTGAACAAATCAAGTTCGACTGGCCTGCGGGTACACCTACTTTATTATGGAATGCAATGGTAAATCCATGGAAAGGATTTCCTGTTAAAGGAGTTATCTGGTATCAAGGCGAAGCAAACACACCCGATCCTGGATTATATAAAAGATTATTTCCTGCGATGGTTTCTCAATGGAGAACATTCTTCAATAATCCCCAAATGCCATTTTATTACGTACAGATTGCGCCGTGGAAATCGGAAGGCAATGATAAACAGGATTGGGCTTGGTTCCGTCAATGTCAGTTGGAATTGATGTCAGAAGTTCCTAATGTCGGGATGGTGACAACAGGAGATGCCGGAAGTGAAAACTTTATTCATTCACCTTATAAAATAAAGATCGGTGAGCGATTGGCTTATTGGGCATTGGCAAAGACCTATCACCGTAAAGGTATTCAATATTCCGGTCCTATATATAAATCCCACCGGATAAAAGAGAACATAGTAGAGATAGATTTTGAACATGGTGAAGATGGATTGACTCCTGAAAATCAAAATATAAAAGGATTTGAAATAGTCGGGACAGATGGTATATTACGATCGGCTAAAGCAGAAATTATCAATGGCTCATCCACTGTAAAAGTATGGAATGATTCTGTAAATGATCCGGTAGAGGTGCGCTATTGTTTCCGGAATTATATGTTGGGAGAACTATGTAACAATGCGGAAATTCCTGCTTCTCCTTTTCGGATTGTAATCAAGAAGAAACCCGCTCTAATGTGGTTTGATGCCGAAGCTAATTTCGAACGTTTCAGTCATAAAGACTCGATAGACTACTATCTGGAGAAAATCAAATCATTAGGTTTTACCCACGCAATAGTGGACATCCGCCCCATTACCGGAGAAGTGCTTTATCAAAGCCAGTTTGCCCCACAGATGAAAGAATGGAAAGGTGCAAAAGCTGGGAATTTTGATTACTTGCAACATTTCATTAAAAAAGGGCATGAATTGGGACTTGAGATTCATGCTTCCCTAAATGTGTTCTGCGCCGGACACAATTATTTCGATCGCGGAATGGTATATAGTGGACATCCGGACTGGGCATCAATGGTGTATACTCCCGAGAAAGGCATTATTCCAATCACGGAAGAAAAACAGAAATACGGTGCTATGATTAACCCCTTGAATGAGGAATATCGGACGCATATTCTGAATGTACTGAAAGAAGTGGTGACCAATTATCCTGATTTGGATGGACTGATGCTCGATCGCGTACGTTATGATGGTATAACAGCCGACTTTTCATCACTTTCGCGTGAGAAATTTGAAGAATATATAGATAAGAAAGTGACCAAGTTCCCCGAAGATATTTTTGTTTGGAAGAAGAATGCTGGTGGGAAGTATATCATGCAACCGGGAAAGTTTTTCCAGAAATGGATTGAATGGAGGACGAAAAACATTACTGATTTTATGGCATTGGCACGTAAAGAAGTTAAAGCTACCAATCCAAAAGTTTCCTTTGGCACATATACTGGAGCTTGGTATCCGTCTTACTACGAAGTAGGAGTTAATTTCGCCAGTAAAAAGTATGATCCGTCTCAAGATTTCAGCTGGGCTACTCCCGAATATAAAAATTATGGATATGCAGAGCTGATTGATTTGTATGCAACTGGAAATTACTATACAGACATAACAATAGAAGAGTATAAGAAAACGAACCGCAGTATCTGGAACGAAACAGACTCACAAGCTCAAGCCGGTACATGGTACTGTGTGGAAGGTTCTTGTCAACACTTACGTCAAATTCTGAAAGATAACAAGTTTATGGGTGGTATCCTGGTAGATCAATTCTACGATAACCCGGGAAAATTATCTGAAACAATAGAAATGAACCTCCGTCGATCGGATGGGCTCATGGTATTTGATATTGTACACATCATCCAAAAGAATCTTTGGAAGGAAGTAGAAAAAGGAATGCGTGAAGGGGGAGCTTTATGAACAACAGAGCTTTAGCTTTAGATGCTTTAAGAGGATATGCAATTATTACGATGGTACTTTCGGCTACCATCGTAACGCATGTTCTTCCCGGTTGGATGAGTCATGCGCAAACGCCTCCGCCAGATCATGTGTTTAATCCGTTGTTACCCGGCATTACTTGGGTAGATCTTGTGTTTCCTTTTTTCTTGTTCGCTATGGGAGCCGCGTTTCCTTTTTCCATAAGGAAACGTGCTGAAAAAGGTGATTCAAAATTGAAGCTTGTTTATGAAGCTGTCAAACGGGGGATTCAGTTGACTTTCTTTGCTATTTTTATCCAGCACTTTTATCCGTACATGTTAAGCTCTCCACAAGATATGAGGGCATGGTTGCTGGCTATACTCTGTTTTATTGTTCTATTTCCCATGTTTATGCGTATTCCTTTGAAGATGCCGGATTGGGCACATACTTCAATAAAAGTTGGAGCTTACATTATTGCTGCCATCATGTTAGCAACCACCTCTTATGCAGATGGTAAGACATTCAGCCTATTCTCCAGTAATATCATCATTTTGTTGTTGGCTAATATGGCTATTTTCGGCTCTATTCTTTACATTTTCACAATGCATAATCGTTGGATACGTTTAGGAATTCTGATATTGCTACTGACAATGATATTAGGGAGTACAGTGGATGGTTCGTGGACACAGAGTGTATTTAATTATACTCCTCTGCCATGGATGTATCGGTTTGATTACTTGAAATACTTATTTATCGTTATTCCCGGCAGTATAGCTGGCGAATATTTAGCAGAGTGGATGAAAACATATCAAAAAGAGACGGATGATTATGCTACATCTCCTTATCGTAAAATGAGTATCATGTTGATGATATTATCCGTCGTTCTTATCATTAGTAATCTTTACGGTCTCTACACTCGTAATTTGGTTATTAATCTGGTGGTTACAGTTTTATTGCTACTAGCAGGCAAATGTATATTTCCACACAGGGTGGATGGAATAGCCCTATTATGGAAAAAGTTGTTTAATGCAGGCGCATACTTACTTCTTTTGGGTTTGTGTTTTGAACCTTTTCAGGATGGCATTAAAAAAGATCCGACAACTTTTAGTTATTTCTTTATTACTTCCGGGCTGGCTTTCCTGGCTCTTATATTCCTAAGTATTATTTGTGACTATTTCCGGTGTGTCAAAAGTACTCGTTTTTTAGTCATGTCCGGTCAGAATCCAATGATAGCTTATGTGGTCGGCGATTTATTGATTATGCCATTAGCTAACATATTAGGAGTTGCTTCATTGTTATCTTATTTTCAACAAAGTGCTTGGTTAGGTTTTCTCCAAGGAGTAATTCTTACTTCTTTGGCAGTTTTAGTGACTATATTCTTCACAAAAATCAAATGGTTTTGGAGAACGTAAATATCAATGTGATTATTTTATACTAAAAAGATTTGCTTTCTGTCGCTTTTTTATAGATTCTACTATTTCCTATCCTTTGTAAATGAAAAGAAGTAGAGAAATAAACAAATAAAATACGGTATTTATATGCATAATTACGAATAAAAGAACGGTCATTTGCATATAAATTACCGTATTATTTGCGAAAAACATACGGTTGATTCTAATGAAACGTACGGTTGGTTTTAAAGAAACACAAGGTTGGTTTATAAGAAACGCCACGTACATTTAAAAGGAAGCATATTTTACTCGTGAAAATAGGATTTCGTGATTTATTAGAAGTGTTTTTAGGACTCTGTTTAATCAAACAAAAAGCATGTATGGATTGATAAATGCATTCATTATGCAGCGCATAATATTCAATAATAATGATTATGCTCTATAATAGAAGAATTTCTTCGATTCCTGAATTATACAAATCACTAATCCGTACGATTCTTTTCCACTCCTGGCATTGAGACTGAATAAATTCGATTATAGTGCAATTCAAATATCAAAATGACATTTTATCATTTTGATATTTGAAGATTTGTTTCTATTGATATAGCGTACGAAAAAGCCACCTATTAAGATTATTAAAATAGTGACGCTATGTCAACAGGATAGCGTTGCTATAAGCTTCATATAGCAACGCTATACCAAGCCGATAGCGACACTATTTTATTTGATTGCTTTTTTTATGATTGGACAGACAAGATCAGCATATCTCATCATGCCTAAATCAGTGAAATGAATACCATCAATTGTGGCTTCTCCATCTTCTCCCAGCATATTTTTTGAAGAGATTAAAATGATATTTTTCTCATTTTTCTTTTTTAGTCGGTTGAATATCTCCTTTAGCGTATCATTCTTTCTTTGTACCTCCTTAGCAATTCTTTCATCATAAAATGTATGGGTGAATATAGGATCTTCTATGAAAATAATAGGCGTATCCGGATGCTTACTACGAATGATGTGATAGAATGTCTTCATACGTTCTTTCATCTGTTCTACAGAAGCATTAGGCACAAAGTCCAAAACAAAAACACTGGCATCTACCTCGGCTATTACTTTGGCAACTTCTAAATCTAGCAATGCATTTCCACTGAATCCCAGATTGATACATTCACGATTTAATCTTCTTGATATAATGTTTGTATGTGCCATTCCGGGACGTGAAGCACAACCTCCTTGAAGAATACTGGTTCCATAAAATACAACCGGCTTCTGGCGAATTGGATAATCAATTAAAGGCTGATCGATAGTAGCTAACGAACCAATCCCTATAGATAGGGAAACCAAACCGTCATAGAGAGGAAGATAAAGCATATATTCTCTCTCTTCCGGTTGCATGTTAGCAATGATTGTTGCTTGATTTGTTTTTCCATTCGGACGGGCACTATTTATGAATCTCCATTTTCTATTACCTTCCCAACAGTATAAATCAAGTCCTTTCACTCCTGTATCAGTCATGTGATTCATATGATTATTGAAGAGATTCTCCCATCTCACTGCTATATGAGTGGAATTACTACGAAATCGTATTGCCATTCCTGCCGAATTACGACTTAAGTACCAAAGAGGAGGACGTGATATGTGTTCTAATGAGTCAGGAAACCTTTCATATCGTACTCCTTTGTTTTCTGTTGCTTTTCCTAATAGAGGGAAGTTTGATGCATCATAGTATATTATTTGGGCAAAGCTTATGGCTTTTTCCCAAAATAAAAGTCCAATTAAAATATATCTTATCATAGCATTTAATTTTCTGGAAATTTAATCTTCTGATAATATGTCTGTTTTAAGACTTTTCTAACAGAAGGATTATCAATCCCTTTATTATAAAAATAAATTTCACTATTAATCCCCAACTCCCGGTTTATACGAAGTTGTTTTTGTAATAGTTCCGGCGACATTTTGGAATTACTCCCCTCCATCAAAATCATGCCAGGTGCAAACAATTGGTTGGGATTATTCTGATGTATATACTTCAAAACTTCTGAAACCGTAGCACGATAAGCGTCAACACTATAGCGATAACACTGAACAGCTAACAGATCACAAACTTTCTCTTTACACCAACGAGGCCATTCCTGCATCAGATTCTCTTCACACCAAGGATAAGGGTTTGGGGCGAAACTAATCATTACATTTGGGCTCTTTGCTTTAATTCTTTTATATAATCGTTTTGCAAAGGTATTTAAAATATCCAAACGCCAATGTACCCATTCCGTATTATTATAATCTACAGGAGGATTATTCCCTTGATGTTGTGATTGATAAAGAGAAACTGTATAGGTATCATATCCGGAATTCCGAGGCATAGCAGGAAAGCGATCATCCCCTTGAATACCATCTAAATCAGGATAAAGCATCAATGCTTCTTCTATAAGTTCTATTAAGAAATTCTGCACGGCAGGATTATAGGCATTGAAATAGTAATCATGTTGATTATAATTAGCTGGTTGTTGTTGATTGTCTATTCCTAGCCAGTGGGGGTTCTTTGCTAACAAAGGATTATTAAGTGATATCGGACGTCCTTCTCCCATAAAGCCATACTCAAACCAGAAAAACACTTTTATATTGTGTTTATGAGCTTCATCAATCAAATCACGTACCGGATCATTGGTTGGACTTTGATATTGCTTTGAATATCCACTTAGTAAATAACTTTCTTCTTGTGTTTTATAAGTAGAATAATGCATCAACACGTCACTTCTATATATCGTTTTAGTTTCCGCATAAGATACAAGAAATATGGAATTCATATTCAACTCATCCAATGTTTTTACAAAATCTTTCACTCCCTGATAGGAATGTAATACAGGGGTGAAACGGGGAGCAGGAACCCAGACTCCCCGAATCCCTTGCTCTGTTGTTTTTGCTATACTTTGTAGACTAATAAATAAAATCGAAAGACATAAACAAAACCTTAACTTTTTACTCATAAATAATAATTGGCTGGTTAATTACTAGTATTCTATAATTACCTCTATTTTATTGCTACTGCTGTTGTTACAGAACGTTGTGCACCATCACTTGGCTTGATAGTCTCCTGTCCATTAACCAACATACAGCTCGAACCACCACCATCCAGATTCATAGCGTCCAGGCAACCAAGATCTCTTAAAATATAAGCGACCTCCTCTAATGTGAATCCCGGAACATTAGGTGTCTTATTTCTTCCTTCACAAACAAAAAATATCAATCGGTTATCTCCAGTAATACCAATAGCAGAACGTGGGTTGTTACTGGTTGGTCCGATACCACTGGCAGTATCGAATAATTCTGCTTCCCATGTGTTTTTATACAATCCGTTCTTTAATAGTACAGGACCTCCTCCTATTGCATTTTTAGCTTTCCATATAGAAGCTCCCTCCGGATAATTTACTGACGGAATCTGCATAGGGGAAACTCCTGACTTATTAGGTGAAGGAGCTGGATATGCATAGGTTTGACCGGAAGATACAGTATATACCCAATTTACTTCAAATTTGCCATTCTCTATTTCTCCAAAAGCTGAACGAGTGGGATAAAATGTCACGTTTGAGGTTCCATCTGAACGAGACATTGATTGCAAATTAGGAGCCAACATTACATTGTTTCTATAGAGTAAACTCACAGTGGCGCCATTGGAAGCAAAATACCCTCCATTCATCACAATTGCAGGTTTTACAGATTCTGCATTATAAAATTGTGTGAGTGTTTTTACTCCTGTGGTATTTCCAAGTACACTAAAACTTGCATTTTTATCCATATCAGCTACGGCAATGTAGGCTACTGCATTTTTACCTTTTAAAGTAGAAGGTGATTTGTATATAGCCAGATAATCGGGAAGAGTTCCCCATTCTGTTGATTTTATCCACCCTAAAGTTGCTGGATCTACGATATTATATTCAGTGTCTATTATAAAATGATATGTTATTATCTCTTCTTTGTATTTAAGAGTAACAGAAGCTGGCTTAGTGAAATCATATACGGATTCTATATTTGCTGGTTCCACCATTTCTACCCCTTTAGCCAAAGTTAAATTTACGTGTACATTGGATAAATCTCCTCCTGTTATCAATTTAATGAAAATAGTCCTGGAGGGAGTATCAATTTTAATTTCGTCAGTTTGCATATTAGTTACTCTAGCCATAAGTATATAATTTATGGAAATAGACTCTTTTTTATCTCCACAGGCTAATAGTATAAAGACATAGTAGAATAACAATAATATTCTAATAAAGATTTTCATCATATCATAGTTTTAGATCATACTATTTTGCAAATAACACAGTAGCAACCGGTCGTTGTTGATGATATTTATTACATGGTTTTATAGTCTCTTTACCATTAATCAACATACAGCTCGAACCTCCTCCGTCTAAATTAAGTGCATCTACACACCCGAATGATCTCATTAACCGGGCAAGTTGGGCTAGAGTCATACCTGGAATATCCGGTGTTTGTTCGCGTCCTTCACAAACAAATAAAATCAATTTCCCATCTTGCGTAATTCCTACTGCAGAACGAGGCTGACAAGTCTGTGGATTTATACCACTTGCAACGTCTAATAATTCTTCTACCCAACTATTACGAATAGTTCCATCCTTGATTAATACAGGACCTGCACCAATTCC
>OKSF01002017.1_pt1 | contig 14665 bp, 14 predicted proteins | sample 1606061 | NCBI WGS metagenome assembly OKSF01 (sample SAMEA3541567, study PRJEB24748) | human gut metagenome | biome: human gut; feature: human-associated habitat; material: faeces | place: China | collected 2012 | reverse complement strand
TCGGCATTCTCGGAGCTACGGGCATGGTCGGACAGCGCTTCGTCACGCTGCTCGAAAACCATCCGTGGTTCGAATTGGTCACCCTTGCCGCATCCGCGCACAGCGCCGGCAAGACCTACGAAGAGGCCATCGGCGGTCGCTGGAAGATGGAAACGCCGATGCCGGAATTCGTGAAGAACATGGTCGTCAAGAACGTGGCCGACGTGGAAGACGTGGTCAAAAACGTCGATTTCGTGTTCTCCGCAGTGAACATGCCGAAGGCTGAGATTCGCACCATCGAAGAGGAATACGCGAAGACCGAAACGCCGGTCGTGTCGAACAACAGCGCCCACCGTTGGACTCCGGACGTGCCGATGGTCGTGCCGGAGATCAACCCGGAGCATTATGAGGTGATCGAGCACCAGCGCAAGCGCCTCGGCACCACGCACGGCTTCATCGCCGTCAAGCCGAACTGCTCCATCCAGGCCTACACCCCGGCGCTCGCCGCTTGGAAGGAATTCGAGCCGCGCGAGGTTATCGTGAGCACCTATCAGGCCATCTCCGGCGCGGGCAAGACGTTCAACGACTGGCCGGAAATGGTGGGCAACATCATTCCGTTCATCTCCGGCGAAGAGGAGAAGTCCGAGAAGGAACCGCTGAAGGTGTTCGGCCGCGTCGATGAGGAAAAGGGCGAGATCGTGCCGTTCGACGGCCCGCTGAAGATCACCTCGCAGTGTATTCGCGTGCCTGTGCTCAACGGCCACACCGCCACCGTGTTCATCAACTTCGGCAAGAACCCGACCAAGGAAGAGCTCGTCGATCGCCTGGTCAACTACACGAGCAAGGCTTCCGAGCTTGGATTGCCACATGCGCCGAAGCAGTTCATCCAGTACCTGACCGACGACGATCGCCCGCAGGTCAAGAAGGACGTGGACTACGAGGGTGGCATGGGTGTTTCCATCGGCCGTCTGCGCGAGGATTCCATTTTCGATTGGAAGTTCGTGGGGCTCGCTCACAATACTTTGCGCGGCGCTGCCGGCGGCGCTTTGGAAAGCGCCGAAATGCTGAAGGCACTCGGCTACATCACCAAGAAGTGATAACGATCTGCATATGTTCTGCAGTTACGCATGATCATGCATGATTGCACATGGTGATATCTGATTTCTGCAGAACATAATATTGCGGAGGATTGTTGATTATTCAGCAATCCTCCGCTTTTTCATTTGCAGATTATCTGAAAAAAATATCTGTAAAACAGATATGGGAATAAAAAAGACTTGGCTGAGACGCCTCAAGCAATCCAGTCAAGTCTTTTTTCGATTGTTATTGCGCGGTATTGCGTCAGCGACCAGTACCGCCATACACCACGGCTTCCACCTGCTCGGCATCCAAGCCGTAGGCAGTGTGCAGCGCGCGGACGGCGTCCTGCAGCTGCTCGAGCGGGACCAGCGCGGCGATGCGGATTTCGGACGTGGAGATCATCAGCACATTCACGCCCTCGTCGCTCAGCGCGTTGAAGAACTTGGCAGCCAAGCCGGAGTGGGTCTTCATACCCACGCCCACCACGGCCACCTTGCCCACGTTGGCGTCGATGTCGAAGGACTGGTAGCCCAGCTCGTCCTGCTTCTCCTGCAACACATCCCGCACCTTGGCAGCGGCGGAACCCGGCACGGTGAAGGAAATATCGGCGGTGCCGGTGGAAGCGGAAGCCTGCACGATCATATCGACGTTCACGCCGGCCTCGGCCAGCAGCGTGAACACCTTGGCGGCCATGCCCGGCTCGTTCGGCACGCGGCGCACGGTGGCCAGCGATTCGGTGTTGTCGTGTGCGACGCCGGAAATGATCGGGACTTCCGGCCCCAGATCGGGGAACAGATCTCCCAAGGACTGGTTGTTGTTTTCGCTCATGTTCTTACCTTTGTTCGTAAAGTCTTGGTTTTCTTGCGATTGCCTGCGATGTCTCGCGATTGCCGAATGCGAATCTCAGATATCTCAGATGTTCGGCAATGTGCGCGGATCGACGTCTTCCGGCACGATCAGCGTGCCGCGACGGTGGGAGAAGGAGCTGCGCACATGCAACGGCATGTCGAATCGCTGCGCGTATTCCACGCAACGCAGGGCAAGCACCTTGGAGCCGCAGGAAGACATTTCCAGCATCGACTCGTAGTCGATGACGGGGATACGGCGTGCAGTCGGCACAATGCGCGGATCGGCGGTGAACACGCCATCGACGTCGGTGTAAATCTCGCATACGTCGGCGTCCAGCGCCACTGCCAAAGCCACTGCGGAGGTATCGGATCCACCTCGTCCGAGCGTGGTGGCGTCGCCACCCTCATTCACGCCCTGGAAGCCGGCCACGATGGCCACGGAACCCTTGTCGAGCGCACGACGCACGCGGTCAGGCTTCACGGCCTTGATATGCGCGGTACCGAACTGGGCGTCGGTCATGAAACCAGCCTGGGAGCCGGTGAAGGAGTAGGCGTGAGAGCCGGCCGCATGAATTGCCATTGCGAGCAAACTCATCGAAATACGCTCGCCTGCGGTCATCAGCATGTCCATCTCGCGCGCCGGCGGGTTAGAGTCGATGCTGAGCGCCTGATCGATCAGGTCGTCGGTGGTGTCTCCCATTGCGGAGACCACGACGGCCACGTCATTGCCGGCGTTCTTCGTTTCGATGATGCGTCGGGCCACGCGCTTGATCGATTCTGGGTCGGCTACGGAAGAGCCGCCAAATTTCTGCACGATGAGAGCCACAACTTATCCAATCTTCTTCAATGTGTTGCCCGCCAACATACTAAGCAGGCTGGTCAATTATAGGAAAAATCCGATTTGTCAAGCCCCTGCACGCCCAACATGCGGAACAATATATGGGATCCACACATTTTTTCGGCGTACGTTCCGTCAAATCTTCCGCAGATCGCCCGTACGACGCCTGCGCAATCCAATACATGCCAGCGCAAGCCAGCATAAGCAACGCGCAGGCAATGTAGCGTCAGACCGCGCGACGCCCCGCCAACGCGCGTCCGAGCGTGATTTCGTCGGCATATTCAAGGTCGCCACCGACCGGCAGGCCGCTCGCCAATCGCGTGACTTTAATGTCGGTTTGCGAAAGCAGCTGCGACAGGAAGCTGGTGGTCGCTTCGCCTTCCACATTCGGGTTGAGCGCGAGGATCACTTCGGTGACTTCGCCGTCTTTGAGCCGTTCGATAAGTTTGGCGATGTTGAGGTCGCTGGGCTGCACGTTGGCCATCGGGTTGATGACGCCGCCGAGCACGTGGTACAGGCCGCGGTATTCGCGCGTGCGCTCGATGCTCATCACGTCTTTCGGCTCTTCGACCACGCAGATCACGCTGTGGTCGCGACGCGGATCGGCGCAGACCGGGCATGGGCTGGTTTCGCACACGTTGCCGCAAATGTCACAGAATCGTATTTTCTCTTTGACTTCGGCGATGGCGTCGATCAGCCCCTGTGATTCCTCGTCGGATGCGTTGAGCAGGTAGAAGGCGATGCGTTGCGCGCCTTTCGGCCCGATGCCGGGCAGGTGCGCGAACGCGTCGATCAGTCGTTGGATGGCGCCGTCATAGGCCAGTGCCATGGTTCACCTCTCCTTGGTTTCCATAAGATTCGCGATTATGCAGTGCTTACGATTGCGTTGATTCGTCGATTTTGCTCGGTTTCGCATTTTTGCTTGCGACTGCACCGCCATCAGTCGTCGAGATTCTTCTTCTGCTGCATGTTGCGCGGGTTTTTTGCATCGTCCGGCCCGAAATCCTCGACTTTTTTCACCTCGAACAGTCGGGTCAGGTCGTCCACGCTTAACGCGGTTGACGCCCCGATCGACTCGTCGCTCATGGAATATTCGTCATCTTCCGCGGCGACCTGCGGCATTGGCTGCGCCGGCGCGGAGAACTGCTGGCTCCACGGATCGGCATTCGGCTGGCCTTGCTGCGGTGCCGCGTCCTGCCGCGGTGCGCGATGCTGGTGATTGGCGTGCTTCGGAGCCACCTCAGGTTCCGTTGGAGCAGGCATGGGATCCACCGGTCCTGCCTGAATCGGCATGGGGTTACCCCAAGGATCGTCGTCCACCGGCGCTTGCTGCGGTACAGGCATCGGTGCCGCCCAAGGATCAACGTTATCGCTGACATCGGGAACAGCCACATGTTTCGCATGTTGTTCCGGCGCTTTCACATCGTTGACGCCGCTTGCGACCACCGATTGCGGTTGCATCGGCTGTGCAGATGCAACCCAAGGGTCATCATCCGGAACAGGCCGTTCCGGATGATGGACTTCCTGCGTCGGGGCCGCCCATGGATCGACTTCCTCGACTCCACCGGCAGCAGCTCGATGGCCCTCCTCATCGCCGGAATCTCCGGCATTGCCACCGTCTTCGGCGCTCTTCGCGCTTGTGCCGGCCGGCTCCTTGCCGGAGGATTCGAGACCTGCAGCAGTACCAAGATTGGCCGTCAGCAGCGTGGCCGCTTTAAGCTGTTCCTGCACGAGTTGCGCATTGATCTTGCTCTGCTCTTCCGGGCTGAGTTTGCTCCACGGCACCGATTCGGACCCGTCCGCCAGCTTTTTGGCAGGCGCGAGCGTGACGCTCGGTCCGAACGCCTTATGCACTTCGGCGCGGACGATTTTCACCACTTCGGTATTGCCGTCCACCGATTCCTTTGCCACCGCTTTGGCAAACGCGTATTTGCTGAGCGCCTTGTCGAATTTGATCCACAGACGGTCGCCGCTCAGTAGCACGCGAGGCACTTTTTCACGGCTTACGTAACGTTGCACGTCTTCCGGAAGGGCTGCGACCAGCGCATCCCACTTCTGGTCGGGGGTGCGATCGTCATGAATGGGAGCTGGTACGGAAGTTGCGGCAGGCGCAGCGGAAGCGACGGAAGTCGTCGCATTCATCGCCTGCTGCACGTCAGCAAGCACGGAAGCCACGCCGGATGCGACGGCATCGGCAGGATTCGTCGGCGCCACGGACGGCTGCACAGGCGCGGAAGGGGTATCGATCACAGGCGCAGAATCCTGTGCCCGCACATTTCCTGCGGCATGTCGTGCCGCACGGCGACGGGAGCCGGCCATGGATCCACGCGACGATTCGGCAGCCGCGGAAGTTCCGGCATCGCCGGCAAAATCAGGTACACCGGAAGATGACGCAACGACAGCCATCCCTTCCTCACGCCCGGCCAACAAGCGCGCGGCAAGCAATTCCAATCGCATGCGCGGCGAAATCGCACCGGTCATATTGGCAAGCGTCGCATTGATCGTGTCAGCCATCTGCGTCAGCGCAGACAATCCCAAAGCGGAAGCCTGACGACGCAAATCATCCATGTTCTCGGCGGCCGCATCGTCGGAAAGCACGCTTTCCGCACGCTCTCCACCCAACGTGAGCACCAGCAAATCGCGTACGCGGGCAAGCAAATCCTCAACAAATCGACGGGGATCGAAACCACCGACCACGACCTTCTGAATCACGCCATACAGTGCTTCGCCATTTTTGTCGGCAACGGCGTCGACGGCCTCGCCGATCAGAGCGTCAGGCGTGAAGCCAAGCAACGCAACCGCGGAGTCGTATGCGATGCTGCCATCGACCGCACCGACCATGAGCTGGTCAAGCACAGAAAGGGTGTCTCGCACGGAACCGCCGCCGGCACGCATGGCAAGGCGCAGCACGCCCGGCTCGGCTTCGATATGCTCGTCTTCGCAGATCTGCTCGAGGTACGGGCCCATAACCTCCTGCGGCACCAGACGGAACGGGTAATGGTGGGTGCGCGAACGGATGGTGCCGATCACCTTGTCTGGCTCGGTGGTGGCGAAGATGAACATCACATGCTCCGGCGGCTCCTCCACGATTTTCAGCAGCGCGTTGAAGCCTTGCGGCGTGACCATGTGGGCTTCGTCGAGAATGAAAATCTTGTAGCGGTCGCGGGCGGGGGCGAATCCGGCACGTTCGCGCAGTTCGCGGGCATCGTCCACACCGTTGTGCGAAGCGGCGTCGATTTCCACCACGTCGATGGAACCGGGGCCGCCTGTGGCGAGGTCCTTGCAGCTTTCGCATTCGCCGCACGGGTGCGAGGTCGGGCCTTTCGCGCAGTTGACGCAACGCGCGAGAATGCGTGCGGAACTGGTTTTGCCGCAGCCGCGCGGACCGGAAAACAGGTAAGCGTGCGTAAGTTTGTTCTCATCAAGCGCTCGCATCAGCGGAATCGTGACCTGATCCTGCCCGATCACGCCGTCGAACGTGTCGGGACGATACCTTCTATAGAGTGCCAGTGCCATCGCAATTCCTTCCGCTGTGGTGTCACTAGGCTACCGATTAATTACGACACGTTTTTCTCAAAGACCGGCCGCACAGCCTGCCCGTAACGGTGAAGCGCGTGTCCCCAAAGACAAGCGCCGCGGCAACGTTTAAGCTGGGAGTGACGACAGCGACACTACGAAATTGACATTGTGTCAATTTACGGTTTAGACTGAGGGCAGTCAAGAAATTGACAGAGTGTCAACGTGTCGCGCAGGTGAGAGACGCCACTCGAACGAAGGAGAGAAAGCCATGGACGGACAGCACAACGCCTCCGCAACAACAGTCGGAGACGCACGCCGCGCGCAAATCGTGCATGCAGCCCGCGCAATCTGCCTGGAAAAGGGCTTTTCGAAAATCACGATCAGCGATATCGCAGGTCGCGTAGGCATGACCAGATCTCTCTTCTACCACTATTTCCAAGACAAAGACCAAGTTGCGGACGCCGTGCTCGACGACGTCATCGACGAAGTCATCTCGCAATTGGAAGAGTGGAACGCCAATCGAGAAGTCGGCAACATCTCGAAAGCGCTCGATGACGTGGTGCGACTGACCCGTTCCCTCATCGCCGATGAGGGCCCGTTCAGCCAACGCATGATCGAAGACGGCAACGCGGGACTGTACATCAAATTCATCGACCGCGTGGCCGATCGCATTGCGGAATACATCTGCAATTCGACAGTGCGCGATTTCGAGAAATTGCATGGCATGCCCATCACCAACGAGCATGAGACGTTCTATACGCTCATCGTTGGCCTGATTTCGCTGATCAGACTGCATCCCGACATTGAAGACACCGTCATCAGACAGGTCGCGGCACAGACGCTGCACCTGAACGAATACATGTAAACGCAGCTCACCCCGCGCGCATACGTGTTGAGAGAAAGGAAGAGCGATGTTGTTCCAAGTCTATGGCGACACCGCCATATACCAGTGGATCGGATGGATCCTCGTATTCTGCTGCCTGATCGGCGCCAATGAGCTGGCCCGTCGCACCAAGACCGGTGGCGTGATCGCGTTCCTGATCGTGCCGGCCATTCTGACCATCTACTTCATCACCATTTACGTGGCCGCCGCGATGGGTGCCGAATGGGCGCTCAGCAATCCGACCTACGTGCATATGACCAGCTGGTTCCACTATGCCAAGCTATATGCGGCCACCGCAGGCTGCATCGGCTTCATGGCACTCAAATACAAGTGGGGCAAGATCGGCAAATCCGAATGGTTCAAGTGCTTCCCGTTCGTGATCGTGGCCATCAACATTCTTATCGCCGTGGCCTCCGACTTCGAATCGGCCATTCGCGCTTGGGGCACCACATGGGTTTCCACCGAAGGCGTGACGCTGTATGGCGGCTGGCACAATGTGTTCAACGGCGTTGCCGGCCTGATCAACATCGCCTGCATGACCGGCTGGTTCGGCATTTACGTGTCAAAGAAGAAGCAGGACATGCTGTGGCCTGACATGACTTGGGTATTCATCGTCGCATACGATATTTGGAACTTCTGCTACACCTACAACTGCCTGCCGACCCACTCCTGGTATTGCGGCCTCGCGCTGCTGCTCGCCCCGACCGTGGCGAACTTCTTCTGGAACAAGGGCGGCTGGATTCAGAACCGCGCCAACACGCTCGCCATCTGGTGCATGTTCGCGCAGCTGTTCCCCATGTTCCAGGATGAGTCCAAGTTCGCCGTGCAGTCGGTGAACAATCCGAACGTGAACCTGACCGTGTCGATCATCGCGCTCGTGGCCAACGTGCTCGCACTCGGCTACATCATGTACCGCGCGAAGAAGCAGCACGTCAACCCGTGGCTGCAGGAAGTCTTCAAGGGCACCCGCGACTACGAGCAGGCCATCGCCCGCCAGGAAGTCGCCGCCTGATCGCAATCCGTGTTCGATAGTTACGGCGTTCGCTAGTTACAGAAAATCCGGTATTCGTAAGATAAAGATCTTGCGGGTACTGGATTTTTCGTTATTATCGCGAAATTATTTGCGATTGCTTACGATTGCCGATCACGCAATCAGTTGCATACATGCCATCTTCGATATGCAATGTTGCGGTTTGACCGGCATGTGCACGCACTACCGCGAGCGCTTCGCGTAGTAGGTGTCGGTTTTGCCGGTGACAGGATCACGGTGATCACGCTTGATGGCTTCCAGCACTTTCTCTTCGGTGTTGGCAGCTTGGCTTTCCGCCACGGCCGGCGGCACCAGCACACGCAACGCACGGTCTTGAACTACGACCTTGACAGGCAGGCGACCAACATATTCACCGTCCGCCATCAAGACCGGCGGCTCATCACCCTCTTGCGCGCGGGTGATTTCGATATCGCGCACACGCTTCCACCCAAACACCTTGCACCCGAGGATCTTGCCGCTATACGCGTGAGACACCGCATCCACGCATTCGGCGACATTGGGCACGTGGTCGAGCCATACCAGGTCAAGCAAACCATCAGAGAACCGCGAATACGGCGAGATCTCAATACCTCCGCCAATATGCCGTGAATTGGCCACCGTAAGCAACGGTGAAATAATGTCTCTTTCTTCCACCGTTCCATCGGCCAACGTGGCTTTGATGTGGTATCCGTACCGCTTCATATGCGTCAATTCCACAATCGCTGCCACGAAATAGCGCACCGAACCGTTGGGCAAGCGGGAATGGTTGGCACGGTCGTTGATACTCGCATCCAAACCACACGACAGCATGCCCGCGTAGAAGCGGTTGACCGCCGGGCGCAATGGCACGTCCGAATCGCCGACCAGATCATCGCCGGTACTGGAATCGACGGCATACCCGCCCTGCAACGACGTGGCCAAACCCATATCAACGTCAATATGCGTGCCGCGCACAATCGCGCCGACGATGCCGTCGACAGCGGTTTCCACGCGATTGACCGGCAGCTCAAGACCGCGGGCGAAATCATTGCCGGAACCCGTCGCCACAATGCCCAACGGTTTACCGGAACAGCCCACGGCATTGGCTCCAAGCGCAATCATGCCGTCGCCGCCGACCGCCACCAGGTAGTCGTATTCGTTCCTGCGATTCCTGGCATTCGCCAAGGAATCGTCGAAGCTCTCGCCGGTCACGTCGATCACGTTGAAGCCATGCTTGCGCCCGGCCTCTTGCAGCAGCTCAACCACCTGCTTGCCGACCTCGGCACCCTTGCCTTTGTTTGACGTCGGATTGCCGACAACGGCAACGGTCGCATTCACACATGACGTTTCGCTCATACTTCAGTACGATAACCGCGATTCGCTCCACACGCCACATGCGAACGGCTTTCCATACAAATGGCCGTGTTTTGTGGAACGAATGTTCCTTTACGTAGAAAGATCCCTTTTTACGAAGCGCGATTTCCCGCACAATGTACCGTTCCGCACCACGCTTATTCACAGACAATCGGCCCCGCCCGTGACTGTTTGCCGACATGCGATACGAATGGCATTTGCGTGCCGACCTGCGCTTCGACCAGCACATCCTCGCCTTCTATCGTGCAGGATCCGATCGTCGCATTATTGCCGGATATAGTGCGTTCCGCCACGGAACAAGGATCGGACGATCCCGAATACAACGCATTGGCCGCCGCTACCGACGCCAGGTCGGCCGCATTCTGCGCGCGATGCAAGCACAGCAGCAGATTGCCCGCCGACGCGGCCGCGCCCAGCATGATGGCGGCCACTGCGATCAAAGCCACACCGGATATGGTCCCCGAACCCTCATCGGACCCGCGAATCCAAGCAAACCAATGTTTCACAAGGCGTTTCACATTATCCATTCCTTTCCGACCCGCATCCATCAAATGGTTGCCAATAGTGTTTCACAACATGTTTCACACGTCGTATGTCGCAAGCTCCAAACCTCACAGACCTCCATGCACAGGCCACAACCAACAATCCCGCATCTCACTGCGCAGAGACCAGCACGCTTCGGAGCAACGCTAGAAGTAGCGGGTCGCCTTGCCGGTAACTCGAGTGGGCAGCACACCGGTCGGATCCGGCACCACAGGGCATTGCACCGTGACGGTGACGAAGTCCGCCCCACGCTCGAACCGTACCGTCGCCGAACCTCCCGCAGCCGCCATGACCGCGGTCCTCGCCTTCGATTCGCCGCCCGTATCATCAACCGCGAAAGCCCTGGCGCCGGCCGCCGCCGCATCCTGGCAATTCATAGACACCACGGACGCACGCCCCAAGCACAACACCAAAATCGCCACCGCCGCCACGCAGGGGAGCACCACCGCGAATTCCGCGGTGGCCGCTCCCTCATCGGCATCATCGGTATGGCGTTTCCACCATTGCCTCAGCATGAATCACCCGACGCTCAGCGCTTTCTTGATGATATTGGTCAGCAGCGTTTTGATGGCATCGGATTTCATAATGCCCACCAAAACGGCGGCGAATCCGGTGGCGGCAACCAAAACCACCGCATATTCGGCAGTGGCAGCGCCTTCCTCCGGTTCGACGGTCAGCGTGCGCATACGCGCGTCCAGCAGGCATACCGCTTTGCCGGCCCGTTCACGCATGGCATGCAGCAGCTGCCCTGCCTTGCCCATCAGGTCTGGCGAGCCATCGACGTTGATTGGCGTTTCGTTGTTCATGGCGTTCCTTTCGTTCGAACAACCTCGGCCAGATGGCCGAGTGCACCCAGTGTTGCGCATCATCGTGCCCGTCGGAACGTTTTTTCAGGGTTGTGGTCGGAGGACGTGGGTTATCCACAACCACGGCGTGTCATCCACATTTATCCACAAAACTCCGTGAATTATCGTCTCCCAACATTCCCCGCTTTTCCGTTGTCGTTGCGCACACGCCGTCATTGCACAAACGACATGACGGACGGAATGATTCCAACCGCAACAAATGCGGGAAGAAAGCACAATCCGGTCGGTAGCAACAAACGAACCGACAATTTCGCTGCAGCCTGTTCGATCTGCGAGCGCTCATCCCAATCCAATTGTTCGACGGCCGTTTCCAAACGTTCCACTGGAGAGGCGCCACTGTGCCATGAGGAGGCGAACGCATCGCGTACTACCGCAAGATCGCCATCATCTGGCCACGCATCATCCCAGGAAACACCTTTGTTCAACTGTTCTCCGGCCGACCGTAGTCCCGCGCCGAAATCTCCCGCAGCGATATCGCCCACGGCAATCAGCGCACGTGAAGTGGAGGCCCCCTGCCGTATGGCGACGCTGAGCATCTCCAATACCAGCGGCAGCGGAAGTTCCCGCACTCGTCCGGCGGGCGCAAGGTCGGCTGGCACACGGACCGGCCTCCACTGCTTCAGCCACATCGCTTCGGCCGCGCACACCGCCGCCGTCAGCGTCCATATGCCAGTCATTACATAATTCCTTTCATATCGTCATACCATTCATGCCGTCTTGCCGTCCATATCGTCTTGCCTCATCAACGCGCGTATCCATACGAGTCCGAACCCGTAGCAGACACAAGCGAATCCAAGGCATGCCCAACCCCTGACCCCTGAAAAGAGGAAGGTCAACGGATGCGCTCCCATGCCTTCCCCTAAAAGTACGGTGAGCTGCGGCAACGCCATCAGGAGTTTCACCGTCGCTTTGGGCATGGCGAATGCGTTGGTACGCAGATCATCCAATAATCGTTGCCGTTTCAACGATTCAGCCACCGCCTGCAGGCATCGGCCGGTTTCGCATCCGAGCGTCAGGCTCAGCTGACAGGCCGCATATAGCTCGCCGCTCAGCCGTTCGACTTGGCCGCATTGCTCTTTGGGCGGGCATCGGCTGCGGATCACCATGGTTATGCGAAGCCTGGTAAGTTCGGGTGTGGCGAACGGCGTTCCACCCAATTCTTCGAACGCCTGCACCAATGTGGCTCCGCTGCGCACGGATGCGCGGAGGGAAGCCACGCACGCCACACATCCGATGGCGGGCAATGGTTTCGACGGCATGTTCGCCTCTTCGATTCCGTCAGACCGCCCATCGAATCCTCCATCAGGTTTTTCATCAAGGCTTTCGCCTGCGCGCCCCACTACGTTTCCCGCCCGTTCGCCCACATCGCATACGTTTCGGCGAGGCCACAGCCATACGGCCAGTCCGCACAATACCGCGCAAATAATGCTGAGGCTTTCCATCTGCCCTCCTCGATTCAACGACTCCATACGCGCACGAAATCAGGCCACTGTTGCGAAGCCCGCATTTGGCTGCCGTTCCACCCGGCCAATAGGTTTCCCCGCAGTTTCCCCTCTGCGAATTCAAGCCGTCCTATTTGCGCGATGCGCCGCCTGCCTCCCACTCGGCCCACATGCAGCACTACGTCGAACGCGTCTTGCGCGAGCGCCGCGGTGGCTTGCGGATTCAGCCCGGAGAGCAATCCCAAGGCCACCAAACGTGAGGGAACCGCCGTCACCTGATTGGCATGCAAGGTGGTCATGCCTCCGCGATGCCCGGAATTCAGCGCGCGCAGCAGATCCACGATTTCGCCGCCCCTGCATTCGCCCACCACAATGCGGTCCGGCCGCATACGCAACGTCGCGCATATCAGCTGCGACAGCCCTATGGCGCCTTTGCCTTCCATGTTGGCGCCGCGCGTCACCAGCGACACGTGGTTGGCATGGTTGAGCATGCCAAGTTCGCGCACCTCCTCCACGGTGATGACGCGCTCCCCCGGCGCGCATCGCATAAGCATTGCTTTGAGCAGCGTGGTTTTGCCTGCTCCGGTTCCGCCGGTCACGAGCACGCTGGCCCTTCGTTCCACGAATCCTTCCAGCAAGGGCATCCATCCGCTTGGAAACATGCCGTTTTCCGCCAAAGATTCCAGACTGGGCGCAACAACGTCCGGCAATCGTATGCTGATGGCGGCGCCTTGAGGAACGAGCGGTGCGATAACCGCGTGCACGCGCACGCCTTCCACGGTGGAGGCGTCGGCTATCGGGCAGGCGTCGTCGAGCCTTCTGCCAAGCTGCGAGCACAGCCGCACGGCGAAATCGCGGATGGCTTGGGGACCGCTGAATGGCACGCGCAATGCATGTGGCCGCATACCTTGGCCGCGATCCACCCACACCGTTCCGTCGCAGGTTACCGCGATGTCGGTGACGCCCGGCTCGGATGCGATGTCGCTAAGTGGCCCGAGTTCCATGACTGATGCTCTTTTCTCCCAACGCTTCCTGAATGAGATCCGCCAACGTTGCGATGGCTTTCGCGTTCGTACGATTGGGTTTGCGCAGTCCAAGCCCTTCCAAGAGTTCGCTGCAAAGCTTGGCATCCGGTTTGATGACCGCGGTGATATCGCAGTCGAGGTATTCCGCCGCTTCCTCGATTGCCGTCGTGCCATGGTCGCGTACGGTTCCGCGCGGTTGCACGCCTACGAGAAACTCCCGTTCCTGCGTTGCGGCATCGTGTTCTCCGATCGAACCGTAATGCGCCCGCAGATTCGCTTTGGCCCGCGCAAGACCAAGTACCGTCAGTTCGACCACGGTAATGCGGATGGCCTTGCGCAGTTCCGTCAAATCCTGCAGTCCGTTCCATTGCCCCATATCGACGACGACCACGCTTCGCACCTGCGATAGCGCATGAATGCACGCTTGCACTTCCCACGATTGCGGATTTTCGGTTTTCCAAGGATCGCATGCCAGCAATGGCACACCATCCCAGATTGGCAGCTCCCGCAGTAGCGCTTTGCCGTCGATATTGCCAAGCGGAGCGCTGATTTCCCCGAAGCGTGAGCCGTCCTCGTTTTCCACGCCAAGAAGCACATCCAGCCCACCTCCTTGCAGATCGGCGTCGACGAGCACACATTTGAGGCCGCGTTCGCTCAGCTCGCGGGCCAGTAAGGCGGCCAGAGTGCTCGTGCCCACTCCTGCCACCACGGAGTCGATAACCACCACATTGCCCATATCGCAGGGTTCCTCCACCGATGCGCGACCGCATTGCGCAACCATGCCATACGTTCCAGGCACAGCGCCAACCAGTTGCGTTCCACCGCGATTCGATCCCGGCGGCGTATAGAACCGTTGCGCAGAGACGGTTCTGCGTTGTGTCGGCGGTGACGCTTGCGGCGCGATCGCGCCGGCGACCGGCAACAGCCCGCCCGACGGCAGCGGCACCGGAGGAACATTCGAAAAAGACGTTGCATTACTCATACCGTCGATTGAAAAGCTTCGGCGAGCACCATTGCAAGCTGAACCGGCCCTGTGGTCGGAGGACGCGAGTTATCCACAACCCCGGCGTGTTATGCACCGTTATCCGCACAACGACGATAATCGGCGTCCGTCGTTTTCCCGAAAAACTCCCTGAGAACAGGCAAACAAAAAGGAAGGCCCGCCGAGCGGGCCTTCCTTGCAAGAACCTTAAGGGCAGAATCTCTGCACAACAACATCGTCGTAACGGTAAGTCTATCCAATGCCCGTTCAACGTAAC
>OKSF01002001.1_pt1 | contig 14755 bp, 10 predicted proteins | sample 1606061 | NCBI WGS metagenome assembly OKSF01 (sample SAMEA3541567, study PRJEB24748) | human gut metagenome | biome: human gut; feature: human-associated habitat; material: faeces | place: China | collected 2012 | reverse complement strand
AGGATATCATCCGGGAGTTTGAAGTGGTGAAAGAGGTTATCAGCAATATCCGTTCCATCCGTTTGCAGAAGAACATCGCCCAAAAAGAGGCACTTGAGTTGCAGGTTATCGGTGAGAATCCGGTTGTGGCATTCAACGCGGTTATCATGAAAATGTGTAACCTTTCCTCCATCAATATAGTGGAGAACAAGGCCGACGGTGCTGCTTCCTTCATGGTAGGTACTACGGAATATGCCGTACCTTTGGGTAATATGATTGACGTGGAAGCCGAAATCGCCCGTATGGAAGCCGAATTGAAGCATAAAGAAGGATTCTTGCAGGGAGTGATGAAGAAACTTAGCAACGAGAAATTCGTCAATAATGCTCCGGCTGCCGTTCTTGAACTGGAACGTAAGAAGCAAGCCGATGCAGAGAGCATCATTAATTCTTTGAAAGAAAGTATTGCGGCTTTGAAGAAATCATAATCCTTTGATACTTAATTTTATATAATAAAGGGCATCTCAATTCGTTTTGGGATGCCTTTTTTTTGCACTAAAGAAATTAATACTATCTTTGCTTCCGCTATTTATAGAATACCACAAATGAAACAATCGTTACGGATCATTCCATTCCTCCTTGGATTATTCCTTTTTATTGAAGGATTCTTATCACCTGCGTCAGCCCGAACCGAAAATACAAATAAAGAAATACTGGTTTTAAACTCGATTAATTTCAATCTGCCTTGGGCTAAAAACTTTTATTGGTGTCTTCATGATGCTCTTCAGAAACAAGGAATTTCTGTGAAGGCGGAATCGCTTTCCGTACCTGCTCTGGTGAATGAGATGGAGGCGAATGCCGTAGTCACCCATTTGCGTCAGAAGTATCCGGAGCCTCCCACTGCTATCGTGATGATTGGAGATCCGGGATGGATTGTTTGCCGTGAATTGTTTGATGATGTATGGAAAGATGTCCCGGTGGTTGTGACAAATGCCCGCGATCGTCTGCCTGCTTCTCTGGATATCCTGCTGTCTCATGCTCCACTCACAGAAAGTAACAGTGTTTCTGCGGAAGAATGGAGACGGGAATATAATATCACTTCCTTGAAGCAGCATTATTACGTCAAGGAGACCGTAGATTTAATTTATAAACTGATACCTGACATGGAACGTCTGGCTTTTATTTCAGACGATCGGTATATCAGTGAAGAAACCCGCCGAGATGTGAAAGAAGCCGTAGAGGAAAACTTTCCTGATTTGCGTCTGGAGCTTCTTTCCACCACTCAATTATCCACGGAAATGCTACTCGATACGTTGCGCAGCTATAAATCCAATACGGGGATTATCTATTATTCGTGGTTTGAGTCGCATAACGAGAATGATAACAACTATCTCTTCGATCACATTCAGGAGATTATCACTAATTTTACTCCTTCGCCTCTGTTCCTGCTTTCTCACGAAGATTTATCGAACAATACTTTTGCGGGAGGATATTATGTCTCGGCAGAATCTTTCAGTGATTCTCTGCTGGAGATTCTTGATCGGATATTGAAGGGTGAACAGGCCCGGAATATTCCCGGTGGAGTGGGAGGGAAAGGAAGTGCCTATCTTTGTTATCCGGTATTGAAAGCTCATAATATACCGTCATACCGTTACCCGGCCGATGCTGTTTATGTCAATGAGCCCAAGACTTTTTTTCAGCAGTATTCTGTTGAAATTATTGTCTGTTCCATCTTCCTGTTAATTCTGATTGTTGCTATCATATATTATATCAGCATTCTTCGGAAAGCATATAGTCGTCTGCATGAAGCAATGGAAAAAGCGGAACAGGCCAATCAATTGAAATCCGCATTCCTGGCTAATATGAGTCATGAGATACGTACGCCTTTGAATGCTATTGTAGGATTCTCCAATATGCTTCCTCATGTCGAAAACCGTGAAGAAATGTCCGAATATGCAGACCTCATTGAAACAAATACGGATTTGTTGCTCCAGTTGATTAATGATATTCTGGATTTGTCGAAGATTGAAGCCGGTACATTCGATTTCTATCCTGCCTTGATTGATGTGAATCAGACGCTTGAAGAAATCGAGCAGAGTATGCAGTTACGTCTGAGACACAATAATGTGACTTGCACATTTGTGGAGAGACTGCCCGAATGTACATTATATACGGATAAGAACCGTTTGATTCAGTTACTTGCCAATTTCATTGTTAATGCCATCAAATTTACAGAAGTGGGTACCATTCGTATGGGGTATCGTCTGCTGGATTCCGAAACGATTTATTTTTATGTGTCGGATACTGGCTGTGGAATGTCTTCTGAACAGTGTATCCATGTCTTCGAACGGTTTGTGAAGTACAATTCCTTTGTGCAAGGTACCGGACTGGGACTTTCTATCTGCCATACGATTGTAGACCGCTTAGGAGGGAAAATAGGAGTGGAGTCGAAAGAAAACAAAGGATCTACTTTCTGGTTTACCTTACCTTATCGGCAGAATTAATGCTTTATTTCTCTCCAATCTATCAGTAGATAAGTTGCTATGCTCTTATTGCAAACTTCCTTTCCCTTATTGGATAAGTTGTCTTTGACTAAGAAGAAACTATAAACGCAAGTTCTGATTGTATAAACGAAACTTGCAATTATATAATCAGAACTTCCATTTTTATAAATGAAGCTTGCAATTATAGATTTCTCTTAGCCAAAAAGAAGTTTGGCAGTAGGGGAATGTAAGTTTATCCCTAATACAACGGAAGTTATCTATTAGTACTTTAGTGAATAGAACGTAATAGATCAGAAAATAGATAGCAGGTTTATTTTAAGGAAATAGAATCGGTAGCAATAAAGGCAGATAATCCTTTAAATCTATACGTAGTTGCTTTAATGCCTGTTGAATGCGGTAATCTACAGTTTTGGGAGATACTCCCAGAATTTCCGCTATTTCTTTATAACTCATATCCCGGAACCGATGCATCACAAAAGCTTCCCGGTAACTTTCCGGCAATGTGGCAATGGCATCCTTGATGCGTTGTGTCAACTCTTCGACTTGATAAAGATCCGTATCTTGTAGCATCTCCTGCATTTCTTCATAAAATCGAGTGTCGGCACGTTGAGTGGCGTCAATATGTGCAAGCTTGTTCAGAGCTTTGCGGTATATCATTTTAAAGAGGTACGAACTAAGCGAGGTTTCGATAAACAAATTTTCTCTGTTCTCCCAAATCCATAAAAGAGAATCCTGCACAATTTCTTCCGCATCTTCCAGATCTACGAAGCGACACGGTCATTCGTTTGAATTTCAGCGATACATTCTGGCTGCCCGGAGCTGCTTCCGCTGTTCCGAACAAGTGCTCCTGACCTCCTTTTAAATAGCGTTTGTTACCGCCTGATCTGGTAGCGGCTTCGTCTGTCAATGCAGGATAGTGGGCGTAGAAGGTTACTGTGCCTGTGGCAGTTCCTATTTCGTTCCATGCGCGGCTGTCTTTGCCAACAATAAACGGAGTATAGTCCTGACCGGAGGCAGCCATGGAGATAACTTCTCCTGTAGTGATGCTATTTCTGGCAGGGAACAGATCATTGCTGGTACGGGTGAGCGGGTCAGAGAGAGCGTCGTCGATAGAGATAGAGAAGTTGGTTGCTTCTTTACTTGTTTCTTGCAGTTCATCCTGTTGCTGACAACTGAACAAACATCCTGCGGCTAGAAGAATCAAAAAGTTTTTTCTTTTCATTTTACTAAGTATTAGTGAGTTTAAGTGAGATTAGATGCTAATATTCTACTTTGTCTTCTTTGGACATCCAGGCTTCGAAGGCTGTAATGGCTTCGTTGTGCAATAATACTTCCGAGGGAAGTTTTCTGTCGGCAGGTTTTAGAGCCAGCTCATCATAAATAAAGGAATCGTCGAAACCGATGTTTTTGGCATCTGTCTTGTTGTTTCCATAATACATTTTGTCCAGTCGTGCCCAATAGATGGCACCCAGACACATCGGGCAAGGTTCGCATGAAGTATAGATTTCGTATCCGCTGAGGTTGAATGTTCCCAGTTTCGCGGCTGCGGCACGTATGGCGCTAACTTCGGCATGAGCAGTGGGATCACATGAAGAGGTTACTCTGTTGACTCCTGTAGCTATAATTTCTCCTTCTTTTGTTGCAATGACAGCTCCGAACGGGCCTCCACCATTAGCAACATTTTCCTTCGAAAGCTCTATTGCTTTCCTCATTAGTTCTTCTTTGGTCATAGTTATAAAAAATAAATATCGTTAGTTTTGCTTTTATTGCTACCTTTCGCAAATATAAAGAAAACTAACGATAGAATATAGTGATTAAATTATTTTAAGAAACAAACGAGGGAGCTTTATCTTAGAGCTTCCCTAATATTTTGTCCATTACCCAGTTAGTCAACGTTGCGCTTTCGCCGTCGCAAGAGCAAACCGACTTACCCAATAAGTGGTCTACTACTGCTTGGATAAGAGGCTGTTGCACGTGTTCCGGGTTGCCGATACAGATTTCTTCCCGTCCTTTCTCGGTATGCAGTCCGATAGGTTCGTAAGTAAAGACAGAGAAGCAAATCATTCCTTTGTCGCCGATAATCTCTATGCGGTCTTCGCGGGCAGAATCATGGGCTACGAAGCACCAGGAACCACTACCCACCAGTCCGTTGTCAAATTGGAAACAGGCGCTTAATGTATCTTCGGCAGGATAAAGCCCGCCGCGATTACTCTTGTAACCGCTTGCTTCGAGGATGCAACCGAACATATCCTGCAACAAATCAATCTGATGCGGAGCAAGGTCGTAGAAGTAGCCGCCTCCGGCAATATCAGCCTGCACACGCCAGGGAAGATTATCACGATTGTAATCCAGATCGCGTGGCGGCTGGGCAAAACGAATCTGTACATTGATAACGTTGCCGATCGTTCCGTTCTCTACTAATTCCTTTACTTTCTGGAAATAGGGAAGATAACGTCGGTAGTATGCTACGAAACAGGGAACCCCCGTTTCATTGGATATGCGGTTGATTCGGGTACATTCTTCATACGTCACCGCCATTGGCTTCTCAATATAGGCCGGTTTACCCGCTTTCATGGACATAATGGCATACGTAGCGTGTGAAGAAGGAGGAGTGGCGATATAGATAGCGTTTACTTCCGGATCATCTATCAGCTCCTGTGCATCGTCATACCATTTCTTGATTCCTCTCTCTTTGGCATACGCTTTCGCTTTCGCGCCGTCACGACTCATCACGGCTACGACTTCCGAATGTTCTACTTTCTGGAAAGCGGGACCGCTTTTCGTCTTGGTTACTTCTCCGCAACCAATGAAGCCCCATTTGATCATCTTTTCACTCATAATATAATATACCTATTGTGTCTGTTCTAACAAACCCCAAAGATAAAGCTATTTTTTGTCAAGAGCAACTTTATTGATTATTAACTTAGTAGAGACAGTGGGAAAACAGACATTGCGTTTTACTTCAATAGAGGCTCTGTTTTACCTGAACAGACGGTCTGTTTGGTGAGAACAGAGCCTCTAAAAGATGGCAACGCACACTCTAATTCCGGTAAGAAGCAAGGTGAAGACCGCTATGCCCCGGGTTGAAGGAGAATGAGTACCGGGCAAAACAGAGAAGAAAGCCGGGGTGGGGGAACTTTCCCCTCTATGAATATGATTTTTTCTTTGATATATAAAAAGAAAGGAGGGAATCATAATTCCCTCCTTTACGTGCAGTTTAATTGAAACTACTTTATCATTAACTCTGTAAAGATACGACATTCGGAAGCGAAAGTCAAGTCTTTGGGAGTTTATTTACTTTCCTCTTTCAGGAAAAGAAGATTAAAAAGATCCTTCGGATTGTTTTTCCGGAACTGCTGATATGCCTTTAAATAATCGGTGCGAGTGGAATCGAGCAGATACAGTCGATACAGGTCTTTACATAATTCCTGTTGTTTACCGTTCCATTCGCTGATTTGCTTGTAAGGCCATTCTTTGACTCCCTTACCAAGATATGGCTTCAGAAAATCGGCAGCTTTGTAAATGCTTCGTCCGTCAGCAGAACTGACAGAAAGAACAGGTACATGGGATTTTTCTCCCATAGTCGCAATATCTATCAGATGTTGCAGATTAAATTCTGAATATCCGAAAGCCAATGTCCGGCGTAATTCTTCGGGTTGTTTGCCGTCCGGTTCAATCTGTTTGAATACCCGCTTCTTGGGAACTTCCCGAAGTATCCGTTCGGCTACTTTATGATTGCCTGTATAGAGTGCAAATGCAATGGCTTGTGCATCATAAGCAGTACTATGATTGTTGGGGCGGCTGGCTTCTTCTTTTCCTTGTTCGCTAGTCAGAATCCAGTCCAGTAATTGCCCGAACCATTTTTTTAGCTGCTCTGAATCTTTCGAGGTGAACGAACGGGATTTTTCAAGAAGCTGGACGGCATCCAACATTTCCACTAACGAAAAAGTATCTATCACACCATAGCAACGGCCAAGATCGTTATTATGTCCGGGCGCAACCTGTGCATATTTCAGATGTGGATTCATGCAGGTTTTCTTATCCAGAAACCAGACACGAATCTGCTTGGTTGCTTTCAGTGCATACTGTTCTTTGCCACTGAAATACCACGCAAGTGCGAGTGTAGTGACATTATTAGCCATCTCTCCCAAGCGGTTACGGTCCAGTTTATCTAGTTCCGGATTGGATACACCATCACGGCTGATATAAGGTTTACCGTCCGGCTTGGTAGGGTCCGGCCAGAAATAGCGTGCCTGGCTCAAGTAGTCGTGCTTGTCTCCGCTTGGTGGCGTTTTATCTTTCATCATAACAGAAAGATGGTGGGCGTTTAAAGCCTTGTCTGCCTGCTTTAGTAAGTTCTGATAAGTGGCGCTGTATGCGGGTTGGTTGAGAGACTTTTTCACTTGTTCCAGATGTTCCGCATTCCAGATGCTCTGGGCGCAAACAGTCATTGCAACAATACTGAAAGCCAGTGACAAACGGATTCTCTTGGAGTAGTTCGCTCGTAAATTCATGGGATAATATAACTTTTTGGGTACTCGTTTTATTGTATTGCCTATTTCTCGTAATGTACATTCATAATGATGGAATTTAGCTTTCTATCTGTTTGAATATTCAGCTGTTTCACCCAAATCAATCCGAATTTCTCCTTATGATAGAAGTAATACACTTCTCCTGCTGCAACAGTCGGAGTATTTGTTTTGATATCAGCCGCTTTCACATCTCCGATGTCATCCCGAATATTGGTGATTTCACCGTTTGTTACTTTGGCAATCAGTGCGTCATCCGTGACTTTTTTGAACGGAGTTGTCTGTGTGGATTCTTTCCAGATGGCATAATCATTCAGATTCAAAGCTGTACCATTGCAAAACTGACTGTTCAGAAGATTGGTTCCGATATTGGCCGGGTTCAACAGACGTGCTGTGGGCGCACCGCTAGTATTATCCATTGCGAAAGTAACCCATTCCTTATGTTCGATTACATCACATGGAGTCATCGTCCGTCCATTCGTAACATCAAAGAAAGCATTCTCCGTTCCATGACTTCCCAGTTCGATATCTTCCCAAAGGACGTATGGCAGGGTAGGGGCCGGTTTCACAGTTACGCTTCCCGATACGGCTAGTTCCTGATTATCTCCCAACACGTTGTCATACACTAATACTACGTTGTCAATCACTAAATTTTCGCTAATGTCTTCGGGAGCATTGAAAGAAAGACTGGTGGCGGTAGCTGTAAACTCGTAAGATTGACCGTTTACCATCAGTTTCTTGATAATATTCAGGTTGGTTCCGGCCAGCGTAATAATGGCTCCTGTGCCCACTTCTCCTTCCAGAACAGTGGTGACAGTGGGAATAACCGGTGGCACGATTACTTCAAAATCATTAGATACATTCACGGTATTGGTAGTATATGTAACGCTCAACTGAACTTTTTTAGTGACATCGAAAGTTGAGGGCACAGTTACCATAAGTGAAGTATGCGAACGGTCCGGATTGGGATCGAAAGATACCACTTGATCTCCAAAGTTTACCTTAGTAATCAGGTGCATATTCTTTCCTGTAAGTGTGATCTTATCTCCGATAGTAGCAGAACTTACATCAGCGGTGACACCCGGCACTACCACTTCGAAAGCATCACTCAAAGTAAGTTTGTGTACAGAATTGTAAGTGGCAACGACAGAGATATGCTGTGTCACTTCAAAATTATCGGGCACCGCCACTATCAGCGTGGTTTGCGAACGGTTGGATGGCTCGGTGGTGATGTTGACCACCTGATTGTCAAAAGCCACTTTAGAGATCAGATGCATATTCTGTCCGGTAAAGGTAACCTCGTCACCGATTGCTACGGAATAATCCGTAGCCGGTGGATTGACAGATGTTTCCGGAATTATAATTTCATTGTCACGGGTACATCCGTACAACAAACCTATCAGGCAGAACAAGACTGCCGATAATGCGGTAAATTTATATTGTCTTTTCATTGTCTTTCGTCTTTTTTAGTAACGTTGGTAATACAGGTCGAAAGTAATCGTTGCATTGGCATCATTCGTCGCCTTAACAGCGTCAAAGTCTACATTGACAGAACGAATAATCATAATACCGAATTTATTCTTCTTCAGATTCTTGAATACAACGACACTGCCTGGTTTGTATATATTCGATGCTTCTTTATCCTCTGCTTCCGTTTTCTGACGGCTGCGTACCGAGTTGGAACCTTCCGCATCCATATCAATATTGAATAATGCTTTGGTAATCTCGTCGGTAGGAGATATTTCTTCGATATTTCCTTCTTTAATGTTTCTAATCAGTTCGCCATATCCTTTGCTTTCCTGAAGTACAAGAAGTTTAGTGACAGTAGAAGTAAACTCACCAAAGTTTTCGTTGACTTCGGCTTCCGTAGAAGAACTCTTCAATGGAGGTAATGGAGTACCGTTACACCAGTAGTTTCTCAAATTAGCCTTTACGTTCTGCGGACCGTTCAATGCAAAGTCATTGTTACTGTTGTGTACCGTTGCAAAATCAATCAGGGCACGGGAATCTACATCTTTCAGGATACAAGTGGTGGAAACCTGTCCGGCAGTTCCGTTAATCATATTACCGAAATCTTCATTGCGGTGTGCACCCATCTTCAGATTCGGATAGCTGAATACTCTCGGAATAAATACATAACAGTCATTCCGTAGTGTCAGGCTGCCTGTTCCCTCATAATATTTGGCCAGAACATCCACAGTAGCACTCTCCGGCAATTCCGGAACACGGAATACAATGCTGTTGGCAGTCTTCTCAACGAAGTTAGTCACTTTCACTTCATCCCCGAAATGGATGCTTTCAATCAGATTCAGGAAAGTTCCGTTGAGGGTAATCAAACTTCCTTCGGTCACCCGTTCTGCCATTGCGTCAATGGTCGGAATATCTTTGATGATCTCAAAAGCAGGACCCTCCGGTTGAGTGAACTGCTCTCCGGTAGAGTCAAGATAATAGAGGGAGATAGGAGCAGCATCCGTGATGACGAAAGGAATGGTTGCTACGATTTCTCTTTCGGATTGATAGGAGATAGAAGCCTCTTTATCACCGAAACAAACTTTGGACACGATGTCCAGATTCTCACCCTGTATTTCAATCTGATCCCCCACGTGCGCTTCGGCAGGAACATTCTTCACCTGGGGAACCGGATATACAATCGTAAATGACTGCTCACTTTCCGTCTTTTTTTCTTTTGTACTAAGAACGATTTTCCCGTTTCCGGCATTGGCGGGAACTACAATAACAATCTCCTGTTGAGAGAGCTTATAGCGTATCGTAGCTTCTACGCCACCAATCGTTGCCTTTTGTATATCGCGCAGGAATTCTCCTTTGATAGTGATTTCCTGTCCGAACTTACCGCTTGTCGGGGTGAACTCTATAATTTGAGGATCACCCTGTTCGATGACATCAGTCGATTCTTTTTCGTTGCAGCCTGCCAGCGCAGTGAGAACGAAGAAGATGAATAGGCTATAGAATTTATTTTTCATGATTCTGTGTCGTTTAGTATTAATAGTTAGGGTTCTGTGTAATGACGCCCGGATTATTGTCGATTACGCTTTGTGGAATCGGCAGTATCAACTGATAATCCTTTAACTTGTTGATCTGTTGGGTGTAGCCTGCATAGAAATCCCATTCGGTTTCCTGAATATGCTTGTTGATTACCTCTATGGCCTTGCCCCAACGCAAGAGGTCGAACCAGCGTTGATTCTCGAAAGCCAGTTCCAGACGACGTTCTTTCTCAAGATAGGTGCGGAATACGTTACGGGTAGTCACTGCATCACTCTCGATTTTGCTTAGTCCGGCACGTTCACGTACCAGATTCAGGTATTTCAATCCGGCAGAGGGACCGTCTACTTCGTTCAATACTTCCGCATACATCAGTAGTACATCTGCATAACGAATGATAGGCCAGTCATTTTCAGCATCGTATCGTATGGATACTTCCGAAAGGAACTTCTTTACATAAGCCACTTGTGCTTCCACATCTTTGCTCTTATCATAATAACTGTCTGCCATGCTGACGTCCTTTCTCAAATCCTCTTTGCTGTAAGCGGCGGATATTTCTTTCGTAGGATAATTCTTACCGTCACCGCTGCCCGTGATTACGTTCGCGCCACTGTTCTGCGGTGCAAATGTATTGGCAAACGGAGAACCGATTCCCAGACTACCGCTTTTGTAGCGTACAGTGAAGATAATATCATCGTTCATCTCTTTGGTTGTATCAAACACATCGGCATATTTGACATTCAGCGTCTCGCCTTTGGCAGTTACCACATCGCTTAATAACGGTTTAGCATCTTCATACCGTCCGAGGGTAAGATACACTTTAGCCAGTAGAGACTTGGCTGCCAGTACTGTGGCACGTCCCAAATCATTAGAACTGTATGTGATGTCCTGTAAATCCGTAACGGAACGTTTCAGGTCGTCGATGATTTGCGCATAAGTGGCCTGTACCGAACTGCGGTCTTTCTTTAGTGATTCTGCGATACTGATTTCTTCTGTCACCAAAAAGGTAGGGCCGAAGAGACGTACCAGATTAAAATAATGATAGGCACGGATAAAGAGAGCTTCACCCTCGAATTGTGCACGTTTCTTTTCGTTTTCCACTACGGCCAGCACTTCGGGTTTCAGTATTGAGTTGCAGTTATTGATATTCTGATAGGTAGCTTCCCAGTAGGTGCGGATATTCGGGTTGCTGGCGTCCATCGTTCCAAGGTCCAGTGCCAGCAGTTGCATGAATGCGTCGTTGCTGGAACGGGTGCCGTTCATGCGGGTGTTGTCCGAACGAAGTTCCGTCAGCGCCCATTCTATATCCAGTGGAGCGTGCATGCCTCCGTAACAGCCGATGACGGCTGTGTTCACTTCCGCTTCATTTTGGTAGAAGTTGATATCGGCTATGTAAGAGTCCGGCGTGATGTTCAGGTCGCAGGAGGCGAGTCCCAACGCACAGGTTGAGAGAATACCGATGAATGTATGTTTTAGTTTCATTGTTATTTGTCTTTAAGGAGTTAGAAATTAAGTTCGAATCCGAAAGTGACTGTCGATTGCAGGGGGAACCCTCCGGACTGGTAACCGTTGATAAGAGGAGAACTGTAAGAACCACTCGTCTTACGTGCTTCCGGATTAATACCACGGTAGTCCTTGGACCAGATATAGAACAGGTTCTGTCCTGAAGCATAAAGACGGAGTGAACTGATGCCGATCTTCTTCAACTGCTTTTTATTGAACTTATAACCTAAAGTCACATTGCGCAATGCTACATACGAGCCGTCTTCGATCAGGTAATCCGTAAATTCCCAGGCGACACCGCCGTTTGCTGCGAAAGAGGGAGTTTTTCCGTCACCCGGATAGTCTGCACTGATCCAGCGGTTTTTCACGTAGTTGCGGTTGAACTTCTTGGTTTCGGTAAAGTAACCGTCACCGTTGAATACATCCAGTCCGTGAACTCCCTGAATCATGACGTAGAGGTCGAAGCCTTTCCAGGTCAGTGTGTTGGTAAATCCCCATGTTGCCGTCGGGAATGGGTTACCGATTTCTGTACGGTCTTTGTCATTAATCACTCCGTCGTCGTTGATATCTACAATCCGGAGACTGCCCGGTACGGCGCTGGCCAAGTGGGGAACAGCGTCCACCTCTTCCTGACTTTTGTAAATGCCGTCTGTCTTGTAGCCGAAGAAAGAAATGGCTCTCTTGCCTACCTGTGCCAGATATGTTTCGTTACGTTCACCCGTAGAAATCAGTCGTTCTTCTCCCGAAAGTTCCAGTAACTTGTTGAAGTTGGAAGAGATATTGAATGAGCTTTCCCATTCAAAATTCTTGGTACGGATATTATGGGTATTCAGTTCCACCTCAATACCACTGTTGCGGATACGTCCGATATTATTCCAGTAGTTATTGAATCCGGTGAAAGAAAGAACCGGTTGTTTGAATAATAACTGTTTGGTGATGGAGTAGTATCCGTCCACTGTCAGGTTGATACGGTTGTTCAGGATGCTCAAGTCGAATCCGGCATTGTATTCGTAAGTCTGTTCCCAGGTGATGTGGTTGTTACCTTTGGTTTCGCTGGTCTTGGCGAGTCCGGAGATCAGATTACCGTTTCCTTCTCCCAATGCGTAATTGTTGGGATAGAGCAGGTCATAGTATGAATTGGCAGGAATACTGTTATTACCTGTCACACCGAAACTGGCACGGATTTTCAGCAGGTTCAGCCAACCGAATTGTTTCAGGAAAGATTCTTCCGAAGCACGCCATCCCACAGATACCGAGGGGAAGTAACCCCATTGATGACCGTCGGCAAACAGAGAACTTCCGTCTGTACGGATACTGGCAGAAAGCAGGTATTTCTCATCATAACTGTATGTGGCACGTGCCAATAGGGACATCATTGCCGTACGGTATTTCTGGGTATAAGTTCCGTCAAGGTCGAAAGATGTTGCGGCATTCAATGTATGGATATAGTCGGTGGGGAAGCCCAGTCCGACGATACCGGCAGTTCTTTCAGAGGTAGTCTGCGCTGTGTAGCCGGCCAGTACGGAGTAGTCATGCTTCCCTGTCTTTCCGGTATAGTTCAACGTATTCTCGCTCAATAAGTCGATATACAGACGGTTGGTATAAGTACCCATAGCTGATTCTTCATCTTTCTTCGCTGCATAATCGCGATATTGATTGTTCTGGCGATACTTGATAAAGAAACCGTTGGAAGTAGTGAATACCAGTCCTTTCATCAGTTGGACATTGAAAGAGGCATTTGCTTGTAGGTTGTAGTCCTCGCGGAAACGTTCTTCCGTATCCATCAGTGAACGCGGATTGTTGTTGCTCGAACCGAAAGGACTGCTGGTTGGGGTGAAAGTGGTTCCGTCCTCACGGGTATAGGTGACATTGCTGAAATCACTGCCTCGTGCATACGAACCGATAGGTTTACCGGTCAGTGCGGAAGTGGCAGCAGTATGGCGTACAGGCATGAAAGAGGGTGTACGATAGAAATCCATGAAGTTGGTGGCAGGAGTTTCTGTCTTGGTGTACGATGGTGCCAGATTCAAGCTGAAGTCTACTCGTTTGGATAGTTGGGCAGTGATGCGTGAACGCAGGTTCAGGCGGGTATAGTTGCTGTTGAGCATGATACCGTCTTCCTGTGCATAGTTGCCCGAAATATAATAAGTGATGTCATTCTTGCCACCCGATACGGAGAGCTGCACCTGATGAATCTGGGGACTGCTGTTCAATCCCTCTTTCTGCCAGTCGGTGTAGTTATCAATAAGGCCGAAAGCCTCCTCTGTCTGTGACATTGTTTTATTTTTCAATACCGATTCGTACCCGATCATGCTGCAATAATCCTGTGAACTCATGATGGGATGTAACTTATAAGCCCATTTCAGACCGGTGGAGGCTTTCACGCTGTATTTCGGTTTACTGGCTTTTCCTGTTTTGGTAGTAACCAGGATAACGCCATTGGCGGCACGTGAACCGTAGATGGCTGCCGAAGCGGCATCTTTCAATACTTCGATGGAAGAAATATCCGCCATATCGAGTGTGGAAAGACCGTCCGGTGTGGGGTAACCGTCGATGACGATCAGCGGAGAACTGTCGGCACTGATAGAACCCATACCACGCACACGGATTTGTGGGGCGGCTCCCGCTTCGGAAGTAGAGTTCTGGATATTGACACCGGCAATTTTACCTTGTAATAACTGGTCTACCTGGGTCACGGGAATATCTGTCAGGTTGTTGATATCCATCTTGGACACAGATCCTGTCAAGTGAGACTTTTTCTGCACACCATAACCCACGACTACCACTTCATCCAGTGTCTTCGTATCTTCCAGCAGGTGAATATCCAATTTGTTTTTACCGTTGATGGCAACTTCCTGTGGCGTGTATCCGATGTATGAAATCACCAGGATAGACTTGGAAGAGGGGACACTCAACGTAAACTGACCGTCCATGTTGGTGATTGTACCTGCGGTACCACCTTTTACTTTCACATTCGCTCCGGGGATTCCACCCTGGCTGTCGGTCACTGTTCCGGTGACGGTAAACGACTGTGCATAAGTGACGGTAACGCACGGAACACAGAATAACAGCATCAATGCCATTACCAAAGGGTAATGAATAAATTTGTTCCTCATCTGATTAGTATTTTAAGTGTTTCTTATTCTAAACTATAGATTAAATGAATTCTTTTGCTGGCGGGTGTCTCGCGGAATTGAGCGCCGATGGCTTCATATCCGGCTTTCGGATCAAAGAAGGAGGCAC
>OKSF01001998.1_pt1 | contig 14772 bp, 13 predicted proteins | sample 1606061 | NCBI WGS metagenome assembly OKSF01 (sample SAMEA3541567, study PRJEB24748) | human gut metagenome | biome: human gut; feature: human-associated habitat; material: faeces | place: China | collected 2012 | reverse complement strand
TTGATACCGTTTGTCTTATTGCTTTATCATACTACATCATCCGCATCTTGTCCAGATAAAATTAAGTGCTTTTTCCTGTTGTTTCCTAACAACCCTTAAACGGCACTCAACTTTGATATCCCGCCCCATTGGAGGAAGAAGAATCTCCGGTAATATTATCACTTTGTTGCGGTTGCTCTTCAGAAGAAAAATCCGATGACAGATACTGATCCGAGGTCAAAAAGTCTGTCCTAAGCTCAGGATGGGTTTCCCCCATCTGCCAGATTGTTTCAAAATTCCATCCATCAAAGTTTTCCTGTTTATTGATCTCGTTGTAGTAAAGTCCCTGCGCAGTCATCGAGGCGTTGTCCCCTACCGGATATCCTGCCTTCCAGTGCGCGTTATAATCCATAAAGTAATAGCAGCTCACGTCCTGATCGCTCTCGTATCCGACAAAGCCGCCGACTGTTTTGGCAACCTCCATGGTCTTGACCGCTCCCGTCGACAGACAGTTTGTCAGAGTGCCGATATTCATTCCTGCAAAGCCGCCAATATAGCGCAGATAGATCTCCTTTTCAGAGGACTGGGTACCCCATTCCGGCGTTGGGAAATCGGTTTTAGCAAGCAGGCTTTCTCTCGAATCTGCAATCACATCCCCGAAGGAAGCGCAGTTTTCCACAAGGGTCTGATCTCCCAGGCATCCGCCAAAACCGCCCAGTGATTCCTCTCCATAAACATCTGCGTCAACAGTGCATCTGGAAATCATGACTCTCTCAGCACCTGTAGTTCCCACAAAGCCGCCGATATCATTTGCCAATCCATACACAGTCCCGGTGAAAGAGCAGTTCTGGATAGTAACATCGACCGGGATCTCACTCAATCCGTCCGCGCCACGGTTGCTGCCGGCAAATCCAACCAGTCCGCCCGCCATCTGGCAGGCAGTGACCGTTCCATTAACGTGTAGCCCGTCCACAAAGGCATTCCCGCCAATTGCGCCGAAAAATCCAGCTGCTTCACCATATCTTCCTTCCGCGACATTCAAACCGCTGACGGTATATCCTTGTCCCAGAAAAGTTCCTCGGAAGGTTGCTCCGATCGAGCCGATTGGTGTAAACAGCTCATTTTCCAGATCGATGTCATTTTGCAGCACGAAGATACAATCAGCCGTTTCCTCCCCCTGCGCTACCCATGCCGACAGGTCGTGCAGGTCCTGCGCGGTGGAGAGGGAGAATACCCGCTGTTCATCCACCCGCTGTATCGTCTGGTAGAAGGCAGGGGCATTTTCCGGAATGGACGGCTGCGTTTCCTCCGGTTCTTCCGGCTGCACCGATTCCACCGATTCGCCAACCACCGGCTGCGGGTCCTGCTGATTAAGCTGGCGGCTTTCACAGGCACACAGGGAAGCCAGCAGAAAACAAAGCAAAATCACAGTTTGTATTTTCTTCATAAACACCCCTCCTTTTGGATGATTCTCTACAATTATTTTTCTATGTCTGGCTGTTTGATACCACCGTATGGTTTGACCCGAAACTGATCGAGAGTAGACTGGATTGCTCCGGTCGGACAGGCTGCCTTGCAGTCTCCGCATCGGATACAGTCAAAGCTGTTTGGCTTTTCCCAGACCGGAATATCCATTCCGCAGACACTTTTACATTTACCGCAGTGGATACATTTTGCTTCATCTACCGAAAAGCGGTACAGTGCAATCGGATTAAAGACACCGTAAATTGCTCCCAGTGGACATACATACTTACAGAACGGACGATAGTATTTGATGGACACAAAGAGAATCAGCAGCAGAACAAACATCTTCCAGCTGAACAAAAATCCCACTGCAGAACGGAGCGTTGGATTACTTGCCAGAAGTGGAAGCCCGCCAAGCAATGTACCGCTTGGGCAAATATATTTACAAAACCACGGATCGCCCATTCCAGTGATACCCACTACCGTCATCGGAAGCAGGATCACAAACAGCACCAAAATCACATAGCGCAGATACTTCAAGCCGCGATGTCCTGGCATATTTTTCTTCTTTCGAAACAGCGGAATCTTGTGCAGAAGATCCTGTACCAATCCAAACGGACAGAGCCATCCGCAAACAAACCGTCCTAACAGTGCACCAAACAGCATCAGGAATCCAAACACATAACAGGATACACGGAATTTCCCGCTATCCAGCACCGCCTGTAAAGAACCAATCGGGCAGGAACCCAGTGCTCCCGGGCAGGAATAGCAGTTGAGTCCCGGCACACAGACATACTTTATCTGTCCTTTATAGATCTTTCCTTCGAGGAAGCCCTTTGCATATCCGTTGGTCACCGCAAACCATGCTGCCTGAAACCACAGCCGGATATTTTTCTGTTTTTTAGCCAATTCCGATACACTCCATACAGATATTGATTGCCTTTGACAGCACCAGCTGGGCCTCCCCTGTCAGGGTTCCGACCGCAATCATCACAACAGCCAGCGCTGCAAGGACGAGCGAAAATTTACTTGTCTTCATCTTTATTTCTCCAGCATTGCAAGGCGGTTATTGATTTCTTCCTGCCATGCTGCTTGATCTCTTGCACCAATAACAGACTCACCCACTTCTTTGCCCTGTGAATCTACAAAGAAGGTTGTTGGAACACCGATGATATTTTCCATCAGGAAATTAAGCATTTCATCATCAGGAACCAGGTGGGTGTAGTCTGCTCCGGTCAGCTCCACAATCTGATTTGCAAGTTCAATCTGGCTATCCACACGGTTTGCATCCATGTCCACAAGATCGGTACAAAGGCCTATAATCTGTACCTGTCCACCGTTCTGTTCATATTCATCCGAAAGCTTGGCAAGCTCCGGCATTTCACTCAAACATGGTTTGCAGGAGGTTGCCCAGACATTAATCACGGTAAGGTCATGACCTTCAAAGATCGTTTTATCAATCTCATCACCTGCAAGATTGGTCAGAGACATTTTTTCAAATGCACCTTCCTCTGTGGATTGTTCCGCAGACTGTTCCTCAGTATCTTCTGGCTGTTCCTCAGCATTTTCTGGTTGTTCTTCAGTATCTTCTGGCTGCTCTTCCACAGTTTCCTCAGCAGGAGTTTCCGAAGGAGCTTCTTCCTGTGTTTGCTCTGTAGACTGTTCTGTGGTCTTTTCTTCCGAAGACTGTCCACAACCAAACAGACTGAGCGCCATTGCCGCTGCGATAATAAAAACAGTTAATTTTTTTAACATTCTTTTTTCCTCCTAAAAAGGTCCCTATTTTTAAGGTTTTGTTTTGATACAGCTATCTTTCTACATTATACCGGCTATTGTTATTTGTGTCCAGTCATTTCCCTTTTTCTGTGTTTCCTTTGTGATTATCAACTACTTTTATTCTCGAAAGGTGAAGGAAATTGTTTTTCCTTACCGTTTTATCAAAAAGAAAAGTTTTTTGTATGAAATCTTCGAAAACATCCAAATTCAGATTGATTTTTGTCAGACATTGCCCTATACTTTATTTAGTAAAACGAGACAATTCTCATTGGAGGTCAGTTATGCGTATTGCAATCTTCACCGAAACCTATCTGCCGCAGATCAACGGCGTTGTTACACATATTAAAATCTTAAAAGAAGGATTGGAAGCACTCGGTCACACCGTTTTGATCGTTACTGCCGATTCCAAAACCCGCAAACATTATATTAAGGATAATGTTCTGCACTGTCCGGCCCACAACCTCAAACGAATTTACGGTCTGGATCTTGCTTCTCCAGTCAGCCGTTCCCGTCTGCATTATCTTCGTGAATTTAACCCGGATATTATCCATGTACACAACGAGTTCAGCATCGGCCTGAGCGGCATGGCAATCGCCAAAATTCTGCACGTACCGGTCGTTTACACCTTACATACCATGTACGATGACTACATCTATTATATTGCACCAAAGCCATTGGTTCCTCTTACCAAAAAGCTTTCGCACCGTTACTTCCGTCTCTTCCCGAAATACGCAAACGTGGTAACCGGACCTTCCAAAAAATGCCAGGAATACACCACCGAAATCGGAAGCGACAAAAAGGTTGAGGTAATCCCGAATCCGGTTGAACTGGATGCATTCTCCCCGCAGACCTCCACTCCGGAACAGAGAGAAGAGATCCGCAAGACCTTCGGTATCCCATTAGATGCAACCGTTGCCTGCTTTGTAGGACGTCTTGGTCAGGAAAAGAGCGTGGATGTCCTGTTAAAATTCTGGGCAGAAGAAATGAAAAAAGAGGACAACATGTATCTTCTGATCGTAGGCGATGGTCCGGAAAAGCCAAAACTGGAAGAACTTGCAAAAGAGCTGCACATTACTGATACCGTTATCTTCACCGGCAAGGTAATGCATCCAGAACTTCCGCCATATATTCACACCTGCGACATTTATGTCACCGCTTCCCTGTCGGATACCAACTCCATCTCGATGCTGGAAGGTATGGCAGGCGGACTTCCTGTTCTTCAGCTTTACGATGAGCTCAATGCCGATCAGGTTCGTGATGGTGTCAACGGTTATATGTTCCGAGATGCAAAAGAGATGGGAGCGCGCCTGCGCCAGATCCGCGATATGGATAAGGATGAGCTGGACAAGCTGAAAACCTCCGTTATCCAGTCGGTTAAAAACTCCGGTGCCGAAACGCTGGCAAACTACATCCAGACCATCTATTATCAGATTTACAAAACCGTTCCGCCAAAAAAATCTCCGATCCTGCACCTGTCCGGGCTTTTGTCCCAGAACGGGTTCCGTCATAAATAGCATTTTAAAACACCCGATCCGGTAACGTTCCGTTATCGAATCGGGTGTTTTTTACACGCATTTTTCTGTAAATTGCGCAAAATGATATTGATTTTTGATTTCGGATGTGCTAGACTTCATCTAAGCATTTTCACTTGTTTTTTATTTTAGAAAGGTGGTTTTTTTATGGATATTTCCCTGTTTACCAGCTGTAAGGAACGTGTTTTAGCAAATTGCGGCAAAGTCATCGTCGGAAAAGATGAAGCGATTACCCTTGTATTCACCAGTTTTCTCTGCTCCGGTCATGTCCTGCTGGAAGATGTTCCTGGTACCGGAAAAACAATGCTTCTTCGTGCCTTTTCCAAAACAATCGGCGGAAAGTTTAAGAGAATCCAGTTCACACCGGACCTGCTTCCTTCCGACCTGACCGGTATCAACTTCTACAACCAGAAAACAGGGGAATTCCAGTTCAGAGAAGGCCCTCTTTTCTCCAATATTATTCTTGCTGACGAAATCAACCGTGCTACTCCACGAACCCAGTCCAGCTTGCTGGAAGCAATGGAGGAGCGTCAGATCTCGGTAGATGGCACCACAACCCGCCTGGAAGAACCATTCATGGTTATGGCAACCCAGAACCCTCTGGAATCCTATGGTACCTTTCCACTTCCGGAAGCACAGATCGACCGTTTCTTCATGAAGCTTAAACTGGGTTATATGACAAGAGAGGAAGAACTGTCTGTTATCTGCCGTCCTTCCACTGGTAAGATTGTGGATGAACTGGAATGTGTTGTTTCTCTGGAGGAGATTGCAAAACTTAAGGAGATGATCCCTCAGATCACCGTTTCCGACGATGTTGCCGGCTACATGATGGACATTGTCACCCAGACTAGAAAGGAATCCCACTTTGCGCTCGGCGTTTCCACCCGTGGAGCAATTGCACTGTATAAAGCATCTCAGGTAACCGCTGCCTTTGCTGGACGCGACTATGTCATCCCGGAAGATGTCCGCTACATCGCCCCGTTTGTACTGGGTCATCGTGTCACCGTAAACGGTACGGTACGCCCAGGTGAAATCGAGAAATACTTCCAGGAAATGCTCGCTTCGATTCCTAGCCCTCTGGAAGCAATCCGCCGTTAACACCTAAAAAGGAGATGATTCCTTGATTTCATTCTTCATTTTCTTTACTATTTTTCTGATTGCGGTGGAGATCTATTCCTATCATAACGGCCTGAAAAAAATTACTTATGATGTCCAGCCTTCCCAAACCCTGCTGGAACCGGATGAAAAATTCAAGGTCAACACCATTGTAGAAAACCACAAACTCTGGTTTTTGCCCTATCTTCACCTGATTGAGGCTTTTCCGCAAAACATTCAGATCCCGGGGGAAGAAAAAAACATTACAGAAGAGGGAATTACTTATTCCCTCTCCTCTCAGCTCTCTACTAATTCTTTTGCTAAAATGAGCAGCGCAAAATTAAATTCCAGCTTTTACATGATGCCTTACCAACGGCTGACTCGCACACTGGAAGCCAGCCTTCCAAACCGCGGAAGGTATCTTTTCAGCGGTTGCTACCTTAATGGCGGCGATTTTCTGGGGCTTCAGGACAACTCCAAAGAGTTTACTACTTATCAAGAAGTTGTTGTCATGCCAAGAGCATCTAACTCGCCGGAGTTTGAATCACTGCTGGGTGGATTGATCGGCGACATCTCGATCCGCCGCTTCATTTTCGAAGACCCCATGCTCACCATCGGTTTTTCCGACTATACTGGCCGAGAACCGATGCGCGATATCAGCTGGACGCAAAGCGCCCGTCTTGGCAAAATGATGGTCAAAAACTACGACCATACCACCGATATCTGCATTTCGGTTATTTTAAATGTGCAGTCTGCCTTGAATACACAGGAAGAAGATGTGCTTGTTGAGCAATGTTTTTCCCTGACCCGCTCTCTGTGTGAACAGCTGGAAAAGAAGCATATCAAATATAGCTTTGTCACCAATGCCATCCCGATGGGAATGTTGGATTTGGTTTCCAGCGTGGAGCAGGGACTGGGAAACGTCCACTTCTATACCATCATGGAAATTTTAGGCAGAGCTTCTCTTTCTGCATGTGAAAACTTTTCTGTTACCCTGCGTCGTGCTTGCCGTACCTGTGAACAGGGACAATATTTCATTGTCATCAGTCCAAATGAAAATGAAATTTGGAAAGAAGCTTATGACAAACTGGTCGATATTTCCGGCAATAAAACCTTTTTAATCACTCCTGAACTGCTTAAGAAACAGGAGAATGGGGAGGCAATTGCGTGACCTACTGTTACTTCTTTCTGATTTTGGGAAATCTTTCCCTGCTTACTGTCGCAGCAAGTTCTTTTTTATCTCTGACAAGCTGCAGCATCTCTGTTTTTTCTCTGTTTGTTCTGACAATTGGCTGCACTCTGGGATTCTTCCTGTATGGAAAAAATTCCAAACTTCGCTTTTTGTCTTTACTTATTTTTCCTCTGGCATTTTGGGGAGTACATGACCTGCCCACTGCAATCGGTGTCACCTTCATAACAATTTATGCGGTATTTGTTATCTTCAAATCCCAATTCGTAATCAGCTACAACGAAAGGCATGATTTCTTTTTTCTATCCCTTAAAATTCTGGTTATCTGTGCCTTTCCACTTTTTACCTTCTGTCTAATTAACAACCAACCGGAAAAAATCGCAGATACCCTGCTCTTTGTGCTGATTTCCATGCTCAGTACCCTGATGCTTACCCAAATTCTGCGGCATGATATTTCGGTTATTCAGCAGCCTAAATTCTTTTTTAGCTGTATCGGTGTATTTGCCTCCGTTTTTCTGCTTGTATCCGTAGTAAAATCAAATGCGTTCTGGGTTTTGGTTCGTTCTGTTTTGAAGGGATTTTATCGTTTTATCTTTGCTCCATTCATCCTGATTTTAATCAATATTATTGGAAAGATTCTTTGGTTTATCGTTGGTCCTTTCTATCCCGACCTTCAGCAATCAACAAGATCTTTTTACGAAGTCATGTTGGAACGAATGAGTATGGTTCCTGCTGAGGAACTGGTAAAAGATGAGTGGCGTGGTACACCGTCTGATACTTTTCTTAATATACTCCTCGTGTTGTTCTTCATCGCTGCTTTCATTGTCTGTATTCTTTTCCTGGTACGCTTGCTTAAAAAGGTAACACATCGTATCCACCATACCTCTGCAAGCCTGACCCGTTCTACTCTGGCAAGTCGAAAAAGCAACGGGGACGATATTCCACTTGATCTGGTGCCTCCAACCGAACCAAGAAAAGCAGTTCGCTACTATTATCGCCGTTTTTTACAGATATGTCAGCACTTTGGAATTGACTTTTCTCCTGATTGCAACAGCCTGATGGTAGAACAGCAAGCCAAAGCTTGTTTTCAGCGTGAAAGTATGTGGAAGCTGTCACAAATCCGGGAAATTTACATCAAAGCACGATACAGCCGACATCCTGTCAGTGACAATGATGCCCAGCAAATGAAAGAACTGTATCAGCAATTGAAATCAGAGGAAAGCAGTTCCGATCAAGAATAGTCGATTTATTTTATTACAAGGAGGGAAGTCTGTATGACCTATTGTTACTTTTTTCAGATGTTGGGAAACCTTTCCCTGTTCTATTTTGTAGCAAACTCCTTTTTGTACGCATTCCAGCTGAAGATTTCTCTCTTCCCAACCATTTTGCTGGCACTTGCATGCAGTCTGGGCTTTTTCTTAAACCAAAAGAAACCCAAACTTCGCTATTTGTCCATTATTTTTATGCCGCTGGCACTTTTGTCTGCCTCTAACCTTTTCTGTGCTCTTCTGATTTTGCTGTCCATTGTCTTTTGCGCAGAAAACATTATCCATTCGCGTTTTTCATTTAGCTACGAAGAACGACTTAAGTTTTTTTATCTGTTCTTTAAAGTGCTGATCGTATGCTTTTTCCCCGTTACAATTTCTGATGTTTTCCACTCGCTTTATATCCCAGATTCTCTGGCAAGGGAATTAAACTTTTTGATTCCTTTTGCTCTGATGTTTCTTGTCAGCACCATCCTGTTGTTGCAGATTCTGCGTCATGACGACTCGATGATTGTCAAACGGAAGTTTAAGCTTACCTACATCAGTGTGTTGCTCTTCCGATCTGGAATCTTTTTTGTTATCTTTATCATCAGTTCCCCGATGTTTTTGTCTTTCCTTGCATTTTTACTCAAAACTCTTTACACTTTGATTCTCGGTCCACTGATCATCATGTTAGGCAGCATAATCGGCAGTGTTCTCTGGTTCATTATCCAACCATTCTATCCGTACATCCAATCCTGTGTTAGATATGTTGCATCGCTGATAAAGGGAGAACGTTCTGCCATCGCTCCTGAAAGTGATTTTTTAAAAGATTTTATCAGCAAGCCGACTGCTTCCTTCGGTGAATTTTTCCACGGATTATTCTCTTTGACTGTCATCGTCGTTTCCATCTATGTTCTCATTCGACTGCTCAAAAAGATGCGGCATCATTTCCACTATTCCTCAGTTCGACAATCTCGATCTACATTAAATGAGAAGGAACGCATCAAGGAGGATATTCCTCTCGATCTTGCTCCTCCAGGAGAACCTCGTAAGGCAGTTCGCTACTATTATCGCTGCTTCTTGCGCACCTGCAAAACATTGGGACTTCTCTTTTCTCCCGATGCAAACAGCTTCATTGTAGCACGTGATGCAAGGGAATATTTCCAAGAGGAAAGTTTGCATAAACTTTATGAGATGCGTGACTTCTACATCAAAGCTCGATACAGCAAACATCAGATCAAATCCAACGATGTCAATCAGATCAAACTGCTGTACGAAGAACTCAGTCAGGAAGAGATACATCAGAAAAAGAAAAAAATTCCAAAGAAAGACGAGATGTTGGATGCTTCCTACGTTCATCTCCCGCCTAAAGAACATGAAAACTTTGATCACCTGCAAAACTAACGAAAACCCCGCTCCAATCTTGGAGCGGGGTTTCTTATATCATTTTACTACATTTAAGCTTTGATGATCTTTTCAAATGCATCCAGTGCACGGTCGATATCTTCGCGGCTGGTATCATGGGTTGTTACGAAACGGAACTCACCATCTTCGATTCCGTTAATCTTAACACCTGCTTCCAGCATTTTTTCCGGCAGAGAGTCAATTACTTCTTTTGGAGCATCCAGTTTAAAGAATACCATGTTGATCTCAACGGAATTCATGTCCAGAGTAACACCCGGCATTTTCTGCAGGCGCTGTGCCATATATTTTGCGTTGTCGTGGTCTTCCTGCAAACGTTTGGTCATAACCTCCAGCGCAATCAAACCTGCTGCTGCCAAGAATCCGCACTGACGCATTCCGCCACCCAGCATCTTACGATTTCTTCTTGCGCGCTCAATATACTCCTTACTTCCTACCAGCATGGAACCTACTGGTGCACACAGTCCTTTGGAAAGACAGAACATAACCGAATCTGTACAGGCTGCAATCTCTTTAACATCAACACCCAGAGCAGTTGCTGCATTAAAGATTCTTGCACCGTCCATATGAACCGGAATATTTTCCTCTTTCGCCATCTTATAAACCTGCTGTAATCTTTCCAGAGGCACTACCTTACCGGTTGCCAGAGGCTCTTCCACACAGATTAATCCGGTGTAAGGATAATGGATGTTGCTTCTATCGCGGATTGCTGCACGAATCTGTTCAGCGTCAAATAAACCGTCCTTAAAGTGCAGGGTACGGATAAATGCCTGCGAAAGAACTGCAGCGCCGCCAACTTCATGCGCCACAATATGCGCTGTATCAGAGAGAATGACTTCATTTCCACGCTGGATATGGCTCATAACCGCAACAGCATTTCCCATGGTTCCGCTTGCCATAAAGAGGGCTGCTTCCTTGCCCAACATCTCTGCCGCTTTACGCTCCAGCTCATTCATGGTCGGGTCGTCGCCATATACATCATCGCCAACCTGTGCGCGGTACATTGCCTCACGCATTTCCTGGGTCGGCTGGGTAACGGTATCACTTCTCAAATCAATCCATTTTTCCATAAAAAAGACCTCCCTTTTTCATCGCATCCGTGCGTCCAGCTGTCTTATCGCCTTTTGCCCGGCAGATTTATTCTCTTAAAATTATACTAAAATATGTTTGTTTATTCAAGTATTTTTAATAATTTTAACAGTTCCAGTCGATTTTAGCTGGATTTTCCTCGTGTTCAACTGCAATTTCTTGAAGTCTCTGATACATTTTCTGACATTCTTCTGCGGCAATCTGTTCATACACTGAATCTGTTTCTTCGGTTCCAACCCTGTCATAGGCCAGAGCTGCTGCCGCATAAAAACACATCCCCAGTGCGCTGGTCGGTGTGGAAATGGAGCTGAGCGACGAGCTGATCGCTCTGACCGCAGCCTGTTCTGATGGCGACAATCCTGGTTGTTTTGCCTGCGCCATCACTTCTTTGGCTGCTGCTTTTACCTCTGTAAGCTTCTTTTCTTTCACAAGATAGGCCTGTGCTGTTTCCAGAGCCGATCTTACACATTCTGATTTCAGCGCCGATTTTTCATAAATTGGCAGCATCACCTGCTGTGCGTAGGAAACTGCCCAACAGGAAATGGTATGTTTGCTCTGTGTTTCAATCAAACGCATCAGTGAAATAATATAGGGAGAATCTGGACTCCCCAGCATTTTTCTTAATTTTGCCATTCTAATCCCTCCTTTTTTATCTTACCATATCCTGTTTTTTGTTCCAACAAAAAAGGACAATTTCTTCTGGAAATTGTCCTTTTTAAGAAAACTATGCTTTTGCCGCTTTTGCAGCCTTCTTTTCCTGCCACAGAGTCCACAGGGAACCGGAGAGGAATACAGAAGAATACAGACCGGAAATAACACCGACCATCATTGGAACTGCAAAGCTGAGGATAGAAGAAACGTTCATCATAACCGCTACAACACAGATACAGATCAGTGCCATAACTGTGGTCAGAGAGGTTGTTACGGTTCTTCTCAGGCACTGGTTAATGCTCATGTTAACCAGTTCACCCAATTCCATCTTGTTGCCGTAATAACGTTTGTTTTCACGGATACGGTCATAGATAACGATGGTATCGTTAATCGAGTAACCTAGGATGGTCAGAACTACCGCGATAAAGTTATCATTGATGGTAAATCCAAGAAGTACAAAGACGCCGTAAGCAATCAATACATCGTGGATCAGCGCGATAACGGAAACGACACCAGCAGAAGCACCGCCGATCTTGCGGAAACGGAAGCCGATATATACAATCATGATAACCGAAGCAAATACAACTGCTACGATACATTTTTTGAAGAATTCCATACCCATAACTGGGTCAACGTTGTTGATATCGGAAGCTTCAATTTCATTGTCTGCATAGGTAGTCTGCAGTTCTTCCAGCAGACCGGTCTGAGTTTCGGTGGTCAGGTTTTGGTTGGAAGTAAGGCTTACCACCATGCTGGTCTGTCCGGTTACGCTGTTCTCCTGTTTCTGAACGGTAACGTCCTGTCCCAAAAAGCTTTCTACGGTCTTGCCAAATTCGTCCGGAGTAATGTCACCGGTATAGGTATAGGTGGCAATAGAGCCGCCCTTAAACTGAATGTCCAGTTTTGGTCCAACCACGATTGTGATGATCAGAACCAGCACCAGCGCTACAATCGAAATTCCAAAGAAAATCTTTCTTTTTCCAATGATATCCAGTTTCATTATTTTTCACCTCCATACAGCCATGCCTTGCGGAATGGTTTGAATCCTGCAAGGGAGCGCAGCATCAATCTGGAAGAAAGAACACCCATCAGGAAGTTGAGGATGATGCTGACAAGCAGGGTGTAACCGAAGGAGTATACCGAACCTGCGGTTGCAGTTCCCAGTCCCATCCAGGAGAACAGGAAGTTAAATGGAATTGCAAAGATGCTGTCGCTTGGACCAAAGACACCCATCAGAATGATTGCAATGAATACTACGGTAATGTTACTATCGAAAATTGCCGAGAATGCATTCTGGAAACCGGACTGGATCGAAGCATCGATGCCTTTTCCGGTACGGATCTCTTCACGGATACGCTCCGCGGAGATGATGTTTGCGTCAACACCGAATCCAAGACCCAGGATAATACCTGCGATACCTGGAACGGTCAGAGTAAAGGATGGGAACACCGCAAAGAAACCGGTGATTGCTGCAATGGTTCCTGCAAGCTGACCCATCAGAGCAATGCTTGCTACAAAACCTGGCAGACGATAGTAAAGAATCATGAACAGCGCAATGATGATGAATGCTGCTGCACCTGCTTTTACCATGGCATCTTTTGCACCCATACCAAGGGTTGGGGAAATTGCATTGTAGCTCTGGGTTACCAGTTCAAATGGCAGAGCACCGCCGTTAATCTGGTTTGCAAGCTCTACTGCACTTTCCGCTGTAAAGTTACCGCTGATAACACAGCGACCGTCTGTAATCTCTTCATCTACGGTTGGAGCAGAAATAACTTCGTCATCCATGAAGATGGAGATCTGTTTGCCAACCTGTTCTTTGGTTGCTTCTGCCCATTTTTCTTTTGCTTCATCTTTGAGGACCAGAGAAACAACCGGCTGCGAAACACCTGTTGTCGGGTCCTGCTGCATTACAAACTCTGCTTTTTCTACATCAGCACCGGTCAATACAGGTTCTCCTGCATTTGCACTGAGCAGACCTGTTGTCTGGTCGATCGGTACATCCTTGTAAAATGCAAGCTGAGCAGTTTTACCAAGTTCTTCAATTGCTGCTCCCGGATTAAAGTCCTGTTCGTTGGATTTCCATGGGAAACGAACAATAATACGGTCAGTGTTTGTATCGGTGTAAACCTCACTGTCGGTGATGTTCTGGTTGAGCAGTCTGGTTTTGATAACCGATTCTGCTGCGGACATCTCCTCATCGGTTGCGTCGACTCCTTCCGGTGGGCTGAAAGTTACATCGACACCGCCGCGGATATCGATACCCCAACGGATATCGTCTGCACCTTTGATGTAGGTGCGGTCGATATCACCGTATTTGGAACTAACGCCAAAAAATGCTGCATAAGTTAAGAGTGCCAGTATCGCAACTACCACGAAAAAGACTGGCTTGCCAACTCTTTTCATCTGCAATCCTCCAATTCCTGTCTCTGAAAAAACTCTTTGGGTCTTCTCAGATTATTTTTGCCATTTTATAGCATTCATAACGCGTATTATATTGCAAATTCCCTAAAAAGTCAATTTTATTATCCTCTTTTGTGCTTTTGTTCATAATTCTTTTTCATCTTTTGCTTTTCTTTTCCACAAAATGATTGTAATATGCATGATTTATGCCCTATCAGTGCTGTTATTCTAAATCCAGTGCTGTCTGAGAGGTTGTCTCCTCTCCTGTCAGCACATTGCGGTACAGAGAATAAAGCGAGGATGCCGACCAGCTAAAGTTGGTTGTATGCAATCCTTTTCCGTTAAGTGGATGATAATTTTCCCGAATCGGTTCATCGTCCAAAAGTCCCTGCGCATGGTCAAAGATCTTGTATGCAAGCTCTCGTGCTTCTTTCTGATAACCATAATTTTGCAGCGCTTCTATTCCGTACATTGCCTGATCCAACCAGACCGGACCTCTCCAGTATTTGTCCGGTGCAAAGCTCTCGCTGTCCCGGGACACCGTGCCAAGCGGCACAAACGTGTTAAATTTCTCTGTATCAAGCATATTGGCGATGACCCGCTCCGCCTTTTCCTTGGGAGCCAGCTTTGCCCATAGTGGAATCCAGCCTTCCGGACCCTTTCCACGGTTTACAAGCAATCTTTTACCCGAGCCGTCCATACTGATTTGCAGGTCATAATAATAACCGGTCTGTTCATCAAACATATAGGTGTTGATGTAGTCGCGAACAAACTTCGCTTCTCTTTCCCAACGCCAGACATCCTCTGTTTTACCCAACAGCTCTGCCATTGATTTTAAAAATCCCTTTTCTGCGTACAGGTAAGCATTTAAATCCACCGACTCCTGATTGATAGAATAGCCGATCACCTGCCCGCTGCTGTCTTT
>OKSF01001986.1_pt1 | contig 14848 bp, 16 predicted proteins | sample 1606061 | NCBI WGS metagenome assembly OKSF01 (sample SAMEA3541567, study PRJEB24748) | human gut metagenome | biome: human gut; feature: human-associated habitat; material: faeces | place: China | collected 2012 | reverse complement strand
CATTAGCGGAGTTCATCATTGCTGGTTTTAATTCCTTAAAGTGAAGGATTAATTTCTTTCCATTTGGTCCATCTGGCATTTCAAGACCAGAAATATTATTAGCTTTTCCCCGATGGTATTCAGCCATTCCTTTAATATTTTCAAGCGAAGAGGTATATTGAGTAGTTTGAACTTTAGGATTAGCTAAAATTTCGTATGCATACTCCAAATCCTTAGCGGTTACTGGCTTGCCATCCGACCAACGAACTTTCTTTTTCACTTTGATTTCAGCAGTATTGTTACTATGATTTAGTTTTAAACTGGCAGCTCCTTTATTGGTGAATTGATAATGATCATTAATATCAAAAAGTGCTTCGTCTCCTGGAGCAGCTGCTTCAGAATCGGGACTAGTATCAGCAATTTCAGCTGAAAAAATCCCAGTAAATGGTGATTCATTTTCTAAAGCATAGGTCAAGGTTCCTCCTTTTTTAATGGTTTTATGAGGAACGGCCTGGGAAAACTTGATGGGCTGGTTGCTCGAATCAGTTTTCTTGGCACCACAAGCAGTTGATAAAATCGCTAGTGAGCTCGCTAGTGTTACATACAGCAGTTTGGACTTTGACATCTTCATATAAAATTCTCCTTTCGTCAAAAATCCAATAACAGCATGATTAAGAAAACAAAAAGACGCTCTATTAGATCGTAATGATCCAATAGGGCGTCTTGTCGCTGTACCACCTATTTTTACTAGAAAAACTAGTCTTTAATAACGTACGGTTCAATACAAGAGAACGATACGCCGTCGCTATAAAGGGCTGTCCCTTAAACTACTTTAAATCGTAGTTTACGCTCAAAGGTGATTTTCATTAAGACTCTATCTATTTCTTCACACCAACCAGAAATTCTCTGAGAGACGAGTACTTAATTACTTTTCCTTATCAAAGCTGTTTGATAATAATGTTTGTGCTCATAATAATACGCCGATTTGAAAATATATCAACATAAAATTATATTTTGCTTATTTTAATTATAAATTTATTTTTATATTGATATGATATACCTCACTGCAAGTTTCATACAAAAAAATTGCAAATAATCTTTAGAAGATAGGCAAATTTAAGGCCACTGATTTAAAGCAAATGTTATTGATTAAAAATATGAATGGGAGGGTAAAGCAAATAATTTATATATTTATTGATTGAAAGATAACTGTCAATTTGTTATTTAATATAATAAAAATATTATAAAAACTTGAGCAAAAAAGAAGATTTTTTCTCTTAAGAGGCCTATACTTGTAATTGATAAGTGATAGAAAGGAACTGTATACTATGAAAAAATTAGATACAAATAAATTAACTGAAAAACAAGCAGATCTTTTTAAGAACAATTTAGTTTATATTGCTACTGTTGACGAAAACGGCAACCCACAAGTTGGACCTAAGGGCTCAATGACTGTGTTAGACCCAAGTCACATGCAATATCTTGAAAAGACTAAGGGAGCAGCTTTTGAAAATATTAAGAATGGTTCAAAGGTCGCATTAGTTGCAGCAGACGTTCCTTCTCATACTGCTGTTCAAGTTTTAGCAACTCCTCATGTTCATGAAGATGATGAATATGCAAAGAAAGTTGTTTCAGGTACTGATACTCCTAATGCATTTGTAGTAGTACTTGATATTGATGAAATTTTTGAATAATTTAAAAGTACAAAAATTTTATTCTACCTGCAATTTGAATAAAGTAAGAAAGACTAAGTATTGATAAAATACTTAGTCTTTTTTTTGCTAGATAACTTGCTTATTTTTTATATTAATGTAAGATTAAAACTAATTAAATGAATCTAATGAAGTTAAAAGGAGAGATAAAAATGGGTGCTTTATCAGAACAAGAACTAGCAGCTTTTTCTGCAGATTTTAATAAAAATGGTAAAAATAAAGTAGCGTCTCGTGCTGCTCGTCGAAATGGATTATTTGAAGCATCATTTAATGATGAAGTTTCAAAACGGTTAAATCACACTTTTTCTACCGAACTTGATATTGGTGGAGTAACTGACCAAAAGCATTCTGGTCGTTGCTGGGAATTTGCAACTTTGAATGTTTTGCGTCATCATTTTGGTAAAAAATATCATGTTAAGGACTTTACTTTCTCACAAGCTTATAATTTCTTCTGGGATAAGATTGAAAGAGCTAACGCTTTTTATGATAGTATGATTCGTTTAGCTGATAAGCCAGTTGATGATCGTGAAGTTGAAACCTGGTTTGATTTTGCAGGTCAAGATGGTGGTTTGTGGCAAATGGCAATTAATCTGGTAAAAAAATATGGTGTAGTTCCATCATACGCAATGCCAGAAAATGCAACTTCAAATAATACAACTGCATTAATTGATTCCTTAGCTCGTAAGGAAAGAAAAGATGCGCTAGTATTACGTAAATTAGTTCAAGAAGGTAAGCTTGAAGAAGCTGAAAAAGCTAAGAAAGAATTCTTAAATGAAGTTTACCGCATGGCTGCAGTAGCGTTGGGTGAACCACCAAAGAAGTTTGATTTGGAATATCGTGATGACGATAAAAAGTATCATTTAGAAAAAGATTTAACTCCACGTCAATTTGCAGAAAAATATTTAAAAGATTTTAATTGGGATGATTATGTTGTCTTATTAAACTCACCTAATTATGATTACAACAAGCGCTACCACCAAGGTTTATATGATAATGTTGCTGGCGGTCAACCAATTACTGGTTTAAATGTGCCGATTGAAGTTTTGGCACGAGCAGCTGCAACTCAATTGAAAGATGGAAGAGCAGTTATTTTTGGAAATGACGTTTTAAAACAAATGGAACGTAAAACTGGTTTCCTTGATACCGATTTATACAAGACTGATGACTTGTTTAGTGTTGATACTCAAATGAGTAAGGCTGATCGTTTAGCTACTGGTGAAGGATCTGCAACACATGATATGACTTTAGTCGGCGTTGACGAAGACAATGGTGAGATTCGTAAGTGGAAGGTTGAAAATTCTTGGGGCGATAAGTATGGTCACAAGGGCTTCTACGAAATGAGTCAAAAGTGGTTTGAAGAGTATGTTTATGACGTAGTTGTTGATAAGAAGTACTTATCTGAAGACTTAGTTAAACTTTGGGAAGAGCCAGCTGTTGACTTGAAGCCTTGGGCACATATCGGCTTATAAAAATGAGAAGAGATCGAAAGATCTCTTTTTTTAATGTCAATTTTTAAACTAAAAAATGTCAATCTGTGACTTGTTTTGAAAATGAATGCACCATAAAATATCATTTGTAAGCGCTAAACATTAGAAGAGGGGATAATAATGAAAAAGAATTATTTAAGCATTGATATCGGAGGAACAAACGTAAAATATGCTGAACTTAATAATGCGGGGAATATTATCGAACAAGGTAAGATTAAGACATCACATGATAAAGAACAATTTTTAAAAAATATTGATCAAATTGTAGAGAAATATGTAAAAAAGGAAATTAAAGGGATAGCTTTTTGTGCTCCAGGAAAAATTGCGCATACTAAAATTCACTTTGGCGGAGCTTTACCTTTTCTTGATGGCATCGATTTTGCAGTAAGGTATAAAAAATATGATATTCCAGTTACGGTGATTAATGATGGTAAAGCCAGCGTTTTAGCTGAGAATTGGCTTGGCAGTCTAAAAGATATGCAAAATTGTGCTGCTATCACTTTAGGTACGGGCGTTGGTGGAGGAATAATTGTTAATGGGAAGCTGTTAAATGGGGCGCATTTTCAAGCAGGTGAATTAAGTTTTTTGCAGCTTAATATGAAAGAGCCTGGATTTGATGGCTTTGCTGGTGGTTATGCTTCTGCTGTTCAAATGATCAGAAATGTTAACGAAGCCATCGAAAATGATGATGAGACTGATGGTTTAGCTGCTTTTGAAGCAATTAATAATGGAAATGAGAAGGCAAAGAAAATTTTTGATGAGTATTGCAAGCGAATTGCTGCTATTATTATCGATATTCAAGCTGTAGTGGACTTAGATGCAATTGCAATTGGTGGCGGAATTTCTGCACAGCCAATTGTGGTTCAAGGAATTAATCAAGCTTATGATAAAGTTTTAGCTGATAATGAATTGATTAGAAAAACTTTCACTCGCCCAAAGATAGTTGAAGCTAAGTTTAAGAATGGGGCGAACCTCTATGGTGCTCTATACAATCTCTTTATTCATGTAAATGGTGAAAAACTATAATGACATATGGCAAAAAAATAAAGCAGCATGAAATAGTAATTCCTACTGATCCGCTGCCTGTATGGTATTTTATTTTTCATGATCATAATTCTGAAAAATACATTGCTCCGCATTGGCATCGGGGAATTGAATTAAGTTATGTTGAAAATGGTAGAATAGATGATTTTTTGATTAATAAAAAGCACTATTCTTCTAAGTCAGGCACTATTTTGGTAGTAAATACGCAAGAGATTCACAGTATTCATGACTTTAAAAACACTAATTCACTTGCATTATCAATAATTTTTCCATATGACTATATTACTAACCTATATCCTGATATTGCCCATCAAGTCATTAAAATTAATGATCCTGCTACTTTTACCGATAAACAAAAACTTGCCTATCTTCACTTGCAGGGGTTACTAAGTCAATTTATTAAAGTATATTTTCTCAAAATTCCAACTAAATACTTAGAGCAGCAACGTTTAATTGATGAAATTTTATGTCTATTATTAGCTAATTTTACTGAAGATAAGAAGGATCAAGAACAAATTAGTGAGCGTAAGATATATACTATTAATCGTTTGCAATACATTACGCAATATGTAAATAATCATTATCAAGAAGAGTTGAATTTAGCTTTACTTGCTGAAAAGTGTAATATTTCAAAAGAATATTTAGCACGCTTTTTTAAGAAAGAAATGGAACTTACGGTTGAAACATATATCAATAATGTCAGAGCTGAACATGCTTATGGCGAATTAAAGAATTCCAAAAAGAATTTGACTCAAATTGCCATTAGCTGTGGCTTTTCTAGTATTAGGACGATGAATAGAGCTTTTAAAAAACTATATGGCAAAAGTGCATCTGAAATGAAGAAGAAATTAATAAAATAGGTCAATTTGCGCCAATAACTGGTTAAGATTGACCTATTTTTTAGATTCATTTTTAGTTATTATGAAAGCGAATTCGATGAGAGAGGGAAATATGATGAAAGATCAAGAGATTCTAAATGCAGTTAAAGAAATGCGTATTAGCTGGAAAGAGAATGATGATAAGAGAGATAGCGGTTTGCCACACGATATTCCTGAAGTAACACGTATAGATGATCTTCAATATGGTAAAGATCCCAAATGGAATTTATTAGACTTATATTTACCTAAGAACGTTAAAGGTAAGATTCCAGTGATTATTAATATTCACGGTGGCGGCTGGGTTTATGGAACAAAAGAAACCTATCAATTTTATGGCTTAGGGATGGCGAAGAGAGGATTTGCATTTGTTAATCCAAACTATAAATTAGGTCCAGAAGTAAAATTTCCTAAGGAACTTGACCAAGTAAATGAATATATTCATTGGGTAGCAGATCACGCTGATGAATATAATCTTGATAAAAATAATGTCTTCTTAATTGGAGATTCAGCTGGTGGTCAAATGGCTGAACAATATACAGCTATTTTGACTAATCCTGAATACCGTGAAAAATTTGGCTATACACTGACAGATTTGAAATTTAGAGCAGTTGCTTTAAACTCACCAGCTACTTTTATTAAAGATCCAGGCATGATTGGAGACGGTACTTTAGCATATTTTGATCCAGAAGTAATGAAGAGCGCGAAGAATCAAGATTTAATTGATGTTGAAAAGTATATTACTGAAGACTTTCTGCCAACCTTTATTTCGACTGCTAATGAAGATTTCATTCATGATTGCGCTGTTAGATTAGATGGATTTTTAAGAGCTAAGGGAATTGAAGTTATTCAAAAGTCTTGGGGCGATGAAAAGCACCCTGAGCCACACGTCTTCTTAATTAATCAAAAAGATGAGTTAGCAAAAGAAGCTAATGACGAAGAAGCTGAATTCTTCAGAAAGCACCTTGTCAAAGATTAACAGAAATGAAGTGGGAGGAAAATAAAATGAAAGAAAAGAATCCGCAAGATCATGTGATCTTTAAGATATCATTATTATCGATTTCAATCTTTTTAATGATGGCACCAGCCATTGCGCCTGCTTTACCGCTAATGTATCATGCTTTTCCAGGCATAGATAAAGCTGGGGTTGAAATGTTATCGACGATCCCTAATATCGGAATTGTAATTGGTTTATTAATTAGCCCATTTTTAATTAAGTTAATGGGAGAAAAGCCGACTATTATTACAGGGTTGGTAATAACCTTATTAGCTGGTACTTTTCCAATGTATGCCACTGCTTATACACCTATTTTAATTTCTAGATTTTTGATCGGTGCTGGAATTGGTTTATTTAACTCACTTGCGGTTAGTTTGATTCCACAGTTTTATAGTAGTAATGAAGAAAAATTAGCTACAATGGTAGGTTATCAAAATGTAATGGGTAGTTTGGGTGCAGCTCTTGCATCATTTCTGATTAGTTGGCTTTTAACTATTTCATGGCATGCAGCATTTGCAATTTATTTCTTAGTAATTCCAGTTTTGATCTTGTTTATCTTATTTGTTCCGCTTCCTTCTTCAAGACAAAAGAAGACTGACAAGGCAAGAAAGACAAAAGAAAAACAAACTATTAATGGTAAAGTGATTTTAATCGCCATTTTAATGTTCTTTATTTTTCTATTTTATATGCCAATGAGCTTTAAGATTCCAGCTTTAGTTGTTCAAGAAAAGCTAGGAACAGTTAGTGAAGTTTCAGCTTTAACTGGGGTTTTGAATTTAGTAGGCATTCCAATAGGTGCATCATTTGGGTTCTTCTTTAAGAAACTACACGATAAGATCTTTCCGTTAGGATTTGGTTTAGTAGCAATCGGTTTCTTTATAATTGCTTTTGCAAGTAATTTCGTTATGTTAAGTCTTGGTTGTTTGATTTTAGGAATTGGCTTTGGCTTGGGCGTTCCATATATGTACAATTGGCTTGACTGGTCAGCTCCAGCAAATTCAGTTAACTTAGCAACAACCATTGTTTTGGTACTAGTTAATGTAGGATGTGCAATTTCACCAATGATTATTAATGCAGTTACGTCAAGTGCTAAAATGGGATTATTGATTTCGGCTATTTTCTTTGCTTGCTTTTCAATATATGCGATTATTCACTATCTCAGAGTTCACAAAAAGCAAAGTGCAACTGCTTAAAACTAAATAATTTACTAATTAAGCGTTAGAATATTATCTAGCGCTTTTTTTGTGTATTAAGTTATAATTAAGCCACAGCTCACTTTTTCTTACGGGGGACCTATGAAAAAACTTTTTCACCTAATAATTGGGATGATAATGCTTGTAACTTTGACTATCATCTTCACAAAACCAGCTTTAGCTGATGTAGATTATAATATTACTAACGTTGATGTTACTGCCCATGTAAATGCAAATGGATCATTGTTGATGGAGAGAAGAATCACTTATAAGTTTGACGATGATGCCCATGGCGTTTTTTATCAACAAAATCTTACTGATAATCAAGAATTAAAAAATCAGCAGGTTAGAGTAATATCTGGTAAAAATTCACAGCCAGTCGTACAAAGTGATAGTCACGCCAATAATACTTACGAATTGAGTCACAGCGATCATGGTTATCGCTTTAAGGTATGGCATAACGTAACTGATGGTGATAAATTCACGATAATTTATACTTATGAAATTACGAATGCCATTATTAACTGGAAAGATACGGCCGAGCTTAATTTTAAAATTATTGGTGATGGCTGGGATACAGACCTTGATAACGTTCGAGTAGGGATCTTTTTCCCAAGTTCAGTTAAGGATCTTAAGGCTTGGGCTCATGGAGATTTGTCGGGCCAGATTACAGTTAATCCTGAAAAAGGCAGTATTATTATGACAGCTGCAAATGTAAGCGGAAATGAGGGAATAGAGGTTCATAGCCTTTTTCCTACGGCAGTGACAAGTCAAAATAAAAATATTAGAGACCAAAATCATAAAAAATATGTCTTAAATCAGGAAGCAAAATTTGCTCATGAAGCTAACGAACGTCGTCAAAGAAGCAGAATGCTTGGCTTAGGTGCTTTGGTACTATCAGGATTATTTTCTTTATCCATAATAATTAGAAGTTTTACTTTGAAGAAATCTGGAGTTAAACCTAAAAAAGAAAAGCAATTACCTAGAAATTATGATGTCCCTACAGTTTCACCAGTAATGGCTGAAATTTTGGATCTGGACGATAAGCCAAGTTCTAGATCATTAACTGCTTATTTAATGGAATTAGCTGTAAAAAAGAGGATAGAAATTGAACCTATTAAGGTAAGAAGAAAAACATACTATAAAATTTCTTTAATTGATAAAGATTTAATGGGTGAAGTTCCTTTGATGAGATACTTATTTAATAAGGTTGGCGATGGGAAAAGTTTTTCAACTTATGAACTTAAAAAACAACGATCTTCTAAGCTAAGTAAACTCTTTGCTAATTGGCAAAAAAAGGAAAAACAAGCAGCAATTAATGCTGGCTTTTTTGATAAAAAGGTTGAACATAAGAAGGAAACTAATTTAGTCTTAATGATCATCTTATTAGTATTAAGTGGTGCTGGAATAATTGCTGCTTTCTTTTCTAGTGAGGGAACGGCAGGTCTATTTATAGTGGCCACAATTATGCTAGGATTAGCAATTCTAGCAACTATTTATAGTAATAAAAAGTTATCGCCATATACTGCTAAGGGAGCAGAATCAACTAATCAAGTACGTGGTTTTAAGAAAATGCTAGATGAGATTGGTAATTTTAAAATGCGCGAAGTCGGAGAATTGCCTCTGTGGGAAGAAATTATGCCATATGCGGTTGCTTTGGGTGTATCTAAAAAGGTGTTGAAACAACTTAAAATAGAATTTGCAGATGAAATTGATGACACAAATATTTTGTTCTGGGGTCCATTTTATAGCTTAGGACGGGATGGATTTGCAAATAATTTTAATTCAAGCTTTAATTCAGGCGCAAACTTAAACTCATCAGCTTCTGGTGGATCGGGTGGATTTTCCGGTGGTTCATCAGGTGGCTTTGGTGGCGGTAGCGGAGGAGGTGCCTTTTAAATATTATGAATAAAATCAAAATTAGAGAATTTCAGAAAAAAGACTTTAATGATTTATGTGTAATACATGATCAAGCAAGAAAACAAGAACTAAAAGCGGCTAATTTAGAAGCGGCCTTTAAACCGCTGAAAATTGCCGCAATTGAAGAAGATTTATTTTCATATAATATTTATGTAGCAACAATAGATGAAAAGATTGTCGCTTTTGTTGCATTTAGCGATGATGAACTCGCCTGGCTTTACGTAGATCCTAGTTTTCAAAAGCAAGGAATTGGCAGTAAGCTGATTGAGTTTTCATTAACTAAGATGAAACGACCAACCTATTTAGAAGTATTAACTGGTAATCCTGCTAAAAGTTTGTATTTACATAAAGGTTTTAAATTTCTGAAGCACGAATCAGGAAAAATGCCAGGAAATGAGACATTTCACGTTGAAGTTGACTTATTGATTTATAAGTAGGAAATTGATAGTTTTAGCTAATAAAAAAAGTTGGGGAAAATTTGCGAAAAAGACAAGAATACATTTGGTGTTTAATTGAGCTATCAGACGGTAATAAGGAGTGGTATTGCTTAAGTAAGGTGCTAAGACGGGCACTTTTTATTGAAAAGAAAAACAATCAATTTTGGAAACAAACCATGATTGGCAATTATATTACTGTTGCAAGAAGTAAGTACATTAAAGGGCGAGCACGGTTAACAGTTGGTCGAATTGAAAAAATCAGGATTCGTAAAAGCAGTGCTGCTGATTGGCACTGGAGCCGTAATCAATTCATTACAGCAGAACATCTGCTCAACCTTAAGGATTCATATAATTATTTAAGGCATGATTATTGTTGGTATAATCGTTTAGCGATCAAAATGGCCTTAATTTATTGGCATAACAAGTTGCTACAAATTAAATTGAATTCTAAAAGATATGCAGTTAAAAAGAAACGGTTAAAATTAGAAAGAACATTAAAATGAAAGAAAAACTTTTGATTAGTCAAGATCTCTCCTGCCTAGGTCAAGTTTCATTAAGTGTTGCTTTACCAATTTTAGGAGCGTGTGGCTATCAACCAGATGTATTGCCGACGGCATTTTGTCTACCCATACTGGTGGCTTTGGCGATAACACTTTCTTAAATTTAAGTAGCGAAATGAGTAAAATTATTGCTCATTGGCAGGACCAAAAGATTGATTTTGAAAATTTATACTTAGGTTATTTAGGCAAAGAAGCCATTGATTTTTGGATAGATCATATTTCTAATTTTAAAGTCAGTAAAGTCCTGCTTGATCCTGCTATGGCAGATTCAGGTAAATTATATCGCGGCTTAAACTTAGATTATGTGGCAAAAATGCGCGTGCTTGCTAATTTTGCAACAATTTTAACACCAAATTTAACTGAAGCTTGCTTATTATTAGATAAAAAATATCGAAGTTTTTCAATTGATGAGATTGAAGAGCTGGCTTTAGAATTAAAGAAAAAGTTTAATGTGAATGAGGTATTGATTACTGGAATTCAAATGCAGGATAAAATTAAGATTGCTGGAGTGTCAGCCAGGGATACAGCTTTTGTAATAGAAACTGATAAGGTGAAACGTTCATTTTTTGGTACAGGCGATATGTTTGCAAGTAGTTTATTAGCGGCAATTTTATCAGGTTATTCGCTAAAGGAGAGTTCGCAGATAGCAGCAATTTTTGTTAAAATGACAATTAAAGCAACTGATTCAACTCGAGATAAACGGTTAGGACCTAATTATGCAGGTGCTTTATCTTGGTTAATGAAGAAAGTAGAGGAGAAAAAGGTTAGGAAATGCGAACAAGGGAAAATTCGTTAGTTTCAATAATTATGACCGGTTTATTTGCGGCGATAATTTATCTAGGAGTCTGGGTTTTACGAATTCCAGTTCCTGCTTTAGTTGGTCGTCCCTTTATCCATTTTGGTAATACCTTAACTGCTGTTGCAATTTTGTATCTGGGATATCGGAATGGAATGCTTGCAGGGATTATTGGGTTAGGCGGCTTTGACTTACTTAATGGCTATGCAGCCACTTCTTGGTTGACAATGCTTGAAGTGGTGGTAGTTGCAAGTGTTTTAACGGCAGTATATAAAGGAATGCACTATCAAGATAGCAAGAAAAATATTATTATTTTGGGAATTATCGCTGGGATAACTAAAATTTTTACAACTTACTGTGTTTCAATTGTTGAAGCATTGATGGTTGGAACTAGTTTAAATGTAGCCTTAGTGAGTTCTTTTGTGAGTTTACCAGCAACGGTCATTAATTCGATTTCAACTGCAATTTGTACGCCAATTTTATATTTTGCAGTGCGAGATGGTGCAAGAAGAGTTTTAAGAAAGAGTGTATAGCTTAAAATAAGTCTGCTATAATTTTGGTTAAAAAAAGGAGAAATTTAAAATGCCATTTGTACATGTAGAATTAATTAAGGGTAGAAGTGATGAGCAATTAACTCAAATGATAAAAGATATCACTGAAGCTGTTCATAAGAATACTGGTGCACCGAAGGAACATATCCATGTAATTATTAATGAACTTGATAAACATACTTACGGCCAAGGCGGCGAATGGAGAGCTTAGTTAAATTTAAGTATTCTTATTGGGCTACTGTTCTTTAGTCAAAAATATTTAAATAATAAATAAAAAACTCGTGATTAGTGTAAACATCTAATCACGAGTTTTATTTTGGTAAAAATTGTAAGAAACTAATCTTCTTTTTTAGCTTCTTCTAACGCCTTCATAATTGAAGGGTTCTTTGAGTGACAATCTTTTAACATTTGGTAATCTTCTTCAGATAATTTAACAGTGTATTTAGTCATAATTTTCCCTCACTTTTTATGTTTACCTTTAATATATCACTTTCTTGAAAGATTGATAGAGAAATTTTGAATTGAAGCAGGTTAAATCGATATAATAGATAAAAAGTAAGTAAGAAAGTGATTAAAATGTTTGATTATCGAAATAATTTAAAAAGAATTTTAAATAATACTGCAGGCGATGACAAAAGTCTTCAAAATAGCTTAAATGCAATTAAGGTAGTATTGGGTATGACAGGCGAAGCAGAGTCTACCTCAGTAAATAATAAAATGGATGACAAAGTTATTGCACAAATAAATACTTTTCTTCAGGGAATAACTACATTAATTGAACGCCCAGGCGACAAAAATGCTAAAAAAATTGCCTTAGGAGCTCTACATAAGTTAACCTTTGATCACAATATTGCCACAAATTTTGGAAAGAAATTAGGATTATTAGACCAAGCTATTCAAGCTTCAGAAGAAACTAGTACTGCAGTAAATCGAAAAATTTTTGAGGATGCGGTAAAGCCTAAAAAGGGTGCGGATTTGATCAATAATAATGGTGAAGTTGTCTTTGAAGTAAATGAGGGGCAAATTCATGATTTGAATTTAAAGAGTGGTGATATTGTTGAAGCTTTGCCTTTAGCAAATAGTTTAAATGAAGCTGAAGTTTTGCGAGTAGTTGGTTATCGAAAATTGCGCAGCCGTGATTATGACAAAATAGCAGACTTTAAATATGGGGTAGTACAAGGAAGTCCAGGCAATTTAAGTGTTTCACGAAATATCCATGGAGAAAAGCTGGTTATTAATCATAAGCCAGTAATTGTTGCGCTTGATTCTAGCTATTATCAAAATGGCAATATTCATTTAGAAGACGGCGCAATTGTTGATTTAGCTTGGTATACAGGAGATGTTAGATTAAAAAAAGATCCAGCAAGCGCAGTTCAGATTCGCTGGATTTATGAAACAGAGCAACCTAAGCGAGTTTCTAAAACAAAAAAAGCAAAGACAAAGGTAGTAGCAAGTACCCAAGTATTAGCTAAGTTAGATATGAACTTACATTATCAACGAGTAGGGATTGCTGTTGGCGATAATCAAAATGAAGCGATTTTAGAAGGGATTGTTAACCGTTACAATGGCATTCCAATTCCGATTGATGCATTTGAAGGCAAGAAAAAGGTAATTGAAAGTCAAATTAAAGATTTAGACATTGTAATTTTGGTTACTGCATTTGCTGCCCATGATAGTACTTGGAATATTAGCGAATTTGCAAGTAAATATCACGTTAAATTTGCTGTTAGTTCTAGCAAGGGATATCAAGCATTTGAGCGTGCACTATATCGAGCAGAAAATGGGATGCCAGCTTATGAAGGTAACCAACAATTAGAATACAAAATGTTAAAGAATAATTAGGAATAAGCAGTGTAGCTGACAAGATGCATGAAAATTAGATAAAATATTAATAACTTATTTTTAGGAAGGACGATGAAATGACAAAAAATATTAAAAAGAAATCTTGGATGCGTTGGCTAGTATTTTTAGCCGGCTTAGAAATTATCGCCATTTCTATTAATTTCTTCTATGGTCCAATTAATATTGCAGCGGGTGGCTCAACTGGTATTTCAATCTTAGTTGATGCAGTATGGGGTATTAATCGGTCAATTACTGTTTTAGTTGTTAATATTTTAATGCTTATTCTAGCAGCGATCTTTTTAGGAAAAAAGACAACGAAAAACGTTGCCTTAGGTAGTTTATTACTTCCAGTGTTAATGGGACTTACGCCTAGTTTTAAAATTACTAATAGTCAATTACTAGCAGTAATCTATGGTGGTGCTTTGATGGGGCTAGGTGTTTCTTTACTATACCGCGTTAATGCATCAAGTGGTGGAACAACAATTCCGCCAATGATTTTAAAGAAATATTTTTACATTAATCCAGCAATTGGATTACTTGCGATTGATATGGTAATTATTTTCCTTAATATATTCGTTGATGGCTGGAATGCATTTTTATTAGCCGCCTTGTCACAAGTAGTGACAGCCATGACTATGAACTATGCAGAAGCTGGCTTTGACCGTAAATATCAGGTGCGTGTGATGAGTAACGAGCATTTTGAAGAACTAAAGACAATGCTACTTGATAACTATAACGGTTTAACAATTTACGATGTTGTTGGTGGCTACAGTGATGATGACAAAAAGCAGCTACTATTAGTAGTTGATACCCGTGAATATGGTCCTTTAATTAATAAAATTCATGAGATTGATTCAGATGCTTTTATTATCACTGACACAGTTGCGCGTGTTCATGGCGGACAATGGGGACTATAACCAAGTTTTTTCGTATATGTCTTCTTTAAAGCCGCAAGTTAATTTTTTACCGTCAGTAACTAAGGGTCTTTTAATTAATTTTCCGTTTTGTGAAAGTAATTTTGCTGCTTCTTCAAGCGTCATCTTGTTTATTTGATCTTTTAAGTGCATTTGGCGGTAAACTTGGCCAGACGTATTGAAAAAATATCTTAATCCGCGATCTTGAAAATCAGTTAGCCATTTAAGTAGATCTTGTTGCTTAGGTGTTTTTTCTACTAAGTCTTGATATTGATAAACAACTTGATGATCATCAAGCCATTTTTGAGCTTTTTTAGAAGTTGAACAACGTTTATAACCATAAAATTTAAGCATATTCTTTCTCCTTATTATAAATACTTGTAAATTTATTTTAGTATTTTTTTAGAAATTTTGATATTGAATTGCTTTAAAAGAGGGATGAGAGTATACTGTAAGAGTTGTATTTGTGGAAACCTCACATCTGCAACCGCACGTTTATGGGGTAAGAAGAGAATTAACGTTAATTCCACCTCATACGGCG
>OKSF01001980.1_pt1 | contig 14866 bp, 12 predicted proteins | sample 1606061 | NCBI WGS metagenome assembly OKSF01 (sample SAMEA3541567, study PRJEB24748) | human gut metagenome | biome: human gut; feature: human-associated habitat; material: faeces | place: China | collected 2012 | reverse complement strand
GAGTCCGGGAATATGTGGCAGACTCCCCGTTTGAATATCAGAAGAACTGTCTGTTATATCTGCCAAAGAATTTGAAGACATGCAGAAGAGAAAGTCAGGAAGAGGCAGAGATGATAGCAGGCCATATCCATTCACTGATCTGTTCGACTTACGGGCATACGCTAGTGCTGTTTACATCTTATCATTTGATGGGAAACGTTTACCAGATGTTAAGGGATGAAATTCCGTTCCCGATGATAGAGGTGTGGAGACATTCACCGGAAGAGATCACAAGATTTAAACAGATGGACAATGCTGTCCTTTTTGCAGCCGGCTCCTGTTGGGAAGGAGTAGACTTCCCTGGAGATATGGTATCTTCGCTGATTATAGTAAAACTGCCCTTTGCTGTTCCTGATCCCATCAGTGAAGCACAGAAGAAGGAATATGCCAGCCTGAAAGATTATATTCAGGCAGTGATTGTTCCAGACATGCAGAAAAAACTAAGACAGGGATTCGGACGTGCTCTCCGCACCGAGACAGATACTTGTGTCGTGTCCATTTTAGACGAGCGTGCAGGAGAAGGTGGCAGGTATCATGAGGAAGTAATGTGTGCGCTTCCGAGCTGCAAGATGGCAAAAGATATCAAGGATGTCCAGCACTTTATTCGAAACCGGAAAGGCGTGGAATACTACCTGTAACCGTTCGTGGTTCTGCTACAGAAAAAGCAGATTTTGCACGAAAAGTTTGGTGGTATTTCAAGGGCGTTTTCGGTGGGATTGTTGGTATTGATGAATAGCTATTTCGGCATGAAGTGGGTATACTGTGTATAGCGTTAGAGGAAAGGAGGCAGCTTATGATATACAAGGTGGAAACGATAAAAGATGGAACAGAAAAATATTTTTTCATCAGAAATCTGGAAACAATGAGTATTGAAGAACTGCCAAGTAAATATCTAATGCATAAGATTAAATGTAAACGTTCACCAAATACAGTGAAACGCACAGCATTTTCAATCTGCTATTATATGAAATATATGGCAGAGAAAGAAATGGAACTCACAGAAGTCTATCAGTTAGATTATGAAAAACAGACAGAACACTTTGTGGAATTTTTATACTGGCTTAAAGCCGGAAACCATACAGAGCAAACGGCTGGAGAAAAGAAGTGTCCGAATGAAGGAACCTGCAACGCATACTTAAAAGATGTGTTCAGGTTCTATTTATTTATAGAGGCAGAATATGAACAGTACGGAAGTCTCAAAACCTTATCGTATAACCAGATTATAGCGGTTAATCAGGTGGGAGTAAAAAAGGTACTGCGGAATCATTCTTTTAAAGCCTATCTGAAGGAAGAGGAACATCGTGGGAGAACAGCAAAAGAAAATCAGATTATTACAATTTTACAGGCCTGTACGAACCGAAGAGATCAGCTTCTGTTACTTATGTTAGCAGAAACCGGATACAGAATTGGGGAACTACTGGGAGTAAAATATGTCAAAGATATTGATTATAGGAATCACATGATAAGGGTATGCTTCCGGGAAGATAATGAAAATGAAGCGAGAGCCAAAAATGCGGAATACAGAAGTGCCAAGATAAGTAATGATACGTTTGAATTTCTCATGGATTATCTGGCAAAATATCGGAAAATCCTGCAACATCAGGATTACCTGTTTGTGAATATCATGGGTGAGAACATTGGAAAGCCATTAAGAGTGGACAGTGTATATGATATGTTGGACCGAATGGAAAAGAAAACCGGAGTTAAAATCACACCCCACATGTTACGTCACTATTTTGCAAATATGCGAAAGCAGGCAGGATGGGAACTGGAAATGATCAGTCAGGCATTGGGGCATAAACATTTGGATACGACTATAAAGTATCTGGACTGGCTGGATGATGAACTGATAGAAGCAAGTAATGAGTTTTATGCACAACACACTGCTATTTATGGGGCGGAACGTCTGCTGGAGTAGGGAGGTGTGAGAAATACCTATATATTTATTGCAACAGGCAGAACACATAACAGAATCTGAAGTAGATATTGAGAAGAAAAAGCAGGAACTATATTCAGAAATTGATGCACTTGGAATAAAAAGCGATTCAAGAATTAACAAATTGAAAAAGTTCTTGGCAGATAGAAAAATCTGGCATCTGGAAGAAATGGATTATCCTTTGCGAAATTCGTATGAACAATATTTAAGAGGACAGATACGATCACAAATTGTATCTTTCTATTTGAAAATATATGATACGGTAAAACAACAACATATCTATCAACAAATGCAGACGCTAAATGGAAAGCGGATATATGAATGGAAATATCAAAATAAAATTTATTTTCTGAAGTATTATCCGGAAAAGGAAATAGCTGAGACCTTTGAAACTTCTTATAAAACAAACCTATTGGTGTGGGATTTTACACAAAATTGTTCAGAAGTTTTAAAGAAACAAATTTTTTATACGTTGAGTCGTATCATTGCCAATACTTCAATGTCTAAGGCTTATAGAAATGTCAGGTTAAAATCCTTAAAACTTCTTTATGATTCTTGTGTTCAGTTAAATATTACGGATATTGGATTGCTGGAAATGGAACAAGTGGAAACTATTTTAAAGAATTTTCCCGAAACGAGTCAACGAAGTATTTTAGGTGAATGCAGAAGAGATGCGTTTATGCAGCAGGAACAGATCCAATGGGAAGCAAATGTATGGTATCTGGAACGATTACATCTTGGAAAACATCGGATAGACGAAAGTAAATCCTTAATTAGCATTTCTTTTATGGAAGTCAAGGAAATACAGAATCGAGAAATTTTACAGGCATACATGAAATATGAACTGGGAATTACTGGACAGGCAGTCAGCACGATTGTACGAAGATTTGTATGTATTAGAAATTTTATTGAACTGCTGGAACAAGAAAAGATACTGGCGATTCATGCAACTGTCGCAGAAGTAAAAAAGTATGCAGACGGCTTGCGAGAACGGGGAATACAGGCAAAGGGATTTAATGAAAGAATTTTCGGTATCGGTCATTTTTATAAATTCATGGAAGTTAAACAGTATATTACAAGAATGCCATTCCGAATTGAATATTTCCAACAAAAAGAAGTAATAGTACATCATGATCGTAGCGTTGAGGAAACAGTATATATGGAAATTTTGAAAAAATTATATCTTTTTCCAGAGCGATTACGATGTATGTTCCTACATCTGTGGTGTCTAGGATTACGGGCGAGTGAAGTGTGTACATTGAAAGGAAATGCTTATTATCAGCAGGGCGAGGATTATTGGATTCAGGTGTATCAGGTCAAAATGAAGAATTATAAAAGGATTCCAATCCCACAGGCACTTTATCAGATTATGAAAGTATACTTGAAAAAACATGAAATTCAGCCTGAAGAATTCATTTTTAAAAACAGCAGAGGTGGTGCTTGTCTATATGGTACATTCCGAACTCAGATGATAGAAGCGTGCCGGGAAAATAAGATTGCAAATGGAGAATATTTATTTCAATCACACGATTATCGACATACAGTAGCAACTATGTTTTATGACAGTCATGTATCACTGCAAAGTATCAGGGATTATCTTGGACATACTTATGAAGAGATGACAAGACAGTATATTGATTATATGCCGCAAAGGATTGCAAAAGCAAATGATGAGTTCTTTGAAATGCAAGGAAGTAGTTTAGCATCATGGCTAAAGAAAGAGGAAAAAGATGGAAAATGATATTATATACTTCAGCGATTTCCCCAATTTACAAGAAACAGGGACACGTAAGGATAATGGAAAATTTGATTTAACGTTGCTTCCAACGCAAGAATTAAAGGAAGAGTTTCGAGGTTATATTATGTATCGCTGCAAAAACGGAACGTTTAGAGCATTGATTCAGGATCGAACAGCTTATAATCATATTGCAAAGTTTTTGAACAGCAGAATAAATCGGAGAATCAAAAGCCTTGGAGATAGAAATCCAGAAAAATGGATATCACTTTTAAAAGGCTGGATGTTAGAACAGGGAATAACTATTGTAAAAGAAAAGAAGAGTGTGTATGGTACAGTAAGCTATGGCGAAGCAGTGACGATATTATATTTCAGAAACGTACTGAAATTTTTAGGGCCAGAAGATTTACGGGATGAGATAGAAAAAGATGTTTGGGAACTAAAAAATCTGGATATTAAAATCAGATCCAATCCAATTTATAATGTAAAAACACTGGATTTCAGAAAAATATATCAGCCAGATATCAGGGAAGAATGTAAGAAAGCTGTTTATATGAATCTGCAGTATGAAGCAATAGGAACTGTACAGGGAGAATTGACAATAATGAGGATATTCTCAGAATATCTCCAAAAAGAGTATTCCAAAATAAAAAGCTGCAGTGAAATAGACAGAGAAGTGTTGGAAGAATTTTTGATACATCTGTCAACAAAAGATACTTCCCATAGTGCGAATAGTTCTTATGTAATTTCATTAAGACGACAGTTAGAGACAATCGGAAAAATTTACAGCTATGAAAGATTGGAGCATTTATTTATTAATACGGATATTCCACCGGAAGTAAATGCAGAATTTAGAGTGTATTCTGATGATGAAATGAAACGACTGAATGCGGAAATTACACAGATGGATGTACAGATTGCAAGATGTCTTCTGATACATCAGATGCTTGGAACTAGGATATCAGATACCCTTACACTGAGACCAGATTGTCTGACGAGAGAAAATGGCCAAGATATGATTGAAATATATCAAGTTAAAACTAAAAGATATAAAAAACCGATCAGTAAAGAACTTGCAAAACTGTTACAGAGTTCTATTGAATATACACAGGAAAAGTTCGGTGATACAGAATACATATTTGTTAATGAAAAAGAACCTGACCGCCCGATGCAGTATATGGCTATAAAAACAAAAGTCATGTCCATGATACAGGAAAAGCAGTTGAAAGATGATCATGGCGAATTATTCGGGTTTGGAACGCACATGTTCCGGCACTACTATGGCGTCAAACTTACAGAAATGCATCTGGATGACTGGACGATAGCGAGACTATTGGGGCATAAAAGACTGAATAATGTACAGCATTACCGGAAAATGAGCAATCAAAGAATGGCAGACGAAACCAGAGAAGTAAGACAGAGGATGAGTGACATCATATATATGAGTCTGGCAAGATGGGGTGAAGAATATGAGCAAATACGACAAGATGATTGAGGAAAATCAGAGAAAAAGTAAAGAGAAAATTGAACTGGCATTGCAAGCAATACAAGATATGCTGGCAAATAAAGAACGTATCAGCGTTCCAAAGCTGATGAAGAAAACTGGATTGTCGAGAGGATTCTTTTATAAAAATCCAACCGTCCGGGATACATTGAACCAAGCAGTAGAGCAACAGGCCGGAATGATAGATCCAAGAAGAGAAATTCTGAACATGGCGATGGAAAAACAGATTGAACTGTTGAACCAGAAGGTGGCAGCTCTGAGCAGAGAAAATAAGGAACTGAAGAGAAAGAACGAAAAGTTACAGAAGGCATTACGGAAACAGGATTTGAATTTTATTAAGAACTTATAATATTGAAAATAATGAGATGGAAGAGATGTGTGCAGACACATCTTTTCATCGTTGAGGATAAAACATATAGAATGAGAATGGGAGAAGATTATGGTATAATAATGTAAAACAATTATACGAGGGAGGGATTTTGTTATGAGTTCTGAAAGTGGAAGATATAGAGGATATCAGGGTTATAACAAGAAAACAGTTAAGAGTAGTATGCAAAATCCATCAAAAGTGTTTTCTCCAGAAAATGTGACAGAGGGTAAGAGAAATACTTTGCCAGAGCCCGTAATGAACATGGATTCATTGTTTAAATTGGCGGATTTCTTGGATACAAGCAAATCAGATAGTTCATTTCCTGAAATAACAGTAATACCAGATATGCTTAGAAGCGTAGGTAAATTTGTTAATGAACGTAAAAAAATGAAATATTCTCATAAAGAATTTGAAATGAAGATAAAATTTTTGTCTGATGGTGTAGATAAGCAATATCATGTTGCAATGCAAAAAATTCAAAATGAGACAGAAATACAATTGGCTCAAATCAATGGAAATGTGAGGCAAGGGATACTAAGCATTAATCGTTATTATGATTTGGAAGTGCAAAAGGTGGTAGCTCAATATAAATTAAAAAGTGAAGAGATGAATTTGTATTATCAAAATTTGGAGAAACAACGAAAGGAGCAGGAAAGACGGTTCGATAAGATGATTAAGATTGCTACGATTGAGCGGAAAAAAGCTAATAAAGCAATCAAAGAATCTGAACAAGTATGTGATTTTTTTAGACAAAAAATATATAGTAATACAGCGACTTATGAAGAAAGAGAGCATTATATGGAATTGCTTAAATTCAGAATCAGTGGAATTAGTTCAATGATAGACATTATTCCACAATTGGCTGCAAAGATTGAATAAATATAAAAAAGAGGAATTTGTTTATGAACACTATACTTGGGTTTGTTTATGAAAGAAAATACACTGGAATAGTCATTATTGCGGTGGCAATAATTATAGTTTTAATTTTAAGTAAGAAGCGTAAAAAATCAAAAATAAAAACGAATTATGATAAATCTAAAAAGGCATATACATTAGAAGATTGTAAGAGTTATGAGGATTTAGAATTTAAGATAGACACATATCAGAATAATTTGCGAAAAGAACTTTCAAAGAATAAACAAATTATTCAAAAAGCGAAAAATAAAGGTTATATAAAAGCGAACACAACTTGGACAGAACGATTCCAAGAACTTACAGATGTATCAAATACTTTATATAAGAATTTAGAATATGAAAATGCCAGAAAACTGAATAAAGATAAGTTTCACAGGTATACAAGCTTACATTTCCGTTCAGTTATTTTAGGAAATTTGGCATATAAAGATTATATTGATTCAAAAAGAGTAAGAGATGAAATTGGTCAGTTACTTGTGGATATTGGAAAGAAAAAAGTACAAGTTACGGCAGCAGAAAAAAAAGAACTGTACGATGTAAAGGATACATGTGTGAAAACAACAAGGTATTTATATGATCGTATGATAGCAATTCAAAGTAAGACAGGAGAACTGAGAGATAAAATACGTGACGAATGTGGTAGCAGAGGGAAAGCCTGGTTTGACAAAATACAAAAGAATAAAAAATAAATTTTAAAGTGACTACTATATACAAAATTATTTAGTATCTAAAGATACACACTTGACAAAAATCGGAACTTTTCAGGAGGCTTCGGTTTTTAATAATGGATTTGTAAAAAAGCAGTGGAATCCACGTAGGTTACTGGATTACACAGATAAATCAGAACTACCACGACAGTATATGGCAAGTGCTACACAAAACACAGTTTTGTATGCCGTTAAACCCAGTAAAATCAACGCATGAGGGGAACTGGCTACATTTTAACAGGCTCAAATGATCTCTTATGGAGCGATGCTTGGAAAAATTAAAAAAGCAATACTGGAAAAGGATGATAGTGACACACAGAAACTGCTGGAGTTGCTGATGGATACCTGGATTGATGAGGTAGAAGACCAGCTGAAAGAAAATACAGTGTACCAGGAGATGCTTGAAAAAATATCAAAATATGAAGAACAGGTTCAGACAATGGGATTATCAAAAGAAAAGCGAAAAACGATAGACGCATATGTTACTGAAGTCAGTGAGAGATGGATATTATATGCGGAATCTTTATAGCAGGCCGGTATGCAGAAAATCTTAGAACTACTGAATCTATAATAAGGACGGATAAAATGGGGAAGCACGAAAGAAACTTCCCCATTTGTCACTTTTATTCGTCTTTGCCATCAATGAGAAATATGTATGAAACCTGAAAGATTTCAGCAATAAAATGTGGATGTAGAATTTTTGTAAAAATGTACCCAAAGAAAGCAGAGAATGGATTCAAAAATTGAATTAAAATATGCAGTAGAACATTTTTGTGATATCATTATCAATAGAGCAGATTTGTATTTTATGAATTTGTAAAAGAATAATGAAGCGAAAAGGTGTGAAGCTAATTATGAGTGAATATGCAGATATAGTAATTGGAAATTTATCATTACATTGGTTTAGAAACTATTTGGATAGCAAAATCGTTAGTCTGTTTTTTTCAAAAAATGACCTTATTGTAGTAAATAATTGTAATATAGACGATAATGATAAAGATGCCGGAACATACACTAAATATATGTATAGGACGACTGTTCGGCGTGCAAAAGAACGCTTAGATGCACAGGGATTTGGACTTAATAATTTTGAAAAAATATTTAATGATGAAATGGTTCAAGCAGTAGACTACTCATCTTTTTTGTATCATTTACAGGGAGATTATGATGAAGAGGACAAGAATAATGAAATTCGGATTAAGAAAAATGTTTCATTAAAAAAATGGAAAAATGCAATGAAAAAAATTGTTTCTTATGAAGTTGCAAATGGAAACATACAATTTGGAGGAACACTTTCAGAGGTTAATATTACAACAGAGTGTGACAAAGTTATATTTTATTCTTTGAAAGATAAGGATAGCGAATCATTTTATGCTTTAAATCCTGAAATAATCAATTATGAATATGTATACAGACTTATACTAGAATATTGTGCAAACGATATGGAGATAATATTGAATTTCTCAAATTTGGATAATTGGGCAGATGATTGTATTCCCAAAGCACTAGTAGCGACAGAGAACGTTTCAAAAACAATTGTTCTTGTTGAAGGGTCAAGCGATAAAGATATTTTAGAATTTGTGATGTCACAGTTATATCCTCATCTTTCAGATTTATTTTATTTTATGGATTTCAGTGATGAATCTGGTGGAAAAAGAGATGGAGGAACATCATATGTAATAAAAAATCTTAAAACTTTTTATTTTTCAAAAATTAGAGCAAATTTTATTGCAATTTTTGATAATGATGCAGAGGGATATTCTAGTAAATGCTCATTATTAAATGAAATAAAAAACTGGCCGGCAAATTTTAGAATATTATTATATCCAGAAATTACAATGTTTCATAAATACCCAACTATTGCACCTAATGGGAAAATTGTGCCTGATGACATTAACAAGAAAGCTGCTTCTATTGAATTGTATTTGCCAGATTCCATTATAAAAACTGGTGGGAACTATTATCCAATTGAATGGGTATCGAGAAAACGAATACGAAATAAAAATAATGTTGAAGAAGCATTATATCAAGGAGTGATTTCTTATAAAGATGATATAAAGCATAAGTTTCATGAAATGCGTAATAAAATTGAGAGAGGTGATGAAGTTTTTAAAACAGAAGAATGGAAAAATATGAAAAAATTACTAGAAACAATAGTATTCGCTTTTAATAACGAACAATAAATAGCAACGTAAACTAATGCAACTATCACGGGTAGGACTCTTTGGGGTTCTGCCCTTTTTCTCTTTTTCCAGACCTAAAGATCACCTGCTGGAAAAGAATAAAGAAAAACCAGAAAGGATGTGGTGACTTATCATTATAGGAATCGATCATGGATATTATGCCATCAAAACTCCCCCTGTGTGTTTCCCGACAGGACTGACCGGATACGATTACGAGCTGTATACCATGCAGAATGTCCTGCAGTACAATGGAAAATTTTATGTGTGTGGAACCGGACGGCAGACGATGATAAGAAGTAAGACCTCCAATGACAATTACTATCTTTTGACAATGGCAGCCATTGCCCAGGAGATCCGCTATCGCCGGGAAGAGCGGAAAGCGGAAGTGGTTCTGGCAGCCGGCCTCCCTTTGGCAAGTTTTGGCAGGGAGAAAAAAGGCTTCCGGGAATATTTGTCTTGCACAGCAGATTATCCATGACATGGTGGTAAATAAAGAACGTATCACGGTTCCAAAACTGATGAAGAAAACCGGATTATCCAGAGGTTTCTTCTATAAGAATCCAACCGTCCGGGATCTCATGAACCAGGCAGTAGAAGAACAGGCCGGAATGATAGATCCAAGAAGAGAAATCCTGAATATGGCAATGGAAAAGCAGATCGAACTGCTGAACCAGAAAGTGACAACCCTGACTAGGGAGAACAGTGAACTGAAGAAAAAGAACGAAAAGTTGCAGAAAGCATTGAAGAAACAGGATTTGAATTTTATAAAGAATTTGTAGATGTATTTAAGAAAAATCTTTCCCTATATTAAAAATATAAGGTTTTTGTGAATACTTTTTATTCCTTTATGTTTTCTACGTTCACCAAATAGGATATAATATATGATTATAAATCTATAATGGGAACCAGAAAAATGAAGATTAAAGGAAGGAAAAAATGTTTGAATTTTAAAACATCAAAATAATGTCATGTATATAAGTGAAATAGTAGAAATTAATAATTATCGGAATTTGACCGGAAAGATAATAACATTTAATGACACTTTAAATTTTCTTATTGGCGAAAATAATATTGGTAAAACCAATATATTAGAATTGATAAACATCTGCTTTGCAATCGGGAAATTTGCAGAAACCGATTTTATGGATATTACATTACCAATCAAAATTAAATTTAAGGTTAAATATTCAAATGAAGAAATCGGATTTTTTGAAGATAATTTTGATGTAGATGACAGTAATTCAATTACTTTAGTTGCAATGCAAGATTCTGTTGATGAAAGGATAAATTATTATCATGATACGCCAAATCAAACCAAAATTAGTATGGCAACCATAAGGACTATGAATATATTGTACTACTATGCACAAAGGATGCCATCAAAGGAAGTAGACTTTAGAAAAACAAGTGGTTCAGGAAAAGTATTGAATTATCTTATTCAACATAGCTTGGAACAATCTGAAATACAAGAAAAAGATATTCTTAAGAAAACAAAGCTTAAGAATATTGTTAAAAATGTGAATAGACAAATAAAAAAAATAAATACGATTACAGGGGATAGTGTAAGTGCTTATGTTGATACAGAAGTAGATAAACTTGTATGTAGATTGTTAGGCTTGGGAGATGAGAGTGGACGAGAATTAAGCTCATTGGGCGAAGGGGTTCAATATGCATTTAATATTTTATTACAAATTATTGAAATAATTTATGATGTTAAGACAACAAGGAAACCTGAAGATTTTGAAGAACGATTAATAAACAGAGATGGAAAAAAACTATTCCCTTTATTTTTAGTATTAGATGAGCCAGAAGTTCATCAGCATCCATATAGGCAGCGAAGTTTGATTAGAAAAATTAAAGCATTGATTGAAAATAATAATCAAGAATTTTTAAATTTATTAAAGGATTTGTTTGATATAGATGGATTAACAGGACAGATTTTTATAGCTACACATTCACCGAATATTTTATTGGACAATTACAGACAATTTATAAGATTATATAAAAGTACAGGAACTAATTCTCAATTAAAAATTGTTTCAGGTATGAATGTTGTAATTGATGATAAATTATATAAGCATATGCTTCATAATTTTATATATTTAAAAGAGGCTATGTTTAGCAAATGCATTATTTTTGTAGAAGGAGACACTGAAAATGGGGCAATTCCGGTATTTGCCGAACGTATGGGACTCGATATGGATGAGAGAGGAATCGGAGTTATCAAGCTAGATGGCGCAGACAGTGTAAAAAGATGTATGGCACTTTATAAATCTTTTGGAATAAAATCTATCGCAATAATAGACAAGGACAAGAAAGGAAGTTATGGTTCTGAGCCAGATGTCTATTTTACAAAAGCGAATGATTATGAAGAAGATGTATATGACAATTTTAAATTGACTGATTATTTGAAAAGCTGTAAAGAATTGTCAGGAGTAGAGCCATATATTCCGATTTTGAGAAGAGAGGGATTAAATTTTAATCCTGGACAATTTGTAGAAAATCCAGCGAATATTGAAATAGATGATACTTTACAAATGAAAATTATGTTAGAGAATAAAGACAGAGAACTTCAAAAATTAAAGCAATCTAAAAATGCAGCTAAAGGTGCAATTTTAGCGGGATATGTTACAGTTATTCCGCCTGCTTTTCAGAAAATTATCAATAAATTAATAAAAGAGGTAAAATAATGCAGGCAGAAAATGTTATTAGAGAAAAACATGCAGGAGATATCGAACAATTAAAGTTCATTTTCTCGGATGAAAATAGAATAATTGTTACAGCACCAGCTGGATGTGGAAAAACAACAGCAATGGTGAGTAAAATTGCTAGAGAATTAAGTAATGGACATATTTTGTCAAACAAGAAAATTTTAGCAATGACATTTAGTGTAAATGCGGCAATGAAAATAAAAGATTCATTAAAAGCACTTTTGCCAGAATTAGTAGAAAACATCCAACAATATTTAGCTAAAGTGGATGTTGCCAATTATCATAATTTTGCGATGAGAATTCTGTTTAAACATGGATATTGCCTTAATGGTGAATTTACTCATTTATCGGAATTCAAAATTGTAGACGAAGATAGTCCCCTTTTGAATACATTTATTACAAGTGCTGATAGTGATAAATTGAAAAAAGTAAATGATGCGGTTAAAGCCTCAAATAAAGAAGATCTGATTGCTGCATTGGATGATTACTGGGAGATTTTGAACAGAAAGCTAATAACAAATCATGTAATTACATATAATGGAATTTTAATATCTGCAATTAAATTACTGCGTAAAACACAAATATCTTCTTTTTATAAACAATATTATCAGATGATTATTATAGATGAGTTTCAGGATACAAATCTGTTGGGGTATTTATTGATAAAAAAATTAATTGGCAATAATATGATTATTTTTTTGGGTGATGATGTTCAAAAAATATATGGTTTTTTAGGCGCCGTAAATGGTATTTTCAATTTAATCATTGAATCCTATCCAGCTATAGAAATTAAATTTTGTAATAATTATCGTTTCAGAGAAAATGATCGAATGAAAGATTTAGATTTATTTATAAGGGATTGTGTAGAAAATTTCCAGCCATCTCATTTAAAAGCATCAGTTCTTGTGAAAAATTTACAAAGCGATCATGAAGAAGATGATTTTATTGTAAAGGGAATAGAAAAGATTGTCTCAACTAAAGAAAATAAGGTTGCGGTTCTGGTACGAGCAGGATGGCAGGGCAATTCAGTTGCTCAAATTTTAGATCAAAAAGGCATTCCGTATTTTAATGCGTTATTTAAAGAAACTGATCCCGAATATATTTCTTTTTATAATATAGCATTAGAAGAATTTCATAATAATGTTTTAGGCAAAGCTGTTCAGCGAAATCTAAAGAATTGTTTATTGGCTGTTGATGCCAGAAGAAACGAAATATATCAGCAAGAGTCAAAAAAATATATATTTGAATCAATGTACAAATTATTGGAAATTTTATTTGTAGAATCGAAAAAAGTGAGTGGAACTTCAAGAGATAGATATGACTATATTGATTTTATTTTAGGAAACAAAGGATTAAAACATATGATGGAATTTGTAGACGAACAAGTTGTTTTAACTACTATACATGCGGCGAAAGGTCTAGAATGGGAATATGTAATTATTCCTAGATTAAATGGTTTCGCTTTTCCAAGTTCTCATATGTGCAGACCTTGTAAGGAAGCAAATAGTTGCAATGAAGGATTTGATTATTGCAAATTTACATATGCTCAATCATTAAAAAAAGCATTTAAAGAAGAACTGAGTATTTTATATGTTGGAATTACAAGAGCAAAAAAGAATGCGTTTTTTACAGTAAACACGGGAGCTAATAAATGGAATCATAGTAAAACTACGAGTTGTTTGCTTAATCTTGAAGGCCTTATTTTAGAAGATTATGAATGGGAAAATGTAATATGATGCTGGAAAAACAAATCAGAATTTTAATTGAACAATATGAGAAAGAGTATATTGATTTCATGCAAATTGCTAACTTGCCGTCGTATGAACTAGAGTTATTTGAATTAAATCTATCAGAAATCAATACAACCGGATTTGGTTCATTTGCACAGGCAATATACATTCCAAAGACAGATGAACACATATTGCGTGTTAGCTCTAATGCTGAATTGATGAAGTATGTTTTATTTCATGAATTTACTCATATCTTGGATACGGAGATGTATGCAAAAAAAGATTCTTCAAAGTGTATATATCTTTCTGGATATACAGAATACCATGCATCTCAAGTAGAATTAATGGTATTATTAGGCGAAAACAATATTCGGCCGAACAAATTTACATTTTCACTTGATTCTGAAATATTTCATAAAAAAACAGTTAAGGACTATTTACTACAAAAGCATCAATTGTTTGTGGATATGATGAATGGAAAAGCTGTTACAATGAATGCGGAAAAATTGATTACAACTTTAGGGGTTTTATATAATTATTGGGGATTATGTTCTGTATGTAAAATGTATGGTCAAAATTATATTGAACAAATAGATAATACACCTATTATTAAAGAGTTTCCAGAAAGGATGTTCTTTGTAGCAGATACTTTTATGGAGGGATGGTTTGATAAAAAAAAGGTGGAACAGAGTTTTGGACTATATTCTAATATATTAATGCCTATGCTTAAAAAATAATATAATTTAGCTATAACAATAAGGTACATACTCGATAAAAAATCGGAACTTCTCAGGAGGCTCCGATTTTTTTATAATGTAGTTGCAACAAAAGATTGGGAATTGCGTAATCACACAGACAGTCCAGAAAGCCAAAACTACAGTGCCTGTCAGATCAGGTAGAAAGTGCAACACAAAACACAGTTTTGTATGCCGTTAAGCCCAGTAAAATCAAGGCATTAGAGGAACTGGCTACATTTTAATTCCCTATATGGAGGAATGTTTACAAGATTTCAAGGAGTGGTATGGACTGAAATCTC
>OKSF01001966.1_pt1 | contig 14969 bp, 14 predicted proteins | sample 1606061 | NCBI WGS metagenome assembly OKSF01 (sample SAMEA3541567, study PRJEB24748) | human gut metagenome | biome: human gut; feature: human-associated habitat; material: faeces | place: China | collected 2012 | reverse complement strand
TGATAAATGTCTGTACCGGGGCAAATGGCGCAAGCAGCATACTGACTGCTAAAAATTCCAGACTGCCGCCGAAAATAGTCAGGCTCATTAACATGGGATACCAAAAACGGAAGCCGGATACATTCATGTAAATACCATATGTCATCCCAAGGAAGCAAAAGCCGGCAAAAATCGGTATTGTATGAGGAAATGCACATTTGAATGCCTTTGTTATAACTTGTCTTTTGTTTTGCATAAAAACCTCCTGTATTAAAATCCGCCTGATCAAGAGTAACATTGTTTATGAAAACATTCAATGATATAATTGTAGGTATTAAAAAATGGGCGAAGGCAAAAGAAATAAAAAGAGGAGTTTATATGGATTTAAGAGTATTGCGCTATTTCCTGACAGTGGCAAAGGAACAAAGTTTTACCAAAGCTGCCAAACAGCTGCATATTACCCAGCCTACACTTTCCAGGCAGCTGGCTGCTTTGGAGGCAGAACTGGGAGTGACTCTTTTTGACCGGGGCGGACATGGGATCACTCTTACCAATGAGGGGATCCTTCTTAAACGCCGTGCGCTGGAAATGGTGGATCTGGAAGATAAGATCGCCAGTGAATTTAAAGGCAGTGACGGGATCGTAGAAGGGACGATCACCGTAGGCTGTGGGGAATTTATGGCTGTGGAGATCTTTGCCCGGATATGCAAGATCTATAAAGAAAAGTATCCTATGGTCCGTTTTGCCGTGCATACAGGTACCGCAGATACTGTTTTTGAAATGATGAACCGTGGACTGGTGGATATTGGCCTGTTTTTAGAACCTGTGAATACAGAAGGTCTGGATTACATCCGGATCCAGGGAAGTGATCATTGGATCGTAGGAATAAAGCCGGATGATCCCCTTGCAGAGAAAGAATATATTACAAAAGAGGATCTGATAGATCTGCCTTTGATCCTTCCGGAACGGCTGACAGTCCAAAGTGAGCTTGCCAATTGGTTTGGAAAGGATTTTAACCGGTTAAATATTGCATTTACAAGCAATCTTGGGACCAATGCCGGGGTAATGGCATTGTATGGGCTTGGATATCCTGTTTCCGTGGAAGGAGCAGGCAGATACTGGAGATCGGACCTTCTGGTCCAGAAAAAACTGTATCCTGAGATCAAAACCAGCACTGTGATCGCCTGGAGAAGAAATATCCCCTATTCCACAGCCGTAAGTAAGCTGATCGAGGAGATCAATGGATTTAAGATACACATGTAATATGTAAGAAAATAGTAAGTTCCTCTTTCTTGTCAGAAAACAGGATCGTTATCTATAATGATCATAGATAGAACATTGAGAAAACAGGACTGTTTTGCGGAAAGGGGATGGGGACATGAAGGAAAAGAAACGGGTCTGGTTTACTTTTAATTTGTGTGAGGCAGATGCATTTGAGCAATATCTGGAGAAAATGGCACTCCAGGGCTGGTTTTTAGAAAGCGTTGGTGGCGCTGTGATGAGATTTTACAGGGCACAGCCGGAAAAACGAAGATATGCCGCCCTTCTGGTACCGGAAAGCTCTTCCCTTATAGGCGCAGATGACTGGAAAGCAGAGCAGTTGCGGGAGCAGTGCGAGGAAGCAGGCTGGATTTTTCAGTGCAACAGCATCTACTGGCAGATATTTTATACAACAGATGATGCAGCAAAACGAAGGGGCGATATGGAGAAAGAGAGACAGTTTCAGATCCAGAAAGCCCTTTCCTGGAACTGGTCGGTGAAATTTTTCTATCCTATCTTGGTTGTATTAGAAATATGGGCTGTGTATCAGTATCTGCAAAATCCAGGGAAACTGTTTGCAGATCCCATGCAGCTTCTTTTGACTCTGCTGCTGACAGGTATGATCATTTCCTGGGCAGCGACGTATATACGGCTGTTTCGCTGGAGTCATGGAAATATGGCGGCCATAAAGAAGGGAGAGCCTCTTACGGAACAGGATCTTAAACGGACCCTGAAATGTAAAAAGTATACTTTTATGGGAGATGGGATCCTGATACTGGGAGTTATAGCGCTGGCATTTCTTTCTTCCATGGAGGCTCTGATCAGCTTTATACTTTCCTCCACCCTCATTGTACTGATCGCCCTTTTCGTAAGAAAATGGGTAAGGGAAAATGGAAGTGGAAGTAATAGAGATGACTGGATGACCTATCTGGTTGGAGTTGGGGTTGCCTGTATGATCCTTATTCCATTGTGCAATGGGGCTGCAACGCATTTTTTTAGCGAAGAGGAACCGGACACCGGGAGAAAACAGACGATATTGGCAAGTTATGAAGAAGGTGATCCCAGTGGAAAAAGCATTGACAGACCTATAGGCGTTACCGTGTATACAAGTCCTATTCCCTGGATCATCAACAAAACCAGCAAATGTTATCCCAAGGATATGACAAAACTGTGGGATTGTACCAGGCAGGAGATTCCGGCGGAGATCGGAGCGCTTCCAGAGGATATGGAAGTGTCCTGGTACCGGTATATGGTCCGCAAAGACGGGATAAGATCCGGTGGTCAAGAAGGAAACGATCCTCAAGAGGATGCATATGAGGCAGAACCGGCAGTGGATGAAGTGATATTAAAAGATAAAAGGCGGTTAGTGGTGCTGGATTATGGCGGTGGAACGGATTTAGATGGAATAAAAGAGGCAGTAGATGCTTTTAAGGAGGGAAATATACAATGAGTAAAGTTATAATAGCAATAGTTGCAATGTTTGCCTTAATGATTTTCCCAGGCGCAGGATTTTGGAACTTACTTTCCAATGTAGTCGGCGGAGGTGTAGCTGAGTCCTTTTTATATCCCATTTACGGAGGTCTTATCCTTTTAGCAGGGCTTGTAGTGGGATGTACGGTGCTTATTTTGGAAGAGATACAGTCATTAAAAGAAAAAATCGATGATTTATCAAATAAATAAATTGAAAAAATAAAGTCTTGTGAGATAATATTATATAAAACAGAAAGTATATCAGAAATGATGGAGGAATTGTTATGAACGAGATTATGAATGTTATGAAAGAACGCCGCAGCATCCGCAAGTTTAAACCGGATATGCCATCTAAAGAGGATTTAAACCAGATCATAGAGGCTGGTCTGTATGCAGCAAGCGGTATGGGAAAGCAGGCAGCGATCACTGTTGCTGTTACCAATAAGGAACTTAGGGATAAACTGTCAGAGATGAACCGCAGGATCGGAGGCTGGGAGGAAGGATTTGATCCTTTTTATGGTGCACCGGCGGTCCTTGTTGTGCTGGCTGACAAAAACTGTCCGACCCATGTGTATGACGGAAGTCTTGTAATGGGCAATATGATGCTGGAAGCGAAAGCCTTAGATCTTGGAAGCATCTGGATCCACAGGGCGAAAGAAGAATTTGAACTGCCGGAGTATAAGCAGTTGTTAAAGGACCTGGGTGTAGAAGGCGAATGGGAAGGCATCGGCCACTGTGTAGTTGGCTATGCAGATGGCGATCTTCCAAAAGCAGCGCCGAGAAAAGAAAATAGAGTGTTCTGGGTAGAATAAATAGTGTTCCGTACATTTTTATGACCACGAAACAGATGGGGAACAGAAGATGCAGATAATAGGGATCGATATTGGGACAACGACCATCAGCGGTGCAGTTTTAGAGTATGAAAACGAAAAAACGGTAAAATTACTGGAAGCAAAAACCATAGAAAATGGCGGCTTTATGCCAACTGCCAATGAATGGGAAAAGATCCAGGATGCCGGGGCGATCGTTAAAAAGGCTGAAAAACTGTTGGATGATCTTTTAGATAAATACCCGCAGACAGAGCGGATCGGTCTTACCGGACAGATGCATGGGATCGTATACATAGATCAGACGGGTACATGTGTCAGTCCTTTGTATACATGGCAGGATGGCAGAGGAAGTCTTTGTGAAAAAGGGCAGTGTTCTCTGGTCCAGGAGATCAAAGAAAAATGTGATCTGGAGGCAGCATCTGGATATGGACTGGTTACTCACATTTACAATTTAAAACATGGGCTGGTTCCGGAAAGGGCAGTTGGTTTTTGCACCATTATGGATTATTTTGGAATGTGTCTTACTGGCCGGAAAAAGCCAGTGGTACATGTAAGCAATGCAGCGGGCTTCGGATTTTTCGATGGTCGGAACATGAAATTTGAAACAGAAAAATTAAGCAAAATGGGAGTAAAGGAAACCTGGCTTCCTGAAGTATGTACAGGGATTGAAAAGCTGGGACTTTACAGAAATCGCCAGGTAACTACTGCCATAGGAGATAATCAGGCCAGTTTTCTCGGGGCAGCGGGAAAAGAAGAAAATACCCTGCTGGTCAATATGGGAACAGGCGGCCAGATCTCGATCCTTTCAGATCAGTATTTTGCAGAAAAGGGGATCGAAGCCAGGCCATTTCTGGATGGAAAATACCTGTTGGTGGGATCTTCTTTATGCGGCGGAAAGTCCTATGCACTGCTGGAACAGTTTTTCAGAAGGGTCGTAAAGGCTGTTACAGGAGAAGACAGCTCTCTTTATCCGGTGATGGAACAGTTTGCAAAAACAGGAAAAGAACAGAGCAACAGGATCTCTGAAGATAGAAAACTTAAGATCAGGACAACCTTTGACGGCACAAGAACAGATCCAAAAAGCAGCGGAAGCATCCAGGGTTTAACGTCTGACAATTTTACTCCTGAAGCGTTCACCTATGGAATACTGGAAGGTATGGGTGATGAATTATATCAGATGTACAGGACGATCAAAAATGGAACCGGTATCCAGATCAAAAATCTCATCGGTTCAGGCAATGGGGTGAGAAAAAATCCTGTATTTTGTGAAATGCTGGAAGAATTATTTCAAAACAAATTGGTACTGTCTGCTTATAAGGAAGAAGCGGCTGCCGGGGCTGCTATAAGCAGCATGCTGTGCAGTTAAAAAAGATAAGAAGTTACAGGGAGAGAAGCGGAATGACCAGACAGCAGTTAACAGATGCAATAGAAAAATACAGACCCTATAATGAGCAGGAAGAAATGGATCAGCCACTGATCTTAAACTGGATTAAAAATGAGAAAGATGCATTTCTAAGGGAAAATAAGATCGCTCATATAACCGCTTCTGCCTGGGTGGTAAACAAAGACAGGAGCAAAGTCCTTATGGTGTATCATAACATCTATCATTCCTGGTCCTGGCTGGGAGGCCATGCAGACGGGGAGACAGATCTGTTGTCGGTTGCCATCCGGGAAGTGAAAGAAGAAGCAGGTATTTCCAAGGTTTATCCTGTATCAGAAGAGATCTTTTCCCTGGAATCACTTACTGTCGATGGTCATGTAAAAAAGGGTAAATACGTATCCAGCCATCTGCACTTAAATGTAACATACCTGTTAGAAGCAGATCCGAAAGAGAATGTTTCCGTAAAAGCAGACGAAAACAGTGGAGTAGCCTGGTTTTCTCCGGAAGAAGCACTGGGAAAGTCCACGGAACCATGGTTTGTGGAGCATGTATACAAAAAACTGATAAATAAAGTAAAGATGGATACAATGTAATTAAAAATGGCAAAAAGCTGACCTGTTTTTTAGCAGAGTCAGCTTTTTGTTTACTGGCATAAACTGTTTCCGGTCATGCCTGCTACGATAATGGCAATACCAGCCAGTCCGATTGCGGAAGGAACAGGATCTTTTAAAAACAGGATACCGCCTAAGAGTGTGAAGATCACTTCTCCGGACTGAGTAGCTTCGATCACTGCCAGCCACTTATGGTTGTGTTTTACCATGTCAGTGGCTTTAAAGAACAGGACAGTAGCAGCGGTTCCGGAGAAAAGCGCTACAAAGAAGGACTGGATCAGTTGATCTCTTCCAGGCAGTCCGTGAGTGATAAAAGCCCATATTGAAAGAAAAATCCAAACAGGAAGGCTACATAAAGTCATGGCATAGACCCGTTCCAGGGTAGAGATATCGCTGGAAACCAGGCTCATGACTTTCCGGTTCCCCAGGGGATAGGAGAAAGCTGCAATGAGAATGGGAATCAGTGTTAATGCCATTGTCTCCAGTTTCATTTGTCGCATATTGGGAACCTGAAGGAGAAAAACACCGGCCAGGATCAGGCAGGACCAGGAGAGGTTTCTGATCGGTATTGGTTTACCCCATAAAGGTGTTAATAAAATACCGGCAACAATGGTCAGCTGCCAGGTTGCTGCTGCCAGCCATGATTCACCGAAAGTTGAGCCAAAAGTTAAAGGCGCATAAAACAGTACAAAACCAACACTGCTCCAGAGAAACCATTCTCCGGGAGCTTTTGTTATTTCTGCCCAGGTATGTGAAAGAGGCCTTGTCTTTTGCTTTTTTCCTGAAATTGCCAGTACCGCAGCAAGGATAGGAAAGGTAAAAAGATAACGCAGGCATGCAGACCATAGCCAGTATCCTCCTGCAAGATGCATACTACGGTTTAGTAAAAATGTAAAAGCAAAGAAAAATGAAGCAAGTATCCCGTAAAACAGTGCCTTTTTCATTAAAATACCTCCAGATCCCGTCCATTCACAGTCATTCCCTCATAACCGGCAGCACGGATCTCATCTAAGATGGCATCATCCCTGCGTCGCATTTCCGCTTCCAGATTGATGTGGTTATCCTGGATATTCATGTGGTAGATGCGGTGATAAGTGACAAGAAGTTTTGGCTTTGCTTTCTGGGCCACTTTTGCCAGGTCCGTGCTTAAGGTGTGGACCTCCTGGTGGTATTTCTGCCATTTTGGTTCCCTGCAGGCGATACCGGCACTGTATTCTACTTCATGGAGAAGGATATCGCAGCCAGCGGCTTTTTCAGCAACAATGTCCAACGGGGCAGTATCTCCGGAGATCACAATGGTGCGATCAGCAGTGACAAATTTATAGCCGTAGCTGATCAGGGTTCCGTGGCTTACCGGAAAGGCCTCTACAGTGACACGGTCATCTTTATAAACAATACCAGGTTCTTCAATTTCTGTTACATCTACCTGATAGCCCTGTTCATTTGCCTTTTCAAAGCCATGGATACGGAAATCAATATCAGTTTCATAGGCCATTAAAATGTGTTCGGTCATGTGCTTTAAGCCCTTTGGGCCAAAAACTTTTAACGGAACAGGCCGCTCTAATACCCATGGAGTAAAAATAAGGTCCGGGTATCCGGCAGTGTGGTCTGTATGCAGATGAGTGGAAAAAGCCACGGTAAGGCGGTCCGGGCGAAGGGCATCAATGCCGTTAAAATAAGCTTTGGAAGCCTGACGTACCACGCCGGGGCCAAAATCTACAAGGTAGGCTCTGTCACCAACAACTACAGCAGAAGCAGGTCCGCTGGCATTGGGGCAGGCATTTGGGGTTCCGGTTCCTAAAAGGACAAGTTTTGTTTCCATAATATATATTCTCCTGTGTATTTTACTATATATGAAAGTAAGTCAGTTGTTACGTGCCGCTGGCACTCCCACAACTGCCATGTCCATTACAACATCTAAGAATACGCCTGCGCCTGCCAGTACGTCTTCGTCTTTGGTATATTCTTCCGGGTTGTGGCTGATGCCCTTAACGCTTGGTACAAAGATCATAGCTGTCGGGCAGATCCTTGCGATCATCTGGGCATCCTGCCCTGCGCCGGAAGTGATGCGTCTTACACTTAAACCATGGGCTTTTGCTGCCTTTTCCACTTTTTCTACAATGCCTTCGTCAAATGGAACCGGATCAAATTCTGTCAGATGCTCGGTGGAGATCTTAACATCATCTTCTTTTGCCAGATCCTTTAAATACGCAGCCAGGATCTTCTCGTCATTATCCAGCTTTTCTTTGTCTGGGTTTCTTAAATCCACAGTAAATACAGCCTTTGAAGGGATAACGTTGATGGCATTAGGCTTAAATTCAATACAGCCTACGGTAGCAACGCCCCCTGACTTCTCCACTAACTGTCTTAAGAATACATTTACCTTTGCTGCTGCCAGTCCTGCGTCATGTCTTAATGCAGTTGGTGTGGTTCCTGCATGGTTTGCAGCACCTTCGATCGTAACTCTCTGCCAGTGGATGCCCTGAAGGTTCTCTACTGCGCCGATGCGAATGCCCTCATGGTCAAGAATCGGTCCCTGTTCAATGTGCAGTTCCACAAATGCATATGGTTTAATAAATCCAGGCTCTACGGTTCCTTCATATCCGATGCGCTTTAATTCATCTCTTAAAACAGTTCCATCTGTTCCTACTGCATCCAGAGCGTCTTCTACATCCATACCGCCAGCATAAACTAAAGATCCCATCATATCTGGTGAATAGCGGACACCTTCCTCATTGGTAAAAGCAGCTGCAACAATAGGCCTTGCAGAAACCATTCCTGCATCCTTTAAAGTTTTGATCACTTCAATACTGGAGATCACACCCAGACATCCGTCATACTGTCCAGCATTGATGACCGTATCAATATGGGAACCGATCATAAGGGGCGCCTGATCTTTATTTTCAGGAGTCTCCCAGATACCGAAAATATTTCCGATCCGGTCTACTACTACCTCTAAGCCAGCTTCCTTCATCCATTTGGAAACCAGGTCCCTGCCCTGTTTTTCTGTATCAGAAGCAGCCAGTCGGGTTCTTCTTCCCTCTGCGTCCTTTCCAATTGCTCCCAGTTCGTTGATCCTTGCCAGTAATCTTTCTCCGTTTACAGATATCATAATATGACCTCCTCATTTTATCCGGCAGCGTTCTGTCCGGTCTGTACCCTCAGTATAGTCACATGGACCTTATGTTTCTATCACTAATAGAACGGATTATATCATATTTGTACCAGATTATCACTGTCCCCATTCCGAAAAACAGGGAAAAGTGATATACTTTGGACAATTCATATCAGAAAAGACTCTGAACATACTAAATATACAAACATACATATACAAAAGGAGAATGATACTTTATGAATGTTTCCTTTCCAAAATGCAATCAGGCCGGAACTGAATTTGTCATATCCACTACCGATGACCTGCAGGAAAAAGTCAATTACCTGTCAGAAGACTTTCCTGTTGCCATTTTCACACAGACCTATCACCATGCTGCCAGTGACTCCACACCTTTCCACTGGCACAATGAGCTGCAATTAAACTGGGTTTCAGAGGGAGAGCTGGAATACTGCATCAATGGTGACTCTCTCCGTCTGTCCGGAGATAAGATCCTTCTGGTAAAGGACCATCAGCTTCACAGTTCCCGCACCACCGGAAAAGATACCTGTTCCCTGTGTATCAACTTTTCTCCTGACATTTTCCATCCCATGATCTTAAAACACTATATCCAGCCTTTCCTGGAAAACGAAAATTTCACCAGTTCCATCCAGCTTTTAAATCCGGGCCAGATCAACATTTTAGAAAGTCTTTTAGATCAGACCAGCGAACCTTTGGGATATTTTTCCATTGTAAATTTTCTATCCCAGGTATTTGAGGAACTGATCCGCTCCTTTGATGAAAAACCGGACCAGAACGATAAAGAAGAAAAAGAATTGTTCCAGTCCATGTTAAGTTTCGTCCACAGCCATTATCAGGATCCTTTGACAGTCCGCCAGATTGCTGCCTACGGGATCATCAATAAGAACCGCTGTACCGACCTGTTCCGTAAATATACCCGGCTGTCCCCTATTAAATACCTGAACGAATACCGGCTTTATATGGCAAAAAATCTGATCCTAAACACGAAAAAACCTATATCTGAGATCAGTGCTGACGTAGGATACAATCAGATCAGCCATTTTATTGAACAGTTCCGGGGTGCCTATGGCCTTTCTCCCTTAAAATACAGGAACCAGTTTGCTGGTCAGTCTTCTGATCGTACCAGCAGTTTATCATAAGTCAGATCCATTCCTGCTGCTCCTAAAGGCGCTGTGATCAGGATTGCTAAAACCGCTACTGACAGAACGATCTGGCCACAGGGCAATCCCATTGCAAGAGGTACGGATCCGATCGCTGCCTGTACCGTTGCTTTTGGAAGATAGGCGATCACACAAAACAGCCGCTCTTTTTTGTTTAATTTCGTGCCCAGCATACAAAGGGATACTCCCACAGCCCGGAACATTAAGCCCACAAAGATCATCAGCACTGCTGCGATCCCTGCCTGCATGGTATAACGGATATCCACAGCTGCACCTACCAGTACAAAAAGGATCACCTCTGCTGCAATCCACAGTTTTCCAAATTTCTCTGAAAGACGTTTTGATACCTTGGGAATACATTTGATCCGGATCACTGCTGCCATACTTACAACTGCCAGCAGACCGGAAACAGATACCTTTCCCTTTAACCATGTTTCCACGGACATTAAGAAAAATGACATTCCCAGGATCAGAATTACTTTCATACTGTTGCGCACATAATGTTCTTTTGCATAAGCTGTTTCAAAGAACAAGCTGAGCCCGTATCCTGCCACTGCTCCCAGTGCTATGCCTAAAAGAATGGATACCGGAATATTGATAAAATCTGCAACATGTGCACTGCCGCCCTGAGCCATATTGGTGAATGTGGAAAACAGGACGATCACAAAAATATCATCACAGGATGCACCGGCCATGATCATCTGCGGAATTCTCTGGTCTGTTCCATATTTTGTCTCCATCAGCTGAACCATTCGCGGGATCACAACTGCCGGTGACACTGCGCCTAAAACAGCTCCCATTATAGCCGCTTCCACTCTTGAAATATGCAGGATAGCCGGGGCAAAAATAACAAAGGCCAGAATTTCAAAACTGGCAGGAACACAGGACATCATAAGAGCCGGTCTGCCTACTTTCTTTAGATCTGCCAAATTCAGAGACAATCCCGCTTTTAACAGTATGATGATCAATGCCATCTGCCGCAATTCCGAAGAGATCCCCAGGATCAACTCTGAAAGCCAGTTTAATACACAGGGCCCCAGTAAAATACCTGTGACCAACATGCCAATGATACGGGGTATCTTAAATTTCTGGCACAGCGCCGCCATGGCAAGACCCAGTAAAAATACAAATGATAGTGATGTTAACATTTTCATTTTCCTCCTTTAATAGCACGGATCCCCAAACCTGATCAATTCATATACTGTCAGCAGATCAACAGCCTCCATTGCAACAAAAAAAGCTGGTGACTCCGTGAATGTTTCATCACAGAAGTCATCAGCTTACATTTCTAAGCGGTTCAGGTTTCCCTTGGGAGAACTTCATTCCCGGCGCTTATTATAAAACATAACCATCTGATTGTAAATATTTATTTTCAGATCGTCCGTTCTAATTTTCCATTCCATGATCTTTCATTTCATGATTTTCCATTGCATTTTCCAGGGAGCTGGCACCATTATAAAAAGCACAGCCGTTACGTCCGTTTTCCTTTACATGATAAAGGGCCTTATCTGCGTCTTTGAAAATGCTCTCACCCGGATTTTTCCTGTCAGAGAATGCCACACCTACGCTTAAGGTTACAGCCGGAACTTCTCCCTCTGTCTTTGCCAGTTCTTCCCCAACATACTTAAGCTTATCTTCAATGGTATACTTCAGGTCACTGGTCACATCTACCATGATCACGGCAAATTCATCACCGCCAATACGACAGACATAGTCGATGCTTCGGAATGCTTTTTTCAGGCTTCCGGTCACTTTCTGTAAAATAGCATCTCCCACTGCATGTCCATATATATCATTTACGGATTTAAAAATATCCACATCAATAAGGATCAAGGCAAAAAGCGCATCTCCTGTTTCATAAATATGAAGGAGTTTTTCATAGGAACCTCTGTTTAATGCCTCTGTAAGGGCATCATGCTCTGCCTGATGACAGATCAGCTTCTGGGTCTCCTGATTTTCCAGATAAACTCTGTTATAAGTATTTGCAAGGTTCTGCAGTTCAGCAGCGCCGATCGCAGGGAATATTTCCCCTTTTTTTATGCTTTCGTTATAGCTTACAAGCGGTCTGACAATAAGAAATCTTAACATCAGACAGATAAAGACCATGATCACCAGCATAAGAACAATGCCGATCTCCAGTTTCATGTACATATCAGAGAAAATGGTAGTTGCTCTTCCCTGGCGATTCCTCGTCTGGCTGATCAGTCCGTTCATACACCGTGATACATCTGAATTGATCCGTGTCCGCATGGTTTCATAATCATCATCACAGACCATGTTACCTGCCCGGATCAGTTTTCCGTCTCTTCCCAAATGGGCGTCTTCTTCACTTAACTGTACATTTTTTATGGCTTCCGGCCAGGTATCTTCCGGTACGGAAAGTGCCTCAGACACCAGACGCATGGCATAATATTCCGTGTTCATCAGTTCACTGGAATATTCCATTGCTTCCTCTAAGGAGTCAAATATCTCTGTTCCATCAAAATACTGCTTCAGGCTTTCCACTGCATTTTCCCTGCGATGGCTATTCGTTTCTGCAAAATACAGATCCATATACTTGCTTTCCCGGGTGATCGCATACAGGCGAACCTGCTCTGTCAGATAAGCAGAACCATTTTGCAGCTGTTTTGCCGCCTTTTCACAGGCAATATACTGTTCTGTAGTCATGCGAAGCGTTCTGAATTCTTTCTCACTCTTATAAGAAATGATCGCAAACATGATCGCCAGCACTACAGTTATCCCCATAGTCCATGCGCTTACTTTCCGTATCTTGATCTTTTTAGCCATAGCCGTACCCGCCTTTTTAATGTCTGATATACCTGTCTTTCAATTACTTTCTTCTGTCCGTTTTCTCCCATACATATCCCCTGGCAATTTTCATAGGATGCATAACAATGCCAAAAGAGCTGCCGGCCTTATTAAAGGCTTGGCAGCTCGCACATTCACGGCAGATTTTCTCGCCACTTCTCCTTAAAACACTAAATTGATTTTATCACAGCAGGCTGGGGGCGTCAAGGCTGGATAGAGATACAACTTTGTAGACTTTGCTTTTTTTTGTTGATTTTAGCCCCGCGGATGCGGGGAATACTATATCTCTGGAATTTAATCAGGGAGCATCCCTGCGTACGCAAGGACTATAGATAAGCTTCTCTTTTGTCTACCCATACACTAACAATATTGAGTTGGTTTGTCAAGAGATTAATGCTGCTTTTACAAAGAGCATCTGCACATAAGAAATGCTTAAATTTTACAGACTGGGCAATTAGATGTTGCTTTGTTTATGTGGGGAATACGGCTTGCGGACTCTGTACACCTTCATGATATGGGGTTCATCCCCGCACATGCGGGGAATACAGTCCCCTATGGGCATGTTCCCGGCTTATGCCAGGTTCACCCCCGCTCACGCGGGGAATACGACGGCGTGATTACGTCGATTGGGCTTAACTTGGGTTCACCCCCGCTCACGCGGGGAATACGAAGCATGTGCAAAAGAACTTGCCGCCCGCCTGGGTTCATCCCCGCTCACGCGGGGAATACTTGTCCCCGGTATTCTTAAATCTGCTGATATCAGGTTCATCCCCGCTCACGCGGGGAATACTCCTGCACGCTGTTGAAATTTCCCGATCTTGTAGGTTCACCCCCGCTCACGCGGGGAATACAGAGCTTCCAGTATCAGAGCCTCTTCACTCTGAGGTTCACCCCCGCTCACGCGGGGAATACTATGGTTGTGTTCAGTAACACACGGGCACACAAGGTTCACCCCCGCTCACGCGGGGAATACTTTCTTCGCACTGTTCAACTTCTTTCTCTACAAGGTTCACCCCCGCTCACGCGGGGAATACACTTAGTAGATCGAGGATATCCTGGAACAATTGGGTTCACCCCCGCTCACGCGGGGAATACTTATTAAATCAGTAGGAGGTTTATAATATGAGAGGTTCACCCCCGCTCACGCGGGGAATACGCGAATTTGCGTGTTCTGAGTTAGGGGGAATTAGGTTCACCCCCGCTCACGCGGGGAATACCAAGTGTTGAAGGCACTACGGATACTACATTTAAGGTTCACCCCCGCTCACGCGGGGAATACGTCAACTGCTATTACAGTTACAGCAACAAGTAAGGTTCACCCCCGCTCACGCGGGGAATACAAATCATTGACGTCTGTATAGTTGTCAAATATAGGTTCACCCCCGCTCACGCGGGGAATACAAATTCTGAAAACTTCCGTATCATTTCCCATAAGGTTCACCCCCGCTCACGCGGGGAATACTTCTTTACTCTTCTCCAATCATCGCCAATCCAAGGTTCACCCCCGCTCACGCGGGGAATACTAAATGCGGGATAGCTTTTACAGGTTTTCATCAGGTTCACCCCCGCTCACGCGGGGAATACCGGTGCAAAAGAAAGGCGAAATTATGAGAGATAGGTTCACCCCCGCTCACGCGGGGAATACTCCGGATTGCCGTGGTAGACATCTGCGCATTGAGGTTCACCCCCGCTCACGCGGGGAATACCGCATCAGCGTGGCTGCCTGTTTCCAGAGCTCGGGTTCACCCCCGCTCACGCGGGGAATACGGTCTTTCTCTAATCCACTATTCCAAGTCGCCAGGTTCACCCCCGCTCACGCGGGGAATACATCGGTACAATTATCCAAATTAATCTGTAACCAGGTTCACCCCCGCTCACGCGGGGAATACTCAAATGTATCTGGTGTTTCAATTCCTAACTCAGGTTCACCCCCGCTCACGCGGGGAATACTTTTTCCATAATGTTTTACATGAAACAATTCTGGGTTCACCCCCGCTCACGCGGGGAATACAACCTAAAATAATTTGAGATAGTACAAAAAATAGGTTCACCCCCGCTCACGCGGGGAATACAATAGAAAACGATTTTGCTCTTTCAAAAAGTGAGGTTCACCCCCGCTCACGCGGGGAATACACCTTTTAAACCCTTTACATGGTACTTTATACAGGTTCACCCCCGCTCACGCGGGGAATACTTTTTTTGTGCGTTCAACTTTGTATCTTTATAAGGTTCACCCCCGCTCACGCGGGGAATACAATTATCTTGTCCTTACAATTTAAAAGAAACTAGGTTCACCCCCGCTCACGCGGGGAATACCCTGTAAGGTGGCTCCCTTTG
>OKSF01001964.1_pt1 | contig 14994 bp, 8 predicted proteins | sample 1606061 | NCBI WGS metagenome assembly OKSF01 (sample SAMEA3541567, study PRJEB24748) | human gut metagenome | biome: human gut; feature: human-associated habitat; material: faeces | place: China | collected 2012 | reverse complement strand
TAGGCAACTACTACACTCGTCAGGAAATGGGTCCGAAGTTTAATCCGTTCTTCATTCCAAAGATGATTTCGGATATTGCAGCCGGACAGATTTCTATCATGTATGGTTTCCATGGTCCTAACTACGCGACTTGTTCAGCATGTGCTACTTCAACCAACGCTATTGCAGATGCCTTCAACCTGATTCGTCTGGGTAAAGCAAACGTAATTGTATCCGGTGGTTCGGAAGCAGCTATCTTCCCGGCAGGTGTGGGCGGTTTCAACGCTATGCACGCACTGTCAACACGCAACGACGAAGCTTCTAAAGCTTCACGTCCGTTTAGCGCAAGCCGTGATGGTTTCGTTATGGGCGAAGGTGGCGGTTGCCTGATCCTGGAAGAACTGGAACACGCTAAAGCTCGCGGTGCAAAAATCTATGCAGAAGTTGCCGGTGTAGGTATGTCTGCAGATGCACATCACCTGACAGCTTCTCATCCGGAAGGTCTGGGAGCGAAGTTGGTGATGAGAAATGCACTGGAAGATGCGGAAATGGATCCGAAAGAAGTAGATTATATCAATGTACACGGTACATCTACTCCGGTTGGTGATATTTCAGAAGCAAAAGCAATCAAGGAAGTATTCGGTGATCATGCGTTCGAGTTGAACATCAGTTCAACAAAATCAATGACAGGTCACTTGCTGGGAGCTGCCGGTGCGGTAGAATCTATTGCAAGTATCCTTGCTATCAAGAACGGCATTGTTCCTCCGACTATCAACCACGAAGAAGGTGACAACGACGAGAATATCGACTATAACCTTAATTTCACGTTCAATAAAGCACAGAAACGCGAAGTTAATGTTGCCTTGTCCAATACATTTGGATTTGGCGGTCACAATGCGTGCGTTATCTTCAAGAAATACGCAGAGTAATATCGTGTTACGTAACGAAATAGATAAGATAAGGCTCTTGTTCCGCAAGGATAGAGAGTCTTATCTTTGTTTTTACCGGATACTCGGGTTCTACCCGCGCAATATCCAACTTTATGAGCAGGCTCTCCTGCACAAATCGACTTCTGTCCGCTCCGACAAGGGACGTCCCCTCAACAATGAACGGCTGGAGTTTTTAGGTGACGCCATCCTCGACGCCATCGTAGGAGATATTGTCTATAAACGTTTCGAAGGGAAACGGGAAGGTTTCCTGACCAACACACGTTCTAAGATCGTACAACGGGAGACTTTGAATAAGTTGGCCGTTGAAATCGGCTTGGATAAACTCATAAAGTATTCCACCCGCTCTTCTTCTCACAACAGTTATATGTACGGAAATGCTTTTGAGGCATTTATCGGAGCTATTTATCTGGATCAGGGGTATGAACGCTGCAAACAGTTTATGGAGCAACGGATCATCAACCGTTATATCGACCTGGATAAAATATCCCGAAAAGAGGTTAACTTCAAATCCAAACTTATTGAGTGGAGCCAAAAAAATAAGATGGAGGTTTCCTTTGAGTTAATCGAGCAATTTCTCGATCACGACAGCAACCCTGTCTTCCAAACCGAAGTACGCATTGAAGGACTTCCGGCAGGAACAGGTACGGGATATTCCAAGAAAGAGTCTCAACAGAATGCTGCCCAAATGGCTATAAAGAAAGTAAAGGAACCCGTATTTATGTCAACTGTCGAAGAGATCAAAGCACAACATTCAGCAACTACAACAGAACCGGAGTTTGAACTTGCAACTAACTCTGAAACTGAATTGTCAACTGAATTTGAGAATGAACTTGAAGCCGAACTGAATGTAATTCCCGAGACAAAACTGGAGAATGTTTTAGAAGAAAACACCTCCGATAATGAAATTTCTACGGTACAACCTACTATGGAAGCCGAGGAGACTAGCCAAAGCAAATCCCCATGCGACGCCCCTGAATCACCAAATCGTGATCTTCAGTAACTAATTTCAGTTTTCCTGCAACTTCTTCAAGAGGGATAGATGCAATATCGTCCCCTTTTAAAGCTACCATACGCCCGAATTCACCCTTGGCGATCAATTCTGTCGCGTGACCGCCCATACGGGTAGAAAGATTGCGGTCGAAAGGAGTAGGCGAACCACCACGCTGAATATACCCTAGAACTGTTTCGCGAGTTTCTATACCAGTTTCATATTCAATCTCCTGCGCAATATATTCAGCAGCCCGTTTGCGCCCGTCTGTCCTAATACCCTCTGCTACCACTACAATAGAATAAGGCTTGCCTTTTTTCAGTCTTTCCAGAATCGTATTACCAATATTTTTAATGTCATAAGCAATTTCAGGGACAAGAATCACATCCCCTCCTCCTGCCATACCGGAATACAAGGCAATCCAACCCGCCTTGTGCCCCATCACTTCAATCACCATCACCCTTTTGTGAGAACTTGCAGTGGAATGTAAACGGTCGATGGCATCGGTAGCAATACTTACTGCCGAGTCGAAACCGAAAGAAATATCTGTGCCCCAAATATCATTATCAATGGTTTTAGGAACAGATACGATATTCACTCCCATCGCAGCAAACTTCGCCGCAGTCTTCTGTGTTCCATTTCCGCCGATACAAACGACACAGTCGAGTTCCATTTCCCGGATATTCTGAAGGATTAAAGACGGTTTGTCAACATCAGAGACAACGCCTCCTTTTTTGAAAGGCTTCTCACGAGAGGTTCCTAACATCGTTCCACCCAGATTGAGCAAACCGGAGAGCGACTTGTCTGTAATAGATTCGACATCTTTAGTCAGCAAGCCCTGAAAACCGCTGTGAATACCTACTACTTCCATCCCGTAATAATTGATGGCAGTTTTGCACACGCCACGAATCGTGGCATTAATACCGGGACAGTCCCCGCCGGATGTTAAGATTCCAATTCTCATTGTCGCATTTTTTAGTCTAAAACTCGGGATTTATATGAAAGTCGTCTATTTTTAACGATTATTTCCGTCGTAAAGATAGAAAAAAAAGATAAATAAGTTACTTTTGCACGACTAAACATTATTATGTTAAAGCAGAAATGAATATTACAAAAATTATTAGTAAGACTTTCGATTCCCGTTTAAAACAGATAGACCTATATGCTAGTCAGGCTAGTGAGATACAGCATCGTGTGTTAAGCCGCTTAACACGCCAGGCCGCTCAAACTGAATGGGGAAGAAAGTACGATTATTCCTCTATCCGTAACTATGAAGATTTCCGTAAACGTGTTCCTATCCAGACATACGAAGAAATTAAGCCTTATGTAGAACGTTTGCGAGCTGGGGAACAGAATCTGCTTTGGCCATCGGAGATACGCTGGTTTGCAAAATCTTCCGGAACGACTAATGATAAAAGTAAATTCCTTCCTGTCAGCAAGGAAGCGCTGGAAGATATTCATTACAGAGGAGGAAAAGACGCAGCAGCTCTTTATTTCCGCATCAATCCGGATAGCCATTTTTTCTCCGGCAAGGGACTGATTCTAGGAGGGAGCCATAGCCCGAACCTCAATTCCAATCATAGTTTAGTAGGAGATTTATCCGCTATTCTGATTCAAAACGTAAATCCGCTTATCAATTTCATTCGCGTACCAAGCAAGAAAATTGCATTGATGAGCGAATGGGAAACCAAGATAGAAGCAATCGCCAACAGCACTATTCCGGTAAATGTGACAAGCCTATCCGGTGTGCCGTCGTGGATGCTGGTACTTATCAAACGTATCCTTGAAAAGACAGGAAAGCAGGCACTGGAAGAAGTATGGCCCAATCTGGAAGTTTTCTTCCATGGTGGAGTGGCTTTCACACCGTATCGTGAGCAATATAAACAGGTGATTACAACACCTAAAATGCATTATGTAGAGACCTACAATGCTTCGGAAGGATATTTCGGAACCCAGAACGACCTTTCCGATCCTGCCATGTTATTAATGATCGACTATGGAATTTTCTACGAATTTGTTCCATTGGAGGAAGTGGGAAAAGAAAATCCACGGGCTTATTGTCTTGAAGAAGTCGAGCTCAACAAGAACTATGCAATGGTTATTTCTACTTCCTGTGGTTTGTGGAGATACATGATTGGTGATACAGTGAAGTTTACCAGCAAAAATCCCTATAAGTTTGTCATCACGGGAAGAACGAAGCATTTCATCAATGCATTTGGTGAAGAGCTGATTGTCGATAATGCTGAAAAAGGCTTGGCAAAGGCTTGCGCCGAAACCGGAGCACAAATTTGCGAATACTCTGCGGCGCCGGTGTTTATGGATGAGAACGCAAAATGCAGGCACCAGTGGCTGATAGAATTTGCCAAAATGCCGGATTCCGTAGAAAAGTTCGCCGCAATACTTGACGCTACGCTGAAAGAGGTTAACTCTGACTATGAGGCCAAACGATGGAAAGATATTGCTTTGCAACCATTGGAAGTGATCGTTGCCCGTCAGGGATTGTTCCATGACTGGCTGGCACAGAAAGGAAAACTGGGAGGACAACACAAAGTACCCAGATTAAGCAATACACGCGAATATATAGAAGCAATGCTGGTGCTGAATAATAGCGCTCATCCGGAAGAATAACCAAAAACCAAAACATAACCACTACAAGTTTTTTTCCATTACAGAGGTTACTTGTATAAGGAGAGAGCGTCAAAACAACTCTCCGATTTCTTTCAGGCACGGATTACACGAATTACATGGATAAGTTTATTCTCTTTCCTTGTTTATTCGTGTAATCCGTGCCTTAGTTATGTCGATTAGCAAGCTAAGTTTTGTTTTAAAAAACTTGCGTCAGAGCGTTCATCTTCCCAATATATAAGATTACCGGGCGTTGACTATGATTCCTCCTCCTAGTAGCAATCCGTCTCCATAGAATGCAGCAGCCTGCCCGGGAGCAATGGCTGTTAATGGTTCATGGAGCTGCACGTGCAGTAAATGATCCGATGTGACGGTAATCGTGCCATAGTTTTCCTGCTTGCGATAGCGTATCTTCACAATTATGTCAGAGCGTCCTAAAGTACGCTCCTGATTTACAAGATTCCAATCTTTCAACCACATTTCTGTTTTTTCCAACAATGAAAGAGAAGCCAACATCACTTCATTCTTTTCAGGATCAATCTCTTTCACAAATACAGGACGATTCAGATGAATGCCCAAACCGCGTCTCTGCCCAATAGTATAAAAGGGATAGCCTTCATGCCAGGCAATAAAATTTCCCTTTTCATCGACAAATCTTCCTCTTCTGATTCTGTCAGACCAGGTCTGTTTATCGCTGCCCGATGTCTGACTATTGTTGATTGATGCCTCACTATTACTGACCGACATCTGACCATTTCTGACCAACCAGTCTTTTAAAAAGGTCCGATAGTCCATCGGGCAAAAACAGACACCAATACTATCCTTTTTGGTTGCCACCTTTCGAAAACCATGTTCAGCAGCCCAGGCACGGGCTTCAGCTTTCGTAATATCGCCCATCGGCAACAGCATCCTATTAAGAATATCCTGTTTCAATCCCCATAAGAAGAAGGTTTGATCCTTATCCGAATCGGCGGCGTACGTTATATAAAAGGTTTCATTTAGTTGTATATTCTGCGCATAGTGTCCGGTAGCAATATAAAAAATTCCCATTTCATCGGCAATCTTAGCAAGCAAAGGCCATTTCAGATAATTATTGCACAAGGTACAGGGGACCGGAGTACGTCCTGCCAGGTATTCCTGCACAAAATATTCAATAATCTGCCGGGCAAATATTTCACGGGCATCGTATGTTATATGCCGTATTCCTAAACGTTCTGCCAAATTACGGGCATCTTCCAAGTATTCTGTCGAACCATTCAATTCATAAAAACGGAAGGTTACCCCGATTACTTCATAACCGGCTTCCAGCAATCGCATAGCAGCAACAGAGCTATCTGTACCGCCACTCATTCCAAGCAATACGCGTTTGTTTTCCTCTATCATGCTGCAAAATTAAGTATTTTCCCGTATCTTTGTCAGTTAAAGCCTAAAAGAGAATGAAAGAGAGACCAACTAACGGACAAGTTATAATCGTTTTCACAGAGCATCCGATACTCGGCATATTACTGATTCCGTATATTGCGGAAAGGCTGAACGATGGCACCTTGCAATTAGTGGAGCAAGCGTTTCACGCCTCTCCGGAAGCTATGAGCATAATGAGCGAAGCGGAAAGACAAGCTATCGATATCGCTTCATACTATACAGAAAAGTATCTGATGGGCCTCTACTCCCGTGAAAAAACAGTATCACGCTTTCTACATAAGCTATCCGAAGATCCGGAACGAATTAAAAATAATATTCGCCCGTTCATCGAAAAGAAGCTGTTGGAGATGCTGGCGTTGATACGGGAAAATGGACTGCCTTTTTATCAGAAACAAGCCGGTAGCAAAATCTTATACGCCCATCATATTTATCATATCAACCCTCACGACGTAGAAATTCGCGTAACGTTTCATGTTGACAGTAAAACGTTCCGTTATCAGTTGCAGTGTTATTATGAAGGGCAACCGTTCTCTTTGAGTGAGTTAAAACCGGTAGTTGTACTGACCTCCTCGCCGGCCACTCTATTATTGGGAATGGAGTTATATTTCTTTCCGCACATTGAAAGCGCACGTATCTTACCTTTCACAAAGAAAAGATCGATTAGCGTAGACGCTTTGCAGATTGAGAAATACATAGACAACATCGTTATTCCAATTGCACGTTATCACGATATCGAGACTCACGGTTTGAATATTACTGAAGAAGAATGTGCCTGTGAAGCTGTTCTCTCATTCGAAGATGCCACATACAACGGACAAGCATTGCAACTTGTCTTCCGCTATGGAGACCAGACATTTGCACCAGATAGTGCTAATGAAATGAAGAAAATCATTTATCGGAAAACATCCGGTGAAATCGGCTTTTTCCCGCGTAATATTACAGTGGAAGAACAAGCAGTCCAACTCTTAACGAATGCCGGTCTGCAACAACTCAATGCCACACACTTCCAACTATCCGCCAAAGCTCCGGAAAAGACAATTGTCGAATGGATCAACAATCATCGGGAGATGTTGCAGCAATCCTTTCACCTTACCAGTAATGTAGGGAATGCATTATATTGTCTGGATGAGATACGCATCGAGCAAAGCTGCGACGATGAGGTTGACTGGTTCGAACTGCACATCACTGTTGTTATCGGTAATCTGCGCATTCCTTTTTCACGTTTCCGCAAACATATCCTCGAAGAAAAGCGGGAATATCTGCTACCTGACGGGCGTATGATTCTCCTGCCTGAAGAGTGGTTCAGCAAATATGCGAACTTACTGGAGATGGGAGTACAAACAGAAAAAGGAATTCGGTTGAAACATGCATTTATAGGTGCCGTACAGACAGCTTTGGGTGAGGATGGAGTGAAAAAATTCCCCGCGAAGCAGCAAATACATAACGTTGCCGTACCAAGAACGCTTAAAGCAACGTTACGCCCCTATCAGCAGAAAGGATTCTCGTGGATGGTACACCTCCATAAACAAGGATTTGGCGGATGCCTGGCAGATGACATGGGACTCGGGAAGACTCTTCAGACTCTTACCCTGCTACAGTACATATATAAGCCATCCGCTCCCAAACAACCCGCTACCCTAATTGTAGTCCCCACATCGCTACTTCACAACTGGCGACGGGAAGCCAAGCGCTTTACAGGGCTCTCAATGATGGAATACAACAACACCGTGGCTATAGACAAGAAACGTCCGGAAAAATTCTTCGGTCATTTTCACTTGATCTTTACTACGTATGGCATGATGAGAAATAACATTGATATACTCTCTTCCTACCGTTTCGAATACGTTGTGCTCGATGAAAGCCAGAATATCAAGAATAGCGAATCGCTCACCTTCCGGTCGGCAATTCAACTGCAAAGCAAACACCGACTCGCACTGACAGGTACTCCTATCGAAAACTCATTAAAGGACCTGTGGGCTCAATTTCATTTTATACAACCGGACTTACTGGGCACGGAAAGTGCTTTCCAAAAGCAGTTCATAATGCCGATTCGCCAGGGAAACGAACGCGTACGAGTGCAGTTGCAACAACTGACTGCCCCATTCATCCTCCGCAGAAGCAAGAAAGAGGTAGCTCCGGAACTTCCTGAACTTACGGAAGAAACAATCTACTGCGACATGACTGAAGAGCAGAACACGTGTTACGAACAGGAGAAAAACAGCCTGCGAAACATACTTCTCCAGCACCCTCAAAGTACGAACAGGCTCCATTCATTTAGTGTACTAAATGGCATTTTGCGTTTACGACAACTCTCTTGTCATCCGCAACTCATTCTTCCTGATTATACCGGAACATCCGGAAAAACCGCACAGATAATCGAAACATTCGCTACATTACAAAGCGAAGGACACAAAGTCCTAATTTTCTCTTCATTCGTCAAACATCTGGAGGTCTTGGCTGAAGCTTTCCGAGAACGAGGCTGGAAATATGCCCTATTAACAGGAGCAACCAACAACCGGCCTTCCGAAATCGCCCATTTCACCGAGCAAAAAGATGTTCAGGCATTCCTTATTTCACTAAAAGCAGGGGGTGTGGGACTCAATCTTACACAAGCCGACTATGTATTTATCATAGATCCCTGGTGGAATCCTGCCGCCGAATCGCAAGCCATCGCCCGTGCCCATCGTATCGGTCAAGACAAACAGGTGATTGCCTATCGCTTCATTACACAAAACAGCATTGAGGAAAAGATTCTGCATCTGCAAGATGAGAAACGAAAACTGGCGGAAACATTTGTTGCCGACAGTGAGTCATTGCCTATATTAAGCAATGAGCAATGGGTAGACCTGCTCTAATAATACATAAAGCCTCAATCTATCACAGAGGTGTGTAAAATGTATTATTTCATCGTATTCCTGAATTTTTTTATCCATATACTCTTATTTTATCCGGTTATCTTTGCTACTGTGAAAATTATAAATAACCCGAAATAATAAATGTATGAAAAACAGGAGCATTACCTACCTATTACTATTTGGTATTTGCAGCATGTTGGCAATCATGCAATCATGCCAAAAAACAGACGACCTGGAAGCAGACATCAATTCTCTGAAAGACCGTGTCGCTGCTTTGGAAAAAGCAACGGAAGGACTGAATACTTCATTTGCCAGTCTGCAAGCCCTTATGCAAAAAAACAAAATCATTATCGGAATTACTCCGACTAAAGATGGCTTAGGATATTTGCTGGAACTTAGTGACGGAACAAGCATTAAAGTCATGGAGAGTGAAGCAGTACAAGCGTCTGTCCCTGAATTTTCCGTAGACGAAGAAGGCTACTGGATATATAAAACAAGTAATGATACAGATTTCAAATATCTGCCAGGAGCCGATGGAGAGAAAATATCAGCCTGGCCCCGTGATGGAGAAGGCAATGTGGTGGCAACTCCATTAATCAGCGTATCTTCCAGTGGATATTGGCAAGTGAGCTACGATAATGGACAAACATATACAAGCTTAGGAACTAAGGCCGAAGGTGGAAGTCAGGGAGGAACCAGCATATTCAGCAAGGTAGAATATAATGAAGCAAACCATACTTTCTCATTCACCCTGGCTGATGGTGAAAAAACATATACTTTCCCAGTAGACGACAGCTTCGGACTGATCATTTATGGTCTCAATGACGCTGAAAGTGAACAAGCTGTGCAAGTTTTTGCCCCCAATGAAAGCCATAAAGAGTATAAAGTAGAACAGAATGACGTGCAACAAGCTGCAATACAAGCTCCTAAAGGATGGGATGTTCTTTTATCCGAGAACTTATTAACTATCACACCACAAGCAACTGTTGTAAAAGACGTAGAAGAAACAATTAAGATTGTACTTACTTCATCAAAGAATTATATCCGTATTGTTTCTATTGAAGTGAAACAACTTTCCAATGAAACCGGAGCAAAAGCCTGGCAACAATTTGTAAACGCAGATCAACAAAATGTATTATTGGACTTTTCATACGCCGGATATAAACATGGTGAAATAGCTCCTCCTGAAATAGAAACATTAATAGCACAAGGATATAAAGTATACGATGTTACAGATCCCCAATATGGGGCTATCCCCAACGACGGCAAATCTGACAGAGCAGCTTTCATGAAGGTACTGGAAGAAATAGCAAGAGAAACAAAGCAAGAAGATCTCAATAATATGACAGATCGATATATTAAGGAAAACGCTAAAGCTATTATCTACTTCCCAGAAGGGAATTATATTCTACAAGATGAGGATTCTAAGGATCGCAGGATTCGTATATCGATGAGTGATATTGTTTTAAAAGGAGCCGGAAGAAACAAAACAACACTCGAAATGACTGCTGCAAATAATTCTCCCAAACCTACTGAGGAAATGTGGAATGCTCCTGTTATGATGGAGTTCAAACATAATACAGGATTAGGAGAATCAATTGGTGCTATCACTGAAGACGCTCCCATAGGCAGCAAAACCATAACGGCCAGTTTAACAGGAGTAAGTGCGGGCAGTTGGGTATGTCTCGTACTGGGAACCCCCAAGTTGGGAAACACGGATAATGATGTTATTAATTCCGAACTATCGCCTTATCAATGGCAAGATATTAAGGTACAACAAGGCATTACTCCCAATATCAAAACAAATGGTATTCAAATATTCGAATACCATCAGATTGAAAAGATTAGTGGTAACAGTATTACCTTTAAAGAACCCATCATGCATGCTATTAATAAAGATTGGGGATGGAATGTACATAAATTCGCCAATTATGCCAATGTTGGCGTAGAAGACCTTACATTTAAAGGACATGCCAAAGAGAAGTTTATTCATCACGGCTCTGACATAGATGACGGTGGTTTTAAGCTTATCGATTTTGTACGTCTGACCAATTCATGGATGCGCCGGGTTAATTTTGAAAGTGTTAGTGAAGCCATGTCAATCACAAGTTCTGCCAATTGTTCTGCTTATGACATCACTATTGGTGGTAATCGTGGACATGCTTCTATCCGCTCGCAAGCTTCTTCCCGTATCTTTATTGGAAAAGTAACTGAAAGCAGCAATGGCTACACACTTAGAAAAGGAGAAGGTGAAAGCACATTGATGGAATATAAAACAAACGTTGGTCAATATCACGCTTGCGGTGTTTCAAAGCAAAGCATGGGTGCTGTAATATGGAATGTGAAATGGGGAGATGATTCTTGCTTTGAATCACATGCCACACAGCCACGTGCAACATTAATTGACTGCTGTACTGGCGGTTTCATGCATTGGAGACAAGGAGGAGACTCTGCTCAAATGCCAAATCACATGGAGAATCTGACAATATGGAATTTCTATGCAACAAATGTACAAACAGATCAGGACATCGATACAGAAGGTAAATTTACCTGGTGGGATAGTAACGGCTTTTGGTGGAAATTTATGCCTCCTATCATTGTCGGTTTCCACGGAAGTCCTTTAGATTTTGATGCTACTCAAATGAAGCGACTCGAAAGTAACGGAACTGCTGTGGAACCATATTCACTCTATGAGGCTCAATTACGTAAACGTTTGGGATATGTTCCTTCTTGGCTATCCTCTTTAAAATAATAACTTTAAAACAATATAATCATGAAAAAAGTATGGAGTATGTTCATGTTATTGGCTGTATGCCTGGTAGCATGTACCAACATTGACGATTTGGAAGATGATGTAGACGCACTGAAAAAGCGCGTTACCGCACTCGAGACACAAGTACGTGATATAAATAGTAACACAGAAGCTCTTCGCGAACTTTATAATGAAGGAACATTTATTACTAATATAGAGGAAAAGTCTGATTCCTACACACTCACTTTGAGCAATGGAAAAACAGTAAATCTATATATGAAAAACGATAATAACCTGTTATGCCCTATTATCGGTATCGATTCAGAAGGCTACTGGACTGTTCTTTACAACAAAAATGAAACTCCGGAGCGTCTGACTGTAAACGGACAACCTGTGAAAGCTAATGGAGAGAGTGGCAAGACTCCTACATTTAATGTAGATAGTGAAGGCTACTGGCAGGTTAGCTATGATGAAGGAAAAAACTATGAATATATATACAAAGAAGGAACTACTGACAAAGTCAGCGCAACTGGTGACGGTTCCGCTCCGGCAGAAGACAAAAACTTCAAGAGTGTAACAGTAGAAAACAACGAACTGGTCTTAGTACTTGCGGGTGAGGATGCTCCAACCATACGTATCCCTATCATCAGCGACTTTGAATGTAGTTTTGCGGCTGAAGATTTAGAACAAATACAAGAGTTTTCTGCAGGTGAAACGAAAGAATTTACCATGACCATGAGAGGAGTAAAAAATACAATGATTACTGCTCCAGAAGGATGGAGTGCTAAATTCTCTAAGGAAGCTGGAAAAGAAAATGTATTGATTGTTACTGCCCCTGCATCAAGCGCAAAGATGATGACTCGTGCAACAGCTGATAACAGTACTGATATTGCGATATTGGCAACAAGTGGAAAGTATGCTATGATTGCAAAGATTCAGGTTAGTATTAAGAATCGTACGGATTATAAAGCCGATTTTGATCATGGTAAAGACATTACTATCGGCGGCATCACCATCAACAACCAAATTTATTCAGATGCTGACATACAAATATTGGATGCAACAGATGCCGATGTGGCACTTGACACTTACTTTAGTGCTACAATGAGTAAACCTGTTATACTGTTCCTCACAGGTACAGCACACAATTTTACCACAACCGGAGTAAAATCAATCAGCAATGATGTTATTATCATCGGTCGATATGATGACGAGCAAGTAACACTTCGTCCTATTAATTGCTGGAAATCATGCAAAGGAAAGCTACTTTTTAAGAATATAAAAATAGATTTAAGTGATCTCAATGGAGGTAGCAATGCTGGTTATTTTATAAATAATGCAGGCGTTATCAGCAAGGGAGACTTTACTGACATCTGCATTGACAACTGTCTGATTGCGAATGTCTTGAAACCAATTTATTACGATGCAGCACAAAAGACTTACTTTGGTATAGACAACATCTCTGTTCAAGACACTCGTATTGAAGTTAATGCTATCAAAATTGCCTTGATAAATATATATAAAGGTTTCAATTTAGGAGATTATAAAACTTTCAACTTCAAGAACAATATAGTGTATAGCCAGACACCTCAAGAAGGCGTGCAAATATTAAACTGGGCTACTGGTAATATACCTTTATCAGATGGTGTACTTTCTGCCGAAATTATAAATAATACTTTTGTCAACATGATAGGTAGCAATATATTCTTCAGATATCAAAAAGGAACATCATTGACTATAAGCAAGAATATCTTTGACGTAAGTCCGGAAGCAGAATTCGGTTCCTACTATTATTCTTTCTTAGAAAGTTGCACACCTCAAATAGATGTAACCGACAATATCGTATATGGCTTAACCAAAAATTGGAATTATTATCATACAAGTTCTTTAGTTAAAGAACCAACAAGCGGTAATAACATAACCAAGCACGCAACAGCTCCTATTACTCAATATGATTATGTAAATGGTATATTTACATTAGCTAGCGATGTAGCTGGTTATGGAGCAACAATTGAATAAAACTCTTTTACCAGTTTAATAATAAAAGCCGCATAACGAAAGTTATGCGGCTTTTATTTATCTAAATGTCATATCATCAATCAAGAAATCAGAAACAGGAGAAGCTACTACATCCGAAAAATACGAGTCTGGTTCAAAAAGAAAGTCCCTGCATCTGATGCATGACAGCACGACGACTCAGATCTGAAGCTCCTTTATTAATATTCAATACTTTACAAAAACATCTGCCAAGTTGAACAAACGATGGCTGGCTTAGCTAAAGCCACATCTTTTCCCCCACCACCTTGCGGAAAAACTTTTTTAATCTATCTTTGCACCCAAAACAACGCTACATGAAATACAAACTTATCGTGCTCGACCTTGACGGCACACTCACCAATTCTAAAAAAGAAATCACTCCCCGCAACAGGGAAACTCTAATACGTATACAAGAGCAAGGAATACGACTCGTATTAGCTTCCGGACGACCTACTTATGGTATTGTACCATTAGCCAACGAATTACGGATGAATGAATTCGGAGGTTTCATCCTTTCCTATAACGGAGGTGAAATTATCAATTGGGAAACAAAAGAGATGGTATATGAAAATGTGTTACCTAATGAAGTTGTTCCAATGCTCTACGAATGTGCCCGTACCCACCAACTAAGTATATTAACCTATGACGGAGCAGATATAATAACAGAAAACTCTCAAGACCCATACGTACAGAAAGAGGCCTTTCTCAATAAAATGGCAGTACGGGAAACAAACGACTTCCTCACAGAGATCACGCTTCCTGTAGCCAAATGCCTCATCGTGGGAGACGCAGATAAACTCATTCCGCTTGAAGCAGAACTTAGTCTCCGGCTACAAGGACATATTAACGTTTTCCGTTCAGAACCCTATTTCCTCGAATTAGTTCCGCAAGGAATTGACAAAGCTCTTTCTCTTGCTGTCTTATTAAAAGAAATAGGAGTAGCACGAGAAGAAGTCATAGCAATGGGAGATGGCTATAATGACTTATCCATGATTAAGTTTGCAGGACTGGGAATTGCTATGGGAAATGCACAAGAACCTGTAAAAAAAGCAGCAAATTACATCACTCTAAGCAACGAAGAAGACGGTGTAGCAGAAGCTATTGATAAGTTTTGCAGTCAACAATAACCAAACATTTACTTTCATGCCGACAAAATTTTAGTTTCTCGGTGAGAAACCTTTGGTTTCCCGTAATGAAACCATTGGTTCCTCGGTGTGAAACTTTTAGTTTCATACCGGGAAACTAATAATATTATCAGTAAAACAACTCAAGAGCTAAAATCAACTCATCAAAGATAGAGCGCATATTCAGATTTTATACTAACTTTGCAGTTCCAATAAAACAAATATAAAATGTTATGGAACATCAACTTACCATTTACAACAC
>OKSF01001962.1_pt1 | contig 14997 bp, 9 predicted proteins | sample 1606061 | NCBI WGS metagenome assembly OKSF01 (sample SAMEA3541567, study PRJEB24748) | human gut metagenome | biome: human gut; feature: human-associated habitat; material: faeces | place: China | collected 2012 | reverse complement strand
TCGCGCATCAACTCGATGCGGCGCGGTGATTGCGAAGCCAAAATCATAGCTGAATGCCCTCGGCAACCTTCTCGACAGCCTTGTCTCCAGCGAGCGTACGCAGCAGCTCAAGCGCAAAGGGGAGTGACTGGGCCATGCCGCTGGCGGTGATGATGTTGCCGTCGTGCGTGACCTTGTCGCCGGTATAGGCGCCCTCGGGGAAGCTCTTCTCAAAGCCGGGGAAGCACGTGGCATGGCGTCCCTCGAGCAGGTCAAGCTCGCCCAGGATAAACGGGGCGGCGCAGATGGCGGCAACATGCTTGGTCGCGGCGAACTCGCAGACTACGTCGCAGACGCGCTGATCGGCGCGCAGGTTGGTGGCGCCGGGCAGACCGCCGGGCAGCACGACGCAGTCATACTCGTTAAAGTTAATCTCGTCAAAGAGTGCGTCGCAGGTTACGGGAATCTGCAGCGAGCTTACGACCTCACGCGTAGGCATAATCGAGACGAGCGTGGCGCGCACGCCGCCGCGACGCATGACATCGACCATGGTCAGGCATTCAATCGTTTCAAAGCCATCGGCGGCAAGAACGGCAACGCTGGGCATAAGGGTTCCTTTCAAAAAACGGCATACAATTAGCCGTCTTATACCCCGAAGACCTCCGCTTGCCACGCTCGATTTCCCAATGATTTTTCTGAGCAATGATTAAGTGACTAGTTGCGCCTAAGGTGGACGACGGTCTCGCAGTGGAAGGTTTGTGGGAACAGGTCGACTGGCGTGATCTTTACGGGGGAGAAGGTGCCTTCTTCGACAAAGCGTTTGAGATCGCGCGCCAGGGTGGCCGGGTCGCAGCTCACGTAGGCGACATCGCGAGCACTCGTGCTGGCGATAAGGTCGATCGCCTCGGGGGCGAGGCCTGCGCGCGGCGGGTCGACCACCAAGACGTCGGCATCCTGGTCGGGGAACTCGCGCACCGCGTCTCCGCCAATGACGTCGACGTTATCGAGCTTGTTGATCTCCAAGTTACGGCGTAGATCGCGCACGGCGGGGCCGTAGGCCTCGACGGCGGCGACAAAGTCGCAGCGGCGGGCGAGCGGCAGGGTAAAGGTGCCGGCACCGCAGTACAGGTCCACGGCAAGCTCGTCTTCCTGCGGGTCGAGCGCTTCCATGACAAGCTCGATCAAAATCTCGGCGCCCTTGGTGTTGACCTGGAAAAAAGACGGGGCAGACAAGCGCATCTGACCCTCGGCGATATTCTCGGTCCATGAGCCCTCTCCGGCGAGCATTTCGACCTTGGAGACACGGCGGGCCTTCTTTTCGCCCTTGCTCATCACGCGCACGATGCTCGTGGGATGAGCGGCGTCCGCCAGCACGTGGGAGACCTGCGAGCGCGGAAAAGAGCCTGTGGGCGTCCAGAGTGCGACCTCGAGTGCCTTGGTACGGCGCGATGCACGAATGCCCACGCGTTCGAGTCCCAAGTCATGGCTGCCGCTTAGATAGTTGAGTGCGCCGACGACCGATTTGAGCGCCTTCGGGAAGCGCTTATCGAACAGCGGGCACGCATCGACGGTCACGATTTTGCTGGGGTCGACACCGTGCATGCCAAGGCGCACGCGACCGTTGACGACGGTCGGTTCGAGCTCGATTTTATTGCGGTAGCCCCAGTCGTCCTTGGTGTGGCAGATGGGCTGTACCAACTCATCGACCTGCTCAGGAGCGAACTTGCCGATGCGCTCGAGCGTGGAGCGCAGGTTTTGCTCCTTGGCGGCGAGCTGTGCCGTGCGTGAGAGATTGCCCCACGAACAACCGCCGCAGATGCCAACGAAGGGGCAGGGGGGCTGAATGCGATCGGGGCTCGGCTCCAGAATCTCGGTCGTGCGGGCGCGCATGAACGACTTGCCGTCCTGTACGACCTCGGCCTCGACGGTGTCGCCTGCCACGGCGCCCTGCACAAAGACGGCCTTGCCGTTGTCGGCGTGCGCCAGCCCGTCGGTGCCGTAGGTCATCGATTCTATAGTGAGCTTCATATCCCTGCCTGTCATTCGTGTTGTTGCTCGCACCATGGTAGCAGGGAAAAGCGCCCCGCATCCGAGGCTTTCCTCGAATGCGGGGCGCTTCTACAAACTGCTTCTACAAACGACTATTTCGTCTTGCCGGTAATGAGCGTCTTAAGACCCAGGCCGATCAGGCCCAGGCCCATGCGCACACGACCGGGGCGATGGCGCTCGATGGCCTTGGTCTTGCCGGCGGGCTTATCGCGACGGGCGCTCGTCTCGGGTGCGGGCTTGGTGACCTGCGGCTCGGGCTGAGGTACAGGTGCGGGCTCGGGCTCAATGACGGTCGCCTGGACCTTTTGGACCTTGGGTGTGGCCGGCTGCGGTTCAGGAGTAGGGGCGGGTTTTGCCTCAATGACGGGCTCGGGCGCGGCCTCGGCGTTGCGATAGGCACGCTCCAGCAGGGCTTCCTGCGAGTTGAAGGGTTTCTCGCCCTCTGCACGCTCCACGGGGACCCAAGTGCCGTCGCTCGTGAGGCTGCGGGCCTTCACGTTGTCGCGCAGCTGCATGCCCATGTACTCGTGCACCAGGGCGCGGCAGGTGGGGTCGAGCACGGGGAAGGCGATCTCCACGCGGTGCTCGGTGTTGCGTGTCATCATGTCGGCCGAGCTCAGATAGATCATGTCCGAGTCCACGCCAAAGGCGTAAACGCGCGCATGCTCCAAAAAGCGTCCGACGATAGAACGGACATGCACGTTCTCGGTCTTGCCAAGAACGCCCGGCTTGAGGCACGAGATGCCGCGGATGATCATGTCCACGCGGACTCCTGCGCACGATGCCTCGGCGATCTTGTCGATGACCTCGCGGTCAGTGAGCGAGTTGAGTTTAAAGAACACGCGGGCGGGCTCGCCGGCGAGGGCGCGCTGGATCTCGCGGTCCAGGCCGCGCATGATGAGCGGCTTGAGACCGACCGGCGCCACGCCCAGGAAGCGGTAATCGCCGCGCAGATTGCCCAGCGACAGGTTGCGGAAGAACAGGTTGGCGTCCTCGCCGATACCGGGGTGGGCGGTCATGAGCATAAAGTCGCTGTAGAGTTTGGCCGTCTTCTCGTTAAAGTTGCCGGTGCCCAGCAGCGTTAGGCGCGTTAGCGCCATGCCCTCGCGATAGGTGAGCTGGCAGATCTTGGAGTGGCACTTAAAGCCCTCGGAGCCGTAGATGACGGTGCAGCCGGCCTCTTCCAGGCGCTCGGCCCACTCGATGTTGTTCTGCTCGTCAAAGCGCGCGCGGAGCTCCATGAGCACCGTGACCTCTTTGCCGTTCTCGGCGGCATCGATCAGCGACTCGCACAGGCGGCTCTGCTTGGCCACGCGGTAGAGCGTGATGCGCAGCGAGATGCACTCGGGGTCGTAGGCTGCTTCGTGCACCAGGTCCAAGAACGGATTCATGGCCTCGTAAGGGTAAAAGAGCAGCTTGTCGTGCTGCAGCACCTGCTCGCGGATGGAACGGGACATGTCGATGGTGGGGTTGGGCTGCGGCTTAAACGGCGTAAAGAGCAGCTCGTTGCGCAGGTGCTCGGGAATCTTGCCCTCAATGCCGAAGACGTAGCCCAGGTCGAGCGGGATATCGCAGGTAAAGACCGAGCGGTGAGAAAGCTCGAGCGCCTTGCGGATGGTCTTGAGCGTCGCCTTCTCGAGCGACCCCGAGACCGCGAGCACTACCGGCTGCAGACGCAGGCGCTTCTTGAGGATGCGCTTCATGTGCTGACGGTAATCCTCTTCCTCCTCGACGCCCTCGCCGTCCGGGTCGATGTCGGCGTTGCGGGTGACGCGGATGAGCGCGCGGTCGAGCGGCTTATAGGAGCCAAAGCAGCTGTCCAGGCAGGCGAGGATGACGTCCTCGAGCAAGATGTAGGAGTAGGTGCCGGTGGACGAGGGGACCTCGACCACGCGGTTCATCGAGGTGGGAATCTCGATAAGGCCCAGCAGACTCTCCTCGTCGGTGACGCCGTCCAGGCCGCAGGCCAGGTAGAGTGCGCCGTTGCGCAGGTTGGGGAAGGGGTGGCGCGGGTCAATCACCAGCGGTGAGATGACCGGCGACACGTAGGCCTGGAAGTAGCGGGTGACAAAGGTGCGCTCCTCGGGCGTAAGCGAATCGATGCGGGCGCGGTGAACGCCCAGGGTGTCGAGCTTGCCCTCGATGCTCTTAAAGATGGACTCCCATCGGGTAAGGAGCCCGGGCATTTCGGCCATGACAGCATCGACCTGTTCGGAGGCGGTCATATTGCTCTTGTTGTCGACAGGCTGTTTTTTGAGCCCTGCCAGATCGGACAGGCCGCCCACGCGCACCATGAGAAACTCATCGAGGTTAGACTCGAAAATCGACACGAACTTTAGCCGCTCGAACAGCGGAACGGTCTCGTCGAAGGCTTCGTCAAGCACACGGTTGTCAAAGCGCAGCCAGCTGAGCTCTCGGTTCTGCGTGTACGAGAAGTCGCGCGGCGGCTTACGCAGCTTTGCAGCGGCTTGCTTTTTTTCGATTTTGCTCGGCATATGCATCTGTCCGTTCAGTCCCCGTGGGGGACGGTTGCCTAACACTATTCACTATTGTCTCAATTTAGTCGACCTATGGCACGGACGTATCGCGTGAACGGTATCTTTACCTACTTCTTACGCTGACAAGCCATAGAGCTGACGCCCTTCGCGTTGTGAAAAACGGTCTATATCCTCACTCAACTGGTGAGTATGTGTGAATAAGAATGATAGGTAGCTGAATATCATCGAATACAGACAGAAACACGAACAAGCGTCATTTATATACATAAAACCGTTTTAGATATGCAATTCTTAATCGAAAGATTGGAGTTGTAATTGCGAATGATTTTTAAGAAAAAAGAGCGTTTACCTTTGAAAAGGTACTTTAGAGCGCCGAAGTGCATCATGGGGGAATCACATGCGATATACCGTTCATCGCACTTTGTTGACCGTTCGGGGGTGAGGTGGAAGTATGGGCTGATTTTGGATATAAATATGTCGTCAGCAATAACGCCTCACACGGAGGGGCGCTAACGAATCGGCCCTGACAAGGGCCCGAAAGAAAGGTAGGAGGCCATGACGAAAGGTCTGCACGTGCCTTCCGAGATCGGCAAGCTCAGGAAGGTCTGCCTGCACCGTCCCGGCGACGAGCTCCTCAACCTGCCGCCCGACGAGCTCGAGCGACTCCTGTTCGACGACGTCCCGTTCCTTGAGGTCGCGCAGCAGGAGCACGACACCTTCGCCCAGATCCTGAGGGACCAGGGCGTGGAGGTGCTCTACCTCGAGAACCTCGTCGCAGAGGTGTTCGACCAGGTCCCCGGCGCCCGCGCCGAGTTCACCGACCAGTACATCGCCGAGGCAGGCATCCGCGGCCAGCACATGCCGCAGATCGTCCGCGAGAAGCTGGACTCCATCGAGGACAACCTCGAGTTCGTCAAGAAGACCATGGCCGGCATGACCAAGGCCGAGATCGACATGCCCCTCACGGCGTCCACGACCCTCGACTCCCTGGTCAACTCCGAGTCCGAGTCCGACCTGATCATCGACCCGATGCCCAACCTCTACTTCACCCGCGACCCGTTCGCGGTCGTCGGCGAGGGCGTCAACCTCAACCGCATGTACTCGGTCACCCGCAACCGCGAGACCCTGTACGGCAAGTACGTCTTCAAGTACCACCCCGACTACAAGGACGTCTCCCTGTACTTCCGCCGCGACTGCCAGTTCCACACCGAGGGCGGCGACGTGCTGAACATCAACGAGAAGACCCTCGCCGTCGGCATCTCCCAGCGCACCCAGGCAGCCGCCATCGACGTCATGGCCCAGAACATCTTCTGGAACTCCGACTCCAAGGTCGAGCGCATCCTGGCCTTCGACATCCCCGTCTCGCGCGCCTTCATGCACCTCGACACGGTCTTCACCCAGATCGACGTCGATAAGTTCACGATCCACCCCGCCATCATGGGCACCCTGCGCGTCTACGAGCTGACCGCCGGCAAGAACCCGGGCGAGGTCAACATCCGCCTGATCGAGGACACCCTCGAGCACGTCCTGGAGGACGCCACCGGCGTCGACCAGGTCAAGCTGATCCCCTGCGGCGGCGGCGACCCGATCGCGGCCTCCCGCGAGCAGTGGAACGACGGCTCCAACACCCTGTGCGTCGAGCCCGGCAAGATCTGCGTCTACGCCCGCAACACCGTCACCAACGACGTGCTGTACAAGGAGGGCCTGGACCTTCTCGTCGTGCCCTCCGCCGAGCTCTCCCGCGGCCGTGGCGGCCCGCGCTGCATGAGCATGCCCTTCTGGCGCGAGGACCTCTAAGGTTTTCAAAGACCCGTACAGGTCTTACTACAAACATCTAGCTGCCATTAGATGTCTCCCATTGGGGCGGTGCGGATCTTTCGCACCGCCCCATTCATGTTTAATGACGCTAAATGAAGATCAGATAAGGTGGCCATGGATATCAAGACAATCGGTGTTGAGGAATGGCTCAACGTTTGGGAGAAGAGTGCTACCTGGGATATCGCTCAGTCGACGATCTCGTCGCTGACCATGGGCGAGCTTCGCGCACTGGACGAGCAGGACGGCGCCACGTTCTACGAGCGCCTGGATCGCGAGAAGATGAACTACGGCTGGATCGAGGGATCGCCGGAATTTAAGGCCGAGGTCGCCAAGCTGTATCGTCGCGATGTCAATCCCGATCACATTCTGCAGACCAATGGCTGCACGGGCGCCAACCTCAACGCCATCATGGCCGTTGTGGAGCCCGGCGATCACGTGATTGCCGAGTGGCCTACCTATGCGCCGCTCTACGAGATTCCGCGTACGCTGGGTGCCGAGGTCGAGTATTGGGAGCTCCGCGAGGAGCTCGGCTGGAAGCCCGATATCGATGAGCTCAAGCGCTTGGTGCGTCCCAATACCAAGCTCATCTGCATCAACAACGCATCGAACCCCATCGGTACGGTGCTCGATGCCGATATGCTCGGCCAGATTGCCGAGATCGCCCGTTCGGCTGGCGCCTATGTGCTGTGCGACGAGGTGTACCTGCCGCTTGAGAACACCAAGGCCTTTATGTCGATGGCCGACATGTACGAGAAGGCCATTGTCACCAACTCGGTGTCCAAGACCTATTCGACGCCTGCGGCCCGCGTGGGCTGGGTCGTGGCCGACGAAGAGGTGTCCAACCGCATCCGCACCTACCGCGACTACACCATGATCTGCGGCGGCGTGTTCAACGACGCCCTGGCGACCTACGTGCTCGAGCACAAGGATAAGATCCTTGAGCGCAACCGTAAGATCGTGTTTGGCAACCGTGATATCGCTCAGGCATGGATCGATGCGCAGAGCCGCGTCTCTTGGACGGCGCCGCAGGGCGTATCCACCTCGTTTATCCAGCTGGATATTCCCGAGGACGATGAGGAGTTCTGCAAGCGCCTGTTGGCCGAGAGGGGAGTGCTGCTGGTTCCCGGCAGCCGCTTTGAGCTTCCCTGCGGCGCGCGTCTGGGCTACTGCGCGAGCGAAGACGTTCTTCGCGAGGGCCTGAGGCTTCTGGGCGAGGCGCTGACCGAGTTCGATCGCTAGGATTCCGACGGCTCTCAAAGCCACTCAAATCTGTCTACGATTATCGATAACAGACCCGTTTCCCATGAGGGGAGCGGGTCTGTTTTTCTATACCGAGAAGTCAAGTTGTTACAAATGAGGCCGTAAGGCGAGCCGGTGTTCGTTGGGCCTTATACTGAACTTCCGGTGAACGGTACCAAGCGTCTGGTAAACGGTAATATGCATACCAGAAATGAATAGGACAAACTTTTTTCTGAATAAAAATGAAAATGGTTGAGACGCGGTATGAATCGCTAATTCTATTCATAGCTTTATTAGAAATATGCAATTTGAGGGTGGTTTAATAAAGTTAAGTTCCATTTGCTATTTGGTTAGAAAAAGCATTTAAGCACGTAAATAAACTTTATTAAATCAAAGTGTGCCATGCGTGAAGTATATGTGTATGCCGTTCACCCCCTATAAAAAACCGTTCGGGGGCAAGGTGGAAGTATGGGCTGATTTTGGATATAAATATGTCGTCAGCAATAACGCCTCACACGGAGGGGCGCTAACGAATCGGCCCTGACAAGGGCCCGAAAGAAAGGTAGGAGGCCATGACGAAAGGTCTGCACGTGCCTTCCGAGATCGGCAAGCTCAGGAAGGTCTGCCTGCACCGTCCCGGCGACGAGCTCCTCAACCTGCCGCCCGACGAGCTCGAGCGACTCCTGTTCGACGACGTCCCGTTCCTTGAGGTCGCGCAGCAGGAGCACGACACCTTCGCCCAGATCCTGAGGGACCAGGGCGTGGAGGTGCTCTACCTCGAGAACCTCGTCGCAGAGGTGTTCGACCAGGTCCCCGGCGCCCGCGCCGAGTTCACCGACCAGTACATCGCCGAGGCAGGCATCCGCGGCCAGCACATGCCGCAGATCGTCCGCGAGAAGCTGGACTCCATCGAGGACAACCTCGAGTTCGTCAAGAAGACCATGGCCGGCATGACCAAGGCCGAGATCGACATGCCCCTCACGGCGTCCACGACCCTCGACTCCCTGGTCAACTCCGAGTCCGAGTCCGACCTGATCATCGACCCGATGCCCAACCTCTACTTCACCCGCGACCCGTTCGCGGTCGTCGGCGAGGGCGTCAACCTCAACCGCATGTACTCGGTCACCCGCAACCGCGAGACCCTGTACGGCAAGTACGTCTTCAAGTACCACCCCGACTACAAGGACGTCTCCCTGTACTTCCGCCGCGACTGCCAGTTCCACACCGAGGGCGGCGACGTGCTGAACATCAACGAGAAGACCCTCGCCGTCGGCATCTCCCAGCGCACCCAGGCAGCCGCCATCGACGTCATGGCCCAGAACATCTTCTGGAACTCCGACTCCAAGGTCGAGCGCATCCTGGCCTTCGACATCCCCGTCTCGCGCGCCTTCATGCACCTCGACACGGTCTTCACCCAGATCGACGTCGATAAGTTCACGATCCACCCCGCCATCATGGGCACCCTGCGCGTCTACGAGCTGACCGCCGGCAAGAACCCGGGCGAGGTCAACATCCGCCTGATCGAGGACACCCTCGAGCACGTCCTGGAGGACGCCACCGGCGTCGACCAGGTCAAGCTGATCCCCTGCGGCGGCGGCGACCCGATCGCGGCCTCCCGCGAGCAGTGGAACGACGGCTCCAACACCCTGTGCGTCGAGCCCGGCAAGATCTGCGTCTACGCCCGCAACACCGTCACCAACGACGTGCTGTACAAGGAGGGCCTGGACCTTCTCGTCGTGCCCTCCGCCGAGCTCTCCCGCGGCCGTGGCGGCCCGCGCTGCATGAGCATGCCCTTCTGGCGCGAAGACCTCTAAGTCTTTCCGTTTCCGGTGCGGTCTCCCTACAACCGCACCGGTTTCGCCCGTCAAACGGGCACCACTAGTATTTGCGTAATTCATTTCTTCGAAAGGATTCGAACCATGGGTGTTAACCTCTCCGGCCGTAGCTTCCTCAAGCTCCTCGACCTCACCACCGAGGAGATCGAGTACCTGCTCAAGCTCTCCAAGAACTTCAAGGACATGAAGCGCGCTGGCGTTCCGCACCGCTATCTCGAGGGCAAGAACATCGTCCTGCTCTTCCAGAAGACTTCCACCCGTACCCGCTGCGCCTTCGAGGTCGGCGGCATGGATTTGGGCATGGGCGTCACCTACCTCGATCCGGGTTCGTCGCAGATGGGCAAGAAGGAGTCCATCGAGGATACCGCCCGTGTTCTCGGCCGCATGTATGATGGCATCGAGTTCCGTGGCTTTGCCCAGGACGACGTCGAGGAGCTCGCTGCTAAGTCCGGCGTGCCCGTGTGGAACGGCCTGACCACTGAGTGGCATCCCACCCAGATGCTCGCCGACATCCTGACCGTCCAGGAGAACTTCAACTACGACATCAAGGGCAAGACCCTCGTCTTCATGGGTGACTGCAAGAACAACGTTGCTCGCTCTCTCATGGTCGTTTGCTCCAAGCTCGGCATGAACTTCGTGGCCTGCGGCCCCGAGGAGTGCATGCCCGCTGACGACGTCATCGAGGCCTGCAAGCCCATCGCCGAGGCCAACGGCTGCACCATCAAGCTGACCACCGACGTCAAGGACGGCGTCACCGGTGCCGACGTTATCTACACCGACGTGTGGGTCTCCATGGGCGAGCCTGACGAGGTCTGGGCCGAGCGCATCGCTCAGCTCACCCCGTATCGTGTCACCTCCGAGGTCATGGCTATGGCCAACCCGGGTGCCATCTTCCTGCACTGCCTGCCCAGCTTCCACGACACCAACACCACCATTGGCGCCGAGAAGTGCGAGCAGTTCGGCATCACCGAGCAGGAGGTCACCGACGAGGTCTTCGAGAGCCCCGCTTCCAAGGTCTTCGACGAGGCCGAGAACCGCATGCACACCATCAAGGCTGTCATGTACGCCACGCTCAAGTAAGAGCATCTAGCATCTCGCTCGGGGTGCATTCCTGCGCACCCCGAGCGCTTTTGTCTGGTAAAAATCTCGCACCGAGCGACATGCACGGCACGGAAGAGCCGCTTCGGGCGAGATCAGTAAATGATTTATGAAGGGGGGATGAGAACTATGACTGAGACCGCTAAGAAAAAGCGCGGTATGCCTTCATCGTTCACCATTCTTCTTGCTCTGCTGGCAATCGTCGCGGTTGTTACCGTTATCGTCTCCGGTACGTCCGGTGGCGCGGTTACCGCTGCCCGCCTGAGCGATTTCTGCACCGCCCCGGTCAAGGGCTTCGCTGACGCTCTGCCCGTCTGCCTCTTCGTTATGATCCTCGGTGGCTTCCTCGGCATGATGACCGAGACCGGCGCCCTGGACAACGGCATTGCCGTTCTGGTACAGAAGCTTAAGGGCAATGAGATCATGCTCATTCCCGTGCTGATGCTCATCTTCTCCCTCGGTGGTACCACCTATGGTATGTGCGAGGAGACCGTTCCCTTCTACGCCCTGCTCGCCGCCACCATGATGGCTGCTGGCTTCGACCCCATGGTCGGCGCTGCTACCGTCCTGCTCGGCGCTGGCTGCGGCTGCCTCGGCTCCACGGTTAACCCGTTTGCCGTCGGTGCTGCCGTTGACGCTCTGACTGGCGTTGGCATTGAGGTCAACCAGTCCATCATCATCGGCCTCGGTGCCGTCCTGTGGATTGTTACCACTGTTATGTCCATCTTCTTCGTTATGAGCTATGCCAAGAAGGTCAAGGCTGACAAGGGTTCCACCATCCTTTCGATGCAGGAGCTCAAGGACGCCGAAGAGGCTCACGGTAAGGCTGCTTCCGAGGTTAACAAGGAGGTCAAGCTCACCGGTCGTCAGAAGGGTGTTCTGATCGCCTTTGCCTTCACCTTCGTCGTCATGATCGTTGGCTTCATCCCGCTGGCCGACCTCAATGAGGGCGTCGCCAACTTCTTCGATGCTGGCGCTGTCTATGACGCCGACGGTAACGCCATCGTTCAGGGCTGGTCTGCCCTGATCACCGGCCTGCCCATTGGCCAGTGGTACTTCGACGAGGCTTCCACCTGGTTCTTCCTCATGGCTGTCCTGATCGGTATCATCGGCGGCCTCTCCGAGAAGCAGATCGTCAACACCTTCATCACCGGCGCTGCCGACATGATGTCCGTTGTCCTCGTCATCGCTCTTGCCCGTGGTATCTCCGTCCTCATGGCTAGCACCGGCCTCGACGTCTACGTCCTCGACGCTGCCGCCAATGCTCTGTCCGGCCTGTCCGGCGTGATCTTCGCCCCCATGAGCTTCTTGGTCTACTTCGGCCTGTCCTTCCTGATCCCCTCGACCTCCGGCATGGCCACCGTCTCCATGCCCATCATGGGACCGCTGGCTGTCAAGCTCGGCTTCTCGCCCGAGGTCATGGTCATGATCTTCTCCGCCGCCATCGGTGTCGTGAACCTGTTCACCCCGACCTCCGGCGCCATCATGGGCGGTCTTGCCCTGGCCAAGATCGAGTGGACGACCTGGCTCAAGTTTGCGCTTAAGCTCATCGTCGCTCTCTCCGTCGTCTGCGCCGTCATTCTGACCGTCGCTTGCGTGATGCTCTAAGTACCCCTTGGGTACCCCACGGAAACCATGACGATCCTATAACGGATCACCTGGTCATCGTCTGTCCGGTGGGGTAACCCCACCGGTAGACTCCTACCTTTAGCCTCCTCCCGTTCCGTGCGCGGGGGGAGGCGCACTTATGTTGCGCGGTTCTACGAACCGCGCAACTAGTCGACGCTGCGCGCCGTCCAGAACGACAATTTGTCATTCAAAAGGCAAGGCATGACCAAAAGGTCTATGCCTTGCCTTTTTCATGCCAACTTGTACGTTCTGGACGGCGCTCGCTGTCCGTCCTCTGCCTGCGGCGCTTTCCATTGTTGGTGCAGGGGCGCTTTGCCTACTCTGGCGGGCTTTCGCTGGCTTATGCTTAACCTGCGACGTTTTCATTGTTGGTGCTGAGTGCCTTGTTTCCCGTTCCAAATGAGCCACCCCGGGTCCCCGGCGGTTGCGGTGGGCGTGTTGGGTTGGTGCCTGTTGATGGTTTGGGTATCGGGGAGGGAGGGCTCCGTTATAATCGCCTAGAACATTAAATGGAAACGGGACGGGAGCCATACATGCGCCAGGGTTTCGACAACGCGAAGTATATCGAGCTGCAGGCCGCTCATATTAAGGAGCGCATCTCGCAGTTTGGTGGCAAGCTCTATTTGGAGTTTGGCGGTAAGCTGTTCGATGACTATCATGCGAGCCGAGTGCTGCCGGGTTTTGAACCGGACAGCAAGTTCCGCATGCTCAAGAGCATTGCCGATGACGTTGAGGTCATCATCGCGATCAACGCGAACCACATCGAGAAAAACAAGGCTCGTGGTGACCTTGGCATTACCTATGACGAGGATGTGCTGCGCCTGGTTGACCTGTTCCGCGGCAACGGTTTTGCTGTCGCGGCCGTGGTTATCACCCAGTACGCCGGCCAGCCCGCCGCCGATGTGTTCCGCAATCGCCTGAACGCGCTCGGCATTCCCGCCAAGCTGCACTATCCCATCGAGGGCTATCCACACGACGTCGACCTGATCGTGTCTGACGACGGCTATGGCAAGAACGAGTTTGTCGAGACCACCCGTCCGCTCGTCGTCGTGACTGCGCCCGGCCCTGGCTCGGGCAAGCTCGCCACCTGCCTGTCTCAGCTCTATCACGAGCACAAACACGGCACCGCTGCCGGCTACGCCAAGTTCGAGACGTTCCCGGTCTGGAATCTGCCCCTCACGCATCCGGTCAACATCGCCTATGAGGCCGCCACGGCCGACCTCGACGATGCCAATATCATCGACTCCTTCCACTTGGAGGCCTACAACAAGACCACGGTCAACTACAACCGCGACGTCGAGGCCTTCCCGGTGGTCCGTGCTCTGATGGAAAAGATCCTGGGCAAGAGCCCCTACCAGAGCCCCACGGACATGGGCGTCAATATGGTCGGCTTTGCCATCACCGATGACGATGCCTGCCGCGACGCTTCCAAGATGGAGATCGTTCGCCGCTACTTTACCGCGGTCGAAAATGTGCGCCGTACCGGCGTGGGCGATGAGCAAGTCGACCGTCTCAAGATTATTATGAAGAAAGCCGGCATCGATAAGAACTACTCACCGGCACGCTCGGCGGCCCTCACCAGGGAACAGCTGACGGGTGGTCCCGTGGGTGCCATGGTCATGCCCGATGGCTCCGTGGTGACCGGTAAGACCTCCACGCGCCTGGGCGCCGCAAGTTCGCTCATTATGAACGCCCTCAAGCATGTCTCGGGCGTCGACCTTGAGCTCGAGGTCATTAGCGATGAGGCGATCGAGCCCATCAGCAAGCTCAAGACGCATTTCCTGGGTAGCAAAAACCCGCGCCTCCACACCGACGAGACGCTTATGGCGCTGTCGATCACCTCGGCCACGAGTGAGACGGCCGCTCGCGTCCTTTCGGGCCTGGAGCAGTTGCGCGGTTGCGATGCCTTCTTTAGCGTGATCATCTCGCCGACGGACGAGACGGTACTGCGCAAACTGGGTATCAACGTGTGCTGCGAGCCCAAGTTTGAGCGCCGCGGTTTCTTCCATCGCTAAGTTTGAAGCACCGCGGTAATTGCATTGCATTTTGGCCGTATCGGGTTAGCGCCCGGTACGGCTTTTTGATCAATAAAGCGTCTATTTCGGCGAAAAATAGCTGTTTACCTGCCTAGAAACAATTTGAGCGGTATACAATAACCGTAACTGTTTCATCCTTAGCGGGATGCCGCATGATGGATATTACCTGCCATCGTGAGGTGTGTCGGTCGCGCACGGCGCGTTAGATGCTCGTGCTCGGTTTGAGGAGGCTGCTATGGCGGGCAAGGGTCGTGCGAGTGTCAACGATATGAAGCGTGTCGAGGTGCTGGTGTTGATGGAGATCGACCAGCAAACCGAAGACAATGGCGGGCCGTATGGTTTCTCGCGCAAAACGCTTGCCGAGCGCGTGGGGGTTTCGCCGTATCGTGCCCGCGCCGCAATCGATCGCTTGGATTCCGAAGGTATGATTGATGTCGTCTCGCGTTATAGCGACGACGGCGGTCAGCTTGCAAATGGCATTTGCCTCACCGAACGTGGTGAGTGGTATCTTGAGGGCGTCCGTACCGGCATGCTCGTTCAAGAAATGCTTGAGGACGAGGTTGCTGATCGATAGCAGCATGTAACCCTTGCCATAGCGACGCCGCCTGGGAAACCGGGCGGCGTTTTGTTTCAAGATCGAGAAATGCAATCGCACGCGAGAAAAATTGCGGACGGTCCGCGGCGCGAGTATTACAATGAAGACCCGTAAGATGTGGATAAACAACTTCTACGGGAAGCGCAGGTAACTCAATATGACCAAGCATGTGTTCGTAACCGGTGGCGTGGTTTCGTCCCTGGGCAAGGGTATCACCGCGG
>OKSF01001953.1_pt1 | contig 15075 bp, 10 predicted proteins | sample 1606061 | NCBI WGS metagenome assembly OKSF01 (sample SAMEA3541567, study PRJEB24748) | human gut metagenome | biome: human gut; feature: human-associated habitat; material: faeces | place: China | collected 2012 | reverse complement strand
ACAACCTACGGTTTTGGAGACCGTTGCGCTACCAATTGCGCCACTTCCCTAGGTGTACTCTGCCGTTTCTACTTGCTGGCGAGGATTTTGTGCGAAAAACCACGCAAGAAGTAAGCGGCAAAACCGCCAAGTCGAAATAATAGCGGGTATTTGCGACTTAGTCCAACCGGTTTTTCAAGAAATGTCCCAAAACCGCTATTTTTCAACGAAAAAAAGATTCGCACCCGGCATGTCACCGCGGTGCGAATCGTGTGAAAAGTCTCAGTCAGGCCAGTATCAGTCCTCGACCCACTGCTTCATACGCTTCATGCCCTCAACGAGGTCGTCGTCGGCAAGCGCGTACGAGAATCGCAAGTAGCCGGGAGCGCCGAACGCTTCGCCTGGAACGGCCGCCACATGACCTTCGTCAAGCAGTGCCGCAGCCAGTTCGGACGTGCTCGCATAAGCGGTTTTGCTGGTGCCGAGCGGCTTGTTCAGCAGTGCGCTCACGTCGGCGAACGCATAGAATGCGCCGGTCGGCGTCGGGCAGTTCACACCTTCGATATCGTTCAACGCGGCGACGATGGTCTGACGGCGCCTGTCGAACGCCTCACGCATCTCGTACACGGCGTCAAGAGATCCGGACACGGCTGCGATCGCGGCACGCTGGGAGATATTGTTCACGTTCGACGTCATATGCCCCTGCAGCTTGGATGCGGCCTTCGCCACGTCGAGCGGAGCGATCATCCAGCCGACACGCCAGCCGGGCATAGCGTAGGTTTTGGCCACGCCGTTGAGCACCAGCAGCTGATCACGCACTTCAGGCACTGCAGCGCCGATATACGTGGTTTTTGCACCATCGTAGTTCAGATGCTCGTAGATTTCGTCGGAGATCACCCACACATGGTGTTCCACAGCCCATTCGCCGATCGCCTTGACGGTTTCCGGATTCCACACGGCACCCGTCGGATTGTTCGGCGTATTCACGATGATGGCCTTCGTACGTTCGGTACGTGCCGCTTCCAGGTCTTCCAAGCTTGGCTCGAAATTGCGGTCAGCTCCCGCGAACACTTCGACAGGCACGCCTCCAGCCAGTTTCACGGCTTCCGGATAGCTCGTCCAATACGGCGTCGGAATGATGACTTCGTCGCCATCATTGAGCAGGATTTGAAAGGATTCGTACACGGCCTGCTTGCCGCCATTGGTTACGATCACCTGATTCGGATCGACTCCATACCCCGAGTCGCGCAACGTTTTGTCTGCGATCGCCTTGCGCAATTCCGGCAAACCTGCCGTCGGAGTGTAACGATAGTTCTTCGGATCCTGCACCGCTTCGGCCGCAGCCGCGACGATCGCAGCCGGAGTCGGAAAGTTCGGTTCGCCCGCACCAAATCCAATGACGTCGATTCCTTCAGCTTTCATCGCTTTCGCTTTGGAATCAACGGCCAGAGTAGCGCTCGGAGCCACGCGGTTAATACGTTCGGAAAGAGTCTGCCAGTCAGCCATAGTCATGTTTGCCATGCTATCCCTCCCGCCCGAAAAACAACAGCCTTTTAGCACATTTTGGAATTCCTTTTCCCTGTTGACCGGTAGGGGCGGCATATTGCTATTTACAGGGCACCGAACAAAAGAGGGAAAGGGATTAAACCAAGACGAGGTTGTCGCGGTGGACTAGGGGGTGGGCGTATTCTTCGCCGAGGAAACGCTTGAGCTGGGCGGTATTGCGGCCGAGCATTTGCGGGATTTCTTCGGAATCGAATCCTACGAGGCCTTTTGCGAGGTGATTGCCCGCTTCATCGTCGATCCACACCGCGTCTCCGGCGGCAAAATCGCCCCGCACTTCGAGTACGCCGGCGGCAAGCAGGCTGGCGGCCCCTCCGCGTACCGCATTGGAAGCGCCGGCATCGGCCACGAGCGTGCCTTGCGGGTGTGCTGCGAACCCGATCCATAGGCGGCGTGATGATCCACGGTCGTTGATGGGGGCGAATGCGGTGCCGACTGGGTCGCCCATCATGGCCGGGCCTGCGTTTGCCGCGCAGGTGAGCACTGCGGGAATGCCGGAAACCGCCGCAACACGCGCCGCTTCCATTTTGGTGACCATGCCGCCGGTACCCACGTTTGATCCGGTGCCGCCGACCTGCACTTTGGCGAGCGCGTCCTCCACGTTCGGCACGTAGCTGATGCGTCGCGATCCGGGTTCGCTTGGGGGTGCCGTGTAGAGCGCGTCCACGTCGGTGAGGAGCACCAAAGCGTCGGCGACTACGATGTTGGCGATCAATGCGGAGAGTCGGTCGTTGTCTCCGAAACGGATTTCGTTGGACGCGAGGGAATCGTTTTCGTTGATGATCGGCACCGCGCCGAGGTCGAGCAGCCGGTCGAGGGTGCGTCGCACGTTGCGGTATTGCTGTGGGGCGATGGTGTCGGACACGGTGATGAGGATTTGCCCGACGCGCAGTCCGTATTGTGAGAAAGCGTTCTCGTATTGGGCCATGAGCAGGCCTTGTCCGACGGCCGCGCACGCCTGCTGGTCAGCCACGTCGGTGGGGCGTGAGTCGAAGCCGAGGGAGCCGAATCCGGCTGCGATGGCGCCGGAGGAGACGAGCACCACGCGCCCGCCCATGAGTCGCACGCGTGCGAGGGCCGCCACGAGCGCGTTGAGTCGTTCCGGATCGAGGTGGCCACTTGGTTTGGTCAACGAGCTGGATCCCACTTTCACCACGATGGTTTGCGCTTCGGCGATGGCGCGGCGCACTTGGGCTTGCGATGGCGTGTTCATGGTTCCTCCAGGCGTTCGAATGGCCGAAAAGAAAACCCGCCGACATGCCAATCGGCACATCAGCGGGCGTTTTGCTGCTTCTATTGTTCCACGTTTTCGGAATCGGTGGTTTCACCGCGTCCGAAGAGGCTGGTTTCGTCATGGCGGTCGTCGTCCACGGAAGGATCGGCCCAGTGTCCGGCCTTGCGTTCGGCCATCATGGCTTCACGCACGGCTTGGCGCGCATCCATCATTTCGTGGTACTGGCGACGGCGTTCCGCGTTGGTGCGGCGCTGCGAACGGCCGTCCTGTTCCTGCAGTCGCAGGTCGACGCCTCGTGCGCCAAGCTGGGCGCCGTCGAGCATTTCCGCGCCCGCAGCAATGGTCGGATCCCAATCGAATTCCACGGCTCGCGCGCCCTTGCCGATGCGTACTTCGTCGCCAGGCTTGGCTCCCTTGTTGCGCAGCTCGTCTTCGACACCGAGTTTGGCGAGGCGGTCGGCCAGGTAGCCGACTGCTTCGTCGTTGTCGAAGTTGGTTTGCATGACCCAACGTTCCGGCTTGGTGCCGAGCACTTCGTACCAGACGTCGCCGTTGCCGGCTTCCTTGCGTTCCACGGTGAAGTCAAGCGCGGTGCCGCCTTCGTCGTTGCGGCGACGGCGGTTGCGCGGCTCTTCGAGCGGCTTGATGACCACGCGCGCTTCTTCTTCGGCCTGTTCGCGTTCGGCGACTTCCTTGCGCATGTCGGCGACCATGGCCGCCAACGCCCAGTTGAGTTCCTTCAAACCTTCGTGGGATGCGGTGGAGATGACATACACATTGAGACCGAGTTTTTCGAATTCCGGTTTGACGAATTCGGCCAATTCCTTGGCTTCCGGCATATCGACCTTGTTGAGGATGATGATTCGGGGGCGTTCGGGGATTGGGATTGCGCCCAACGGCAGTTCCAGCTTGTCGGCATATTCGGCAAGCTCATGTTCGAGCGCCTTGTAGTCGCTCATCGGATCACGGTCAGGTTCCAGCGTGGCACAGTCGATGACGTGGGCGATGATTTCGGTGCGTTCGATGTGGCGCAGGAATTCAAGGCCGAGGCCCTTGCCTTGGGATGCGCCCGGAATCAGGCCCGGCACGTCGGCGATGGTGTACCGCATGTCTCCGGCCATAACCACGCCGAGGTTCGGCACGAGCGTGGTGAACGGATAGTCGGCGATTTTCGGCTTGGCGGAGCTCATGGCTGCGATCAGGCTGGATTTGCCTGCGGAGGGGAAGCCCACCAAGGCCACGTCGGCGATGGATTTGAGTTCGAGAATGACGTCACGTTCCTCGCCTGGTTCGCCAAGCAACGCGAATCCCGGAGCGCGACGGGTGCGGTTGGCCAATGCGGCGTTGCCAAGACCGCCGTTGCCGCCGGCCGCCACCACGAACTTGTCTCCGGCATGGCGAAGATCGGCGAGCTGCTCGCCCGGATGCTTAGGCTTGCCTTGCGGCCCTTTGGCTTCGAAAATCACGGTGCCCACAGGAACGGGCAGGATCAGATCGGCACCTTTCGAACCGTCTTTGGTGTCTCCCAAGCCCATGGTGCCGCTTCCAGCCTCGCGGTGGGGCATGAAACGGTAATCCAACAGGCTGTTGGCGTTCTGGTCGGCCATGAAGATCACGGAACCGCCATCACCGCCGTTGCCACCGTTCGGTCCCGCCAACGGCTTGTATTTTTCCCTACGGATGCCGGCGGAACCGTTGCCGCCGTCGCCGCCCTTCACATGGACGGTCACGCGATCGACGAAATCACTCATGTATCTACCTTAATCGTTTGTTCGAAACGGTCCGATTATTGTCCGTTTGATATGTCTTATGCAACTGTATGCAACGTTACGTGACGTTTGGGACGGGCTGAAGGAAACCAATCCTCAGCAATCATCAAAATAAAGAAAAGCCGCGTCCATAACGGGCGCGGCTTTATCTTGTAAGCGTTAATTGCGCGTATTTCAGGCGGCAATCACGTCGACGACCTTGCGGTCACGACGCACGCCGAACTTCACGCTGCCGTCCTTGAGGGCGAACAGGGTGTGGTCCTTGCCCATGCCGACGTTCTCACCCGGGTGGAACTTGGTGCCACGCTGACGAACGATGATGTTGCCGGCCACGACGGCTTCGCCGCCGAACTTCTTCACACCGAGGTATTGCGCGTTTGAATCGCGACCGTTGCGCGAGCTGGACGCGCCCTTCTTATGTGCCATGTCTGTTCCTTTCGGTCCTTGACTCTAACCCTGCGCCAATCAGGCGATAGCCGTGATCTTGACAGCGGTCAGCTGCTGGCGATGGCCCTTGCGACGAGCAACGCCGGTCTTGTTCTTATACTTCATGATGCTGATCTTCGGACCCTTGGCCTCATCGTTGACAACCTCAGCCTTGACGCTGACGTTGGCGAGATCCTTGGCACCGAGGACAACCTTGGAGCCGTCCACAACGAGAGCAACCGGGAATTCCACGGTTTCGCCCTTCTTAGCCTCGAGACGGTTGACGTAGATGACGTCACCGACCTCAACCTTTTCCTGATGGCCGCCGGCCTTCACAATCGCGTACATATCCGTTCCTTTATTAACTTGGAAAGCTTACTGCCCGGCACGTTCGAGCCTCGCGGCCAGACACCAGCAATCTAATTTACACATACCCGCGTACAACCGCAAGTCTGTTTCCGGCGTGTCAGGTTGACAGACCGGAATAATCATTTATTCTTCTATGCTTCCTCGCCCAGTTCCGCATTGTTGGCGGCCACGGCAGCCGCCGCGATCTGTGCGAGTTTGGCCTTCACATCCGGCGAGGAGCCTTTCGGCACCTGCACGTCCGTGCCGTGACCATGCTTGTTGGTTTTGACGAACGGGTCGCCGCCCTTCAGGGCGTACGGATCGTCATAATCCGCGGACACGGTAGGCTCGTCGTGAAGAATGAATCCACGGCCCTTGCAGGTCGGGCATTCCTCGGAGAAAGCCTCCACCAAACCCTGTCCGATGCGCTTGCGCGTCATCTGCACCAAGCCAAGCGAAGTGACTTCGGCCACCTGATGCTTGGTACGGTCGCGGGCCAGGCATTCCACCAGTCTGCGCAGCACCAGATCACGGTTGGCTGGCATGACCATGTCGACGAAGTCGATCATCACCATGCCGCCGATGTCACGCAGGCGCAGCTGACGTGCGATCTCTTCGGAAGCTTCGAGGTTGCAGCGGGTCACCGTCTCCTCAAGACTCTTGCCGCGGCCGATGAAACGGCCGGTATTCACGTCGATGGTGGTCATGGCTTCGGTGCGGTCGATCACGATCGAGCCGCCCGACGGCAGGTAGACCTGACGTTCCATGCCCTTGCGCAGCTGGGAGTCGATCTGCCACTTGTCGAACACGTCTTTGCCTTCATGTTCGGCCGGATCCCACTTTTCGAGCTTGTCCTTCAAGTCGGGAGCCATGGTGTCGAGGTATTCCTCGATACGGCCGTACACGCGGTCACCTTCAACGATCATCTTGGAGAAGTCGTCGTTGAAGATGTCTCGCACCACGCGGATCGCCACGTCCGGCTCGCCTTGCAGCAGCTTCGGACGCTTGCCGTGCAGGAATTCGTCTCGCTTGGAGGTGATGCGTTCCCACTGGCGCACCAGGCTTTCAAGATCCTTGGTGATCGCCTCTTCGGAGGCGCCTTCCGCTGCGGTACGAATGATCACGCCCATGTCTTTCGGCGCGACCTTCGACACGATGTTCTTCAGGCGGGAACGTTCACGCTCGCTGAGCTTGCGGCTCACGCCCGTCATGCCACCGGATGGCACGAGCACCAGGAAACGGCCCGCAAGGGTGACCTGCGAGGTCAGTCGCGCACCCTTATGTCCGATCGGATCCTTGGTGACCTGCACGAGCACCGGGTCCCCCGACTTGAACGCGAGTTCGATGCGGCGAGGCTGGCCTTCCAACCGTGCGGAATCCCAGTTCACCTCACCCGCATAGAGCACGCCGTTACGCGCCTGACCAATGTCGACGAACGCGGCTTCCATGCTCGGCAGCACGTTCTGCACGCGGCCCAGATAGATGTTGCCCACAGTGGCGACTTCCTGAATGTCGGACACGTAATGTTCGACGAGCACATTGTCTTCGATCACGGAAATCTGCGTGTGGCGTTCGCGTTCGCGCACCACCATCAGGCGGTCGACATGCTCGCGGCGAGCCAGGAAGTCCTGCTCCATGAGCTGGCTTTGACGGCTGCGCTCACGGCGATTGTCACGGCGACGCTGCTTCTTGGCCTCAAGTCGGGTGGAACCTTCGACGTCGGTGATCTCGTCGATGTACTGCTGCTTGCGGGAACGACGCACGAGCGGCTCTTCCGCCTCATCCGTCTTCGCACCGCCACGACGGCGACGACGGCGACGGGTCACCGTGCCTTCATCCTCGTCATCGTCCTCACGGCGACGACGGGACTCGCCTTCATCGCTATCCCGCTGCTGTTCGTCGGCTTCCTCACGATTGCCGCGGCTGCGACGGCGACGACGGGTGCGCGTCGGCTGCTCGTCGTCATCATCGTCATTACGATTGCGGGTTTCGTCATCAATCGGCGCATACGTAATATCGTCGAGGATCAAATCCTCTTCGATCTGTTCGACTTCAGCCGCGGCACGACGCTCCTGCGCGTTCAAACGACGGGAACGACGCGACTTGCGAGATCCGCCTTCCTCGTCATTGTCCGCATCATCATTGCGATTATCCCGATTATCGCGTTCATTGCGATTGTCTTCGGAACGCTCTTCGTCGGCAACGTCGCGATTGCGGCGGCGACGGCGACGTGACGGACGATCCTCATCCTGCTCATCCTCATGGTCCTGCGCATTGCGATCATTACGCTCGCCGCGGTCATTACGGGAATCGTCGCGATCGTCGTCTGCCCTGTCTCGGGAATCCGCAACGGACGGCAAAACCGGCTCCTGGAAAAGCAGAGACATCATCGGACGCGGATTGTGGCGGACCTCATGGCCTTCCGGCAACATATCGACGGCATCCAAGGCACGCTCCACAGACGACTCCTCATCATGGGAATCATCGACGGAAGCGCGACGACGCGGCATCTCATCGTACTCATCCGCATCATCGGCGAAACGGCTGCGACGACGCGACGGACGATCCTCGTCCTGCTCATCCTCAACCTGCACCGAACGACGGCGACGAGAACGCGTCGGCCGTTCGTCGGCAATCTCACGAACATCATCATCGGACTGGACCGGACGACGACGGCGACGGGTCGGACGGGTCATACCCTCGGAATCAGCGGAATCACCGGTATCATGCGCAGGTTGCGCAACCGGCAACTTCGGCTCCTCGAACAGCGGAGCCGAAGCATGCTCCTCGACCTTCAACTCCAAGGACGCACCGGCAGCTCCCACGCCACGCACCACGCGACGACCGCCACGACGGCGACGCGGGGCAGGATCGGACTGGACCGACTCGAATTTCACAACATTCACGGCATGCTCAGGCGATGCCGAAGCTTCGACCTGATCGAAGCCTTCACTGGTATTAGGCACAATGGCTCCTCGACGACACGCTGCAATCGCGCCGCCCACGCTTAGGCCTCATACGGTTCTCACACCACGCTCTCACCGTGGCCGCGCATCATGGCGCCCGTAGGAAGCAACTTCCGTCAAAAGTCCTCATCATGCGACGGCGGACACCAGCGCTCGCGGACACACATGAACTTCACGCGAGGGGATCAACGCCATCGGATGCATTGGTGATTTGCAGAACCACCGTCTATAAGTATGACACAAAAAACAACGGAACGTGACATGACGGGAAATTTTCCGGATCCTGCAACTCACCGCCTGCTTTCCCCGCCCGCAAATCCCAGGCCCCGTCTACACAAGTCGTTGCTCCGTCTGCACAAGTCGAAAGAAATCACGATTCGCGAGAAATGCAGACACAGATTACGACTCGTGCAGACAGCCGATCCGACTTGTGCAGACAGAAGACGGAAAACAACAAACAGCCGATAGCAGGCAGAAACAGGAGGCAGAAAAAGGCAGCAGACAGCTACTTCAGCCAGTCTTCAAGCAAGTTGGCCATCAGCAGCAGATCCGATTCCGGCAGCTGCTCGTCATGCTTGTGCGCCAGCAACGGACTGCCCGCACCCAGATTCACCGCGGGAATGCCCAGCATCGAGAATCGCGCCACATCCGTCCAGCCAAGCTTGGCCAGAGGCTCACGCCCCGTGCGCTCGCGCACCAATTCCACCAGCGACTGCGCGAGCGGCGACGTCAACCCCGGACGTGCGGAAGGCGACTCGTCCTTCATTTCAATGCCGAAGCCTTCGAATACGCCACCTGTGGCAACATGCTCGCCATTGCCCAATTCCGCACCGGCATCCGCGCCAATCATCAGCGCCTTCGCCTCAGCCAACGACTTGTCGGGGGCAAAACGGTAGTTGACATGCACGCGGCATTCGTCGGGGATCACATTCGTACCTTTGCCGCCTGAAATCAGCGTGGCATTCAGCCCCTCCTGATACGTCAGACCATCCACTTCAATCGCACGATTTTCATAAGCGTTCAGCCGGCTCAGAATCTCAGCGGCCGCATGAATGGCGTTCTTGCCCATCCACGCACGCGCCGAATGCGCCGCAATGCCGTGCGTGATCACGTCGAAACGCATCGTGCCATTGCAGCCGCCTTCAATACCGCAATCGGTTGGCTCCCCGATAATCGCAAAATCGCCGGAAATCCAATCAGGATGCGCCTCGACCACCTTGCGCAGGCCGTTCTTTTCGGCGGCAACCTCTTCGTGGTCGTAGAACACGTATGTCAGATCGTATTTCGCATCCGTCAACGCGGCCGCCAAATACATCATCACCGCGTCGGAGCCCTTCATATCGGTGGCACCGCGCCCCCATATCACGCGCTCCCGCCCATGGCCGGCGGCAACATCCTCGCGAATCAGCGGATCGCCCGGTTCCAGCCAACGCGGCGGGAAATTGTCGATCACCGGCACCGTGTCGAGATGCCCGGCGAGGATCACGCGACGCTCACGCCCAAAATTCGTGGATGCGACCAGCGTATCGCCATGCCTGCGCACTGTCAGATGCTGCTGTTTATTCAAAAACGCTTCGACCGCGTCGGTCAACGGCCCTTCGTCGTCGCTCACGGAATAGGTTCCCATGATCTGGGTCATCAGCCCGTTCAGCTGCTCCTGCCTGGTGGCGGAAGCGGAAAATCCAATCTCAAGTTCGTTCATACCGCCCATTATCCAGCACCACCGGAACCGACATCGCCGTTCGACAACGCTTTTGAGACGGATCGGATGTTATCCATATGCATGGTGCAACACTGGATAGCGGCCAAACCAACGGCCGAGAGCGAAAGGAAGAGTGTCATGCCTGGTCTGTTAAGCGCATTGGAAGGCTTCTGCGTCATTGGCATCGTCATCGGCACCGGTTACGTGGCCGCGCGCATGCGCATAGGCGGACCTACCGCGCAGATGGTGCTCAACAGGTTCAGCTTTTTCGTATCGAGCCCGTGCCTGATGTTTGCCATCCTGTCCAAGGAGAGAATCTTCGAGATATTCCACTCCTCCATTGTTGTGGCGTTCTTCTCGGCCGTGCTGGTCGGATTGGTGTTTCTGATCCTCAATAGGCTGTTCTTCCATCTGAAGGCGGCGGATGCCACCATCGGCGCGTTGAATTCGCTGTATCTGAACTCCAACAACATCGGTCTGCCGATCGCCACGTACATTCTGGGCAATCCCGCTTTGGTCGCGCCGATTCTGGTCATGCAACAGGCGGTGTTCACACCGATCGGCCTGACCGTGCTCGATGTGACCACCAAAGGCAAGGTCTCCACGAGGGAGATTCTGAAGCAGCCGCTGCATCAGCCGCTGCTTATCGGTTCGCTGCTGGGCATCGCCGTATCCGCGATTTCCGCAAAAACCGGTCATTTCGTGGTGCCGGACTGTATTTACGATCCGATCGACATGATCGGCGATTCCGCAGTGCCAATGATTTTGATGGCATTCGGCATGTCGTTGCACGGCACGAAGCCGCTGCAGGACAAGTCGAATATTCCCGCGGTGTTCACGGTGGCGGTATTGAAGAACATCGTGATGCCAATTATCGCGTTCCTGCTGTCGTATTTCGTGATGGGCTTCCGCGGCGCCACATTGTACGCGTGCGTGGTGCTCGCCGCCCTGCCGACCGGGCAGAACGTCTACAACTACGCGGCGCGGTACAACGTGGGTCTCTCGTTCGCACGCGACGGCATTCTCTTCTCGACACTGACCTCACCGATCTTCATCGCAATCATCGCGGTGCTGCTCGGCTGACCTCGCCAGTCCTCGCCGCGGTATCCACGACCGCCGCGGCGAGACCATCAATCGTCCGTACGGTAGCCGGCATGACCGAGCCCGTGCGCCGCATGATTCGCGGCACACCCTCCGAGCACCATCAGCGCATAACACAAGCCGATTCCCGCGGCCAACGTAAGCAACGAAGCCGGATTGAGCAACGACGTTGCCAGAATCGGAAACAGCAACAACACCGAGCACCCTAATGAAACGGCCATCACCGTGTTGAGCGGGGTGATCACTTCCATCATGCGTGCCTTGTCGAGCGTCGCCTCATCCGTGCCTTCCAACGCAAGCATGCGGTACTCGTCGGCCTGGTCGTAGACGTTGCTCGTCTGCATCACGCCGGAACTGACGGCGGCGAGCACCGCGGCAAAGGCGAGCGTCAGGAAACCACCCATCGCTATATCGCGCATGTACAGCATAGATGGGTCGAACGGGTCGTGGTTGCCTCCGATTCCGGTGGCGAGCAATCCGCACACCGACGTCATCCCCGCGATGAACACAGCGAGCGCCACGCCGGACACGTTGCGCCAAGCACGCTTGGGATTGTCGAGGATACGGCGCATGGCAATCATAGTGGCCGCGTCCTTCGGGTGTTTCGCACGCGATCTGGCGCGCATCGCCACCACCCAGGTACCGACGACGTTCACCATGGCGAAGCCGAGGAAGAAGACGCCGAAGATGATGGCGTAGACCACCATCTGACCCAAGTGCGCGAATGCGGAGATGCTGTTGAGCAGCAGGTAGCCTACGGCCAACACGGCAAGGAAAATCAGTGCGCGCCATGCGGACGGCATGGGTTGTCCGATACGTTGCGTCACGCCAAGCGGGGTGAAGGCCACGCGGCGTAGGGCGGCCAGCGCGGAGACCAAGGCAAGCAGCGTGACTCCGACGGTCACAGCCGCCAGGGCAGGCAGTCCCACCCACAACTGTTCGAAGGTGAAATGCTGGTTTTGGAAGTCGAGCAGCATGATCGCCGGTATCAGCGCGAAGTAGCCGGCCATGCCGACCAGCGCGCCAAGCAGAGCCTGGCCACCCGCATCGAGCGCGGTGAGTTTCGTGACCTGCGCGGTGGTGGCGCCCGCAAGTCGCAGTGCGGCGAGACGTGCGTCCCTGCGGGAGGCCGCGAGACGGGCCGCCGAGCCGGCGAGCGCCACGAACGGCACGATGAGTAGCAGACTGGCGAATGCGGCGAGCATCACATAGCCGTCGGAATAGGTGTTCATGACGGCTGTGGCCTGGTCGGCCGTCCAATGGCCGTCGCCGACCGTGGCGACGAGCTTGTCGGCGTGCGCCAGGGCTTTGGACCATGTTTCGTATGTACCGGGCGCGCACCTGTTGGAATCGATCATGCAACCGAACGTGTGGTCGGCGGAGGCCCGCCAGATGAAGCCATGCAGGCCTCCGAGCACGGTTAGGAAGACGGCGGTGGCGGATGCGAAGGCAACGATGGCCAGCGCAGAGGTGCGGCCGGATGTGCCGCGGGTGCCGGAGCGGTGGAACAATCGCCATAATCGGAACATGTTCATCGTGCGCCTCCGGCGGTAGGTTGGGATTGCTGCGGCGAGCTCAACCTGCCGTCACGCATGGTAACGGTGGCATCGCAAAATGCGGCCACGTTCGAATCGTGCGTCACCACGACCACGGCCGCGCCGGTCTGTCGTGCGGTCCGCATGAGAATGCTCATGATTTCGTGGCCGGTGGTCTGGTCGAGCGCGCCGGTCGGTTCATCGGCGAAGATGACTGCCGGCTGCGCGGCGAGCGCACGTGCGATGGCGATGCGCTGCATCTGGCCGCCGCTCATTTCGCCGGGACGTTGTTGCGCGAGCTGGCGCAATCCCAATCGTTCCAGCCATAGCATGGCCATGTCGGTGGCCTGCTGGTAGCTTGCGCCGCCCAGCATCATCGGCAACGCGATGTTTTCGATGGCCGGCAGTTCCGGCAGCAGTTGTCCGGATTGGAAGACGAAGCCGAAGGCGCTGCGGCGCAGTTTGGTGCGGTCAGCGTCGCTCAACCGCGCTAGGTTGGCACCGCGAAACATCACATTGCCGGCTGTCGGGGTGATGATGCCGGCGAGTGCGTGCAGTAACGTCGATTTGCCGGAACCGGACGGTCCCATGACCGCGATGCTTTCGCCTGCCTGGATGCCGAAATCCACGTGATTGAGCGCCAGCATGTGTGTGGCGTTTGGTGTCGCCTGTTGGGTCGAATAATCCATGACCAGATCGGTCGCCTGAAGTATGTGTTCCATGTTTCCTACGGTACGGAAACGGATTGGTCCCGGCCATCAGACGGCGGGATGAACTTACAGGTTTCCTTCCGGCATGCATCATCCGCAAGGATTAGCGTAATCGCGGACTGCGGATGAGATGCCGTATGTCAGACGAGGTGCCAGGACAGGCGGTGCAGGTCGCTGGGCCCGAATTCAGCGATGGCGTCACGGTGTGCGGCCGAACCGTAACCCTTGTTGTGGGCCCATTCATATGGTTCATATTGGGGTTGCGCTCCCAGTTCGACCATGAGCCGATCCCGGGTGACTTTGGCGATGACCGCGGCAGCGGCCACGGCGGCGCAATACCGGTCGCCTTTCACTTTGGTGGTAACGTTCGCCGGCACCGGCACTTCGGGCGCGTCGAAGGTGTTCAGCGTCTTGGTGATGTAATCGTTCGGTCCGTCGAGGATCGCGCCGACCTTCACCGGTTTGCCGGAGAGCATGCCGTTGCCGTCAATGCCGAGCTTCGCCTCCGCCTGTGCCAACGCACGTAACGCGGCTACGCCGAGTGCATGGGAAATGCCCCACTCGTCAATCTCCTTGTTGCTGGCGGCGCCAACCGCCCAAGATGCGCACCAGGATTTGAGTTCGTCGAAGATGGCTTCGCGCTTGTGTTCGGTCAGCATTTTGGAGTCGGCCACGCCTTTCGGCACTTCCAGATGCGAAGATTCTTGCGAGCCTCCTTGCGAAGCTCCAGCCGGCCCGTCTAAGTCACGCGCCCAAATCGCAGCCGCACCAACCATTACCGGCCCTGCGAGAGATCCACGCCCCACTTCGTCAAAGCCGACGATCACATCGTAGCCTTGTTCGGCAATAGCACGTTCCAAATCCAATGTGGGAATTACGGAAACCGCCATCAGGCCGCCGAGCCTCCTTCCGGAACGTCGGCAAACACTTCATGGTGCGCATCGAGCCCGCCGATGCGGTTCAACGGCCAATATTTCGCGAGTCCGACACCCACTACGTCGGAAATAGGCACAAGTCCATGTGAGGAATCACCCTGATGATAGCGTGAATCGGCGGAATTGGCGCGATTGTCGCCCATAACGAACACGTGTCCTTCGGTCACGGTCACGTTGAACGCGAATGAGCTGGGATCCACGTCGGGGCGAATGTATGCGCTTTCGTCAATCGCCACACCATTGATGGTGATCGGCTTACCTGGCCCTTCGCATGCCACGGTGTCTCCTGGCAATCCGATGAGCCGTTTGATGAGGTAGTCACCGCCGAGTTTGCTACTGTCTTCCTGCCGCAGCCAGTGGTCGGGGTCCTTGAACACCACCACGTCGCCGCGTTTCAGATCGAAGACTTTCGGGGTGAGTTTCGAGGTGATCACGCGGTCACCTGGTTCGATGGTGTTCATCATGGATCCGGAGGGAATCACGTAGAATCCGAGCAGGAAAATGCGTATCAGCAGCACGATAATAATAGGAATTCCGCACCAGACCAAGGTGTCGCGCAAGCCAAAGCTGTCGCCGCTATTGTTTTCTTCTTTGGCATGCCTCATACATGATTCCTTTATCGTCCGGTTTGCACACTGACCCCTATCATAGCGGCCAAGAATAGAAAAAGGCCCTCCGGCCGTAAGGCTGAGGGCCAATTTCACGCTTTATTTGCGTTTGAAACTCACTTCTCGGAGTTGTCGCGGCGCTCAACGATACGAGCGGCCTTACCGCGCAGGTTGCGCAGGTAGTACAGCTTGGCGCGAC
>OKSF01001948.1_pt1 | contig 15128 bp, 14 predicted proteins | sample 1606061 | NCBI WGS metagenome assembly OKSF01 (sample SAMEA3541567, study PRJEB24748) | human gut metagenome | biome: human gut; feature: human-associated habitat; material: faeces | place: China | collected 2012 | reverse complement strand
CAAGTGGAAGGTGTTTAATCAGGCAGATGTTAAGTCGGCTTTTGAATATTTCGGACATTCAGTAGATATGTATGAAGAAAAGCCGCTGTCAAGTGACAGCATAACTGGCATAAAAGAACATGATTATGTAATGCTTGCTGATGTATTCAGGGAATATGATGTGATATTTTCACTTAATTACTTTCCTCACGTTTCTGATATATGTGAACAGACAGGAAGAAAATATGTGGCATGGACAGTGGATAGTCCGCTTATATCGCTTTATCATCAGTCTGTATTTAACAGCTGCAACAATATATTTATATTTGATAAGTTTTTTTATTATGAATTAAAGCAGCTGGGAGTTAAGAATATATACTATCTTCCGCTGGCTGTGAATACAGACAGGCTAAACAGCCAGCTTAACAGCCAGACCAGGGAAGAAAAAGACCGATTCAGTGCTGATATATCGTTTGTAGGGAGTATGTATCATAAGAATTCATATGATGATATAAAAGATAAGCTTCCTCCATATTTAAGGGGTTATTTTGATGCAGCTATGCTTGCACAGCTTAACATATACGGAGATAATATAATTGATGAGCTGTTGACAGTGGATATATTAAAGCAGTTATCAGAGTTTGTGGATTTTAGGCAGGATAAGAGGGCGTTTTCTGATATAAGGCTGGTTTTTGAGTCTACATTTCTTGGCTTTAAGCTTGCCAATATAGAACGTGTAAGAACGCTTAACCTTCTGGCAAAGAAAAACAAAGTTGCTTTATATACAGATGAGCAGGATACTTCACTTATAAACGTGGATTTTAAAGGGACCAAGGGCGACACCGCCCCGCAGGCCGCCGGCGTCATCCACACCGACTTCGAACGCGGCTTCATCCGCGCCCAGACGATCGCCTACGAAGACTTCATTGCCTTCAAGGGTGAAAAGGGCGCTCAGGAAGCCGGCAAGATGCGCGCCGAAGGCAAGGACTACATCGTTCAGGACGGCGACGTCATGAACTTCCTCTTCAACGTCTGATCGTCGAAGACGCATCATGAACTTCAACGGGAGGCTGCCTTCGGGGCAGCCTCCCGGTTTCTTTCCGTATGCCGTTATACTGAACGGCGTCCCAACAACTCCACAACCACGCTGTCATGGCCACGACCTCCACAAAAAAGCGTCAGGAAATCGGAGAACGCCTCCGCCACGAACGCGAACGACTTGGCTATACGAAGCAGCAGATCGCACAGCTGCTCGGCGTTCCAATCCCCGCCTACGAACGCTTCGAAAACGGCGACGACGATCCTGGCGTCTACCGCCTGCCCCGTCTTGCCGCCTGCGGCTTCGACGTCATGTTCATCATCACGGCCGAACGTCACGTGCCCGTGGCTGAGGAAAACGAACTTCTCTCGCGCTTTCGCGACCTCTCGCAGCGCGGCCGCGCGTCCATCTTCTCCACCATGGACGCACTCGAAAGGCTGGCGCCGAACCTCAAGCAGGAATTCCGCCGCCGCTTCAAGAACTGAACGACTCCCGCCCCTCCAGGGCGGGATTTTTCGATTCATCGCAATAGTTTTTTACTTATTCTGTTGACACGGGTATAAAAGTTAGCTAAGATAACCCCATCAACAAATGAGACTCCTTCTCACACGTCTCATACCGGAGTTAACAAAATGTCCCTTCTGAACACTGAAATCCTTCCCTTCAAGGCCCAGGCCTACGCCAACGGCGAATTCGTCGAACTGACCGAAGCCTCCCTCAAGGGTCATTGGTCCGTCGTCTTCTTCTACCCGGCCGACTTCACGTTCGTCTGCCCGACGGAACTCGAAGACCTCGCCGAAAACTACGCCGAATTCAAGTCCCTCGGCGTTGAGGTCTACGCCGTCTCCACGGACACGCACTTCACGCACAAGGCCTGGCATGAAAGCTCCGCCGCCGTGGGCAAGGTTCAGTTCCCGATGATCGGCGACCCGACCGCCACGCTCGCCCGCAACTTCCAGGTGCTCATCGAGGCCGACGGCCTTGCCGAGCGCGGCACGTTCGTGATCAATCCCGAAGGCAAGATCGTGATCATGGAACATCACGACGGCGGCATCGGCCGCGACGCCTCCGAACTCCTCCGCAAGGTGAAGGCCGCCCAGTACGTCGCCGCCAACCCCGGCCAGGTCTGCCCGGCCAAGTGGCAGCCGGGTGCCGCCACGCTGACGCCGTCCCTTGACCTCGTCGGCAAGATCTAATCCAGCGATCGGCTGAAACAGACAGGCCGCAGACCCATACGGTCGGCGGCCTGTTTCCTTATCCTCAAAGCGAATGCCCTCATCCATCATGCTTGACGCCAACATCAAAGCCCAGCTGCAGAGCTACTTCACCAAACTCCGCCGTCCCATCGTGCTCAAGGCCGCCCTTGACGGCTCGCAGGACGCCACCAACATCGAGGCGCTCCTCAAGGAAGTCGCCGAGCTTTCGGACAAGATCTCCTACGAGGTCGAGTCCGACGCCTCCGTTCGCCGTCCCAGCTTCACAGTCGCCCCTCAGGGCGGTCACGAAGGCATTCGCTTCGCCTGCCTCCCGATGGGCCATGAATTCACGAGCTTCGTGCTCGCCCTTCTGCAGACGGGCGGCCATCCCGCCAAGATCTCCGACGAGGAGTCCCGCCAGATCGCAGCCCTCAAGGGCCCGCTCAACTTCGAGGTCTTCATCTCGCTCTCCTGCCACAACTGCCCTGAAGTCGTGCAGGCGCTTGACCTCATCTCGATCCTCAACCCGAACGCCACCGTCACCGTGATCGACGGAGCGCTCTTCCGCGAGGAGGCCGCAGGCCGCAACGTGATGGCCGTTCCGACGGTCTTCCTCAACGGCCAGTCCTTCCTCTCCGGCCGCCGCGAGCTCTCCGAAATCCTCGCCAAGCTCGACACGTCCGTCGCCGAAGCGGCTCAGGCCTCGATCAGCGCCAAAGCCCCTTTTGACGTACTCGTTGTCGGCAGCGGCCCGGCGGGCAGCACGGCCGCCATCTACGCCGCCCGCAAGGGCCTGCGTACGGGCATCGTTGCCGACCGCCTCGGCGGCCAGGTGAACGAAACCGCCGACATCGAGAACTTCACGTCCATCCTCAAGACGGACGGCACCGCGCTCGCCGGCAACTTCACGGCGCATTTGAAGTCCTACGACATCGACATCATCACCCCGCACTCCGTCGCAAAGATCGAACGCGAGGGCGACATGTGGAGGCTCGTGCTCGAAAACGGCTCCGAACTCCGCTCCAAGACCATCATCGCCGCCTCCGGCGCCCGATGGAAGCAGCTTGAAGTGCCCGGCGAAGAGGAATTCAAGGGCCGCGGCGTGGCCTACTGCCCGCACTGCGACGGCCCGCTCTTCAAGGGCAAGCGCGTCGCCGTGGTCGGCGGCGGCAACTCCGGCGTCGAGGCCGCCATCGACCTCGCCGGCATTGCCTCCTCTGTCGTGCTTCTGCAGCGCGGCTCCGAGCTCACCGCCGACAAGGTGCTTCAGGAAAAGCTCCTCTCGCTCCCGAACGTCACCGTCAAGTACCGTGCCAGCACCTCCAAGCTCACGGGCTCGAACAAGCTTGAAAAGCTCTTCTACCTCAACAGGGAAACGGGCGAGACCGAATCCATCGACGTCGACGGCTGCTTCGTGCAGATCGGCCTCAAGCCCAACACCGAATGGCTTGACGGCGCTGTCGAGCTCAACGCGTACGGCGAAGTCGCCGTCTCCGACCGCTGCACGACGTCGGCCCCCGGTCTCTTTGCCGCCGGCGACTGCACCTCGGTTCCCTACAAGCAGATCGTCATCGCCCTCGGCGAAGGCGCCAAGGCCTCTCTGAGCGCCTTCGACTACCTGATCCGTCAGGGCGCCTGACGACACGATCACTTTCTCCCTGAAAGGGGACGGGCCTGCGCCCGTCCCCATTTCTTTTGTGGCACACTTGTTCGCGCAAAGACTCAAAGAGAGGATTCCGCCATGCGCTATGTGCGCTCATTCCTGCTTGCCCTCACCACGCTCGCCTTCTTCCTGCTGGTGCTCGTCGCCGGCCTTTACGTCTTCATCACGCCCGAACGCGTCTCCGCCCGTCTGGCCAACACGCTCTCGCATCATCTCGGGCTGAAGATCGAAATGGCCAAACTGCACATCGACACCCGCCTGCCGAGCCTGAAGTTCACCGTCAAGGACGCCGTTCTCACCAACGCCGACGGCGCCGTCCGCGGCAGCGTGCCCTCCGCCACGATCAGGCTTCATCCGCTTGCACTCTTCACGCGCAGCCCCCGCATCTCCGAGATCACGACCGCCGACGGCTCGCTCACCTTCGGCAACACGTCTCCCGAAGACGTTCGCGCCTGGATCGAAGGCACGGTCAAGCCGCTTGCCTTCAACGTCGACCACCTCGTCGTTCACAGGGGCGCCGTCTACTTCTCCGATCCCCTGACGGGACCCGAACCCTGGGCATACGTCAACAACGCCTCCGTCTCGATCAGCAACCTGAGCGAAGCGGGTGCCGCCTACAGCCTCAACGGCGTCATCAAGCTTCCCGAAATGCTCGGCAGCGCCGAACTCCGCGGCATCACCGACTGGTCCCGAGGCCTTCTTGAAGCCAGAACCGAACAGCTCGACGCCTCCTTCAAGGGTGAAGTCCGCGGCCGCCGCACCGAATTCGCAGGGCACGCTGACAGGATCGCACTGACGCGCGAAAACGCCTCGCTCTCCAATGTCGCCGCCTCCCTGAAGCGCGGTGAAGAGACGCTGCTCGAGCTTTCCTCCCCCGCCGTCACGCTCGACAGGCACACGCTTGACACCCCCGTCCTGACGACGGCCCTCACCGTCATGTCCCCCGAAGGCTCCCTGACCCTTTCCGCCTCCTCGGCCCTCAAAGCCGACTTCGGTGCACGTCGCCTCGAGGCTCCGTCCATCACGGTCGCCGCAAGCGAAAGGGCCGCAGGCGCAACGACCGCCTCGAATGCCGGCTCCCTTACGGGCAGCCTTCTCTGGAACGCCTCTTCGGGCGAGGGACGCGCCGAATTCGACGGCACTCTTCAGGGCACGCCCGTTACGCTGGACCTGTCCGTCTCGAACGCCGTGCCCTTCACGGCCGACCGTGCGTTCTTCCCGCACAAGTTTGCGGCAATCCCCCGTCTCACGGGACGCGTATCCCTTGGAGAAATCGCCCTCAAGACAGCCGTCGGCCTGATGTCCTCCGAAACGCTCCTCAAGGACGTCGAGTCGGCCGTGGACTTCAACGTCATGCTCAAGTCTCCCCATGCAGGCAGGCATGAAGCGACCGGACGTCTCATCACCGCCGCAGGCAAGGCCTACGTGGTCGACGGCAGCCTGAAGCTTCCCTCCGCGCCCGTTCCCTTCGACGCCGACCTTGCCGCAGACGGCACCTGGCATATCCGCAGCCAGTGGAGCGGCGTTGACGCAGGAGACCTTCTCCCCTCCATCCTGAGCGGTCCTCTCTCGGGATCGCTCGACGCCTCCGGGCAGCTCAAGGACGCCTCGAAGAGCGTCGCCGAAGTCAGGCTTGAGGCACGCGACGGCGAGTTCCTCGGCGCCGACCTCGAGCAGGCCTCGAAAATCATGCGTGAAGTCCAGCCCGAGGCCCTTCCCACAAGCGCCTTCCTGCGCGCAAGCCGCACGGCCTTCACCGCGCTATCCTGCGAACTCTCCCTCAACGGCGGCGCTTGGACCGTCAGGAACGGTTCGGCCGAAGGCTCGAACTGGAAGGCCGCCTTCACGGGCGCCTACGGACACATCGACGGCCGCGTCGACTTCACCACCGACAATGGCTCCGCCTTCTTCACGATGCCCGCCCGCATCCAGGCCGACCCCGTCCTCTGGACGCCAGACTGGACGGCCGCCCACGCCTCCGCCCGCGAACACGTCGGCGAGCTGCCCTGGACGGCCGGCAACTTCAAGGACCGCCTCCGTCAGGGACTTGAAAACTGGTGGAACAACCTCGATGCGTCCGAGCTGAAGCTCCCCGAATTCAACACCGAGGACTTCAGCCTCCCCGAGTTCAGGCTGCCCGACATCGAGCTTCCCGACTGGGCGAATGAATTCATCGGCAAAGAAAAGGCGCCGGAAAACTCCGACGCTCGCAACCCCGTCTGACGAACGTTACAAGCCCGTCACCTTCATCGCCGCCTCCACCCGCTTTCTGAGCTCGAGGCGGCGATGCTTTTCAAGCAGCATCTCCCTTGTTTCAGGACGGCGGGGATTGGGCACGATGCACTCGCTCACAGGGCAAAGCTCCCTGCACTTGGGCTCGTCAAAGAAGCCCGCGCACTCCGTGCAGCGGCCGCCGCGGATGCGAAAGACGCCGTTGTCCTCCACAATGGCCTCGTTGGGGCATTCCGGCAGGCAGACGCCGCAGGAAATGCATTCGTCAGTAATCATCAGCGCCATCATCTACTCCTTCTTGTCAGCGCATGCCTCAATCAGTGCCTCGAGCACCTCGGGCGTCACGAAGCGGGCCGCATCCTTCGGCGAGAGCTGTGCAATCTCCCTGACGAAGGTCCCACTCACGAACTGGTACTGATCCGAAGGCGTCAGAAAGATCGTCTCGACGTCCGGCATCAGCTGCCGGTTCATGCCAGCCATTTGAAATTCATACTCAAAGTCACTCACGGCCCTCGCGCCGCGAATAATCACGCCCGCACCGCAGGCGGCGACGAAGTCCTTGAGCAACCCGTCGAAGGGCTGCACCGTCACGTTTTCGAACTCCCTGCAGATCCCGCGGGCAAGAGCCACGCGGGTTTCGAGCGAAAGCATCGGACGCTTCTTGCGACTTTCCGCAACGCCCACCACCACATGATCGAAGATGCGGGAGGCGCGCCTCACGAGATCAACGTGCCCGTTCGTCATGGGATCGAACGTGCCCGGATAGACTGCCGTCGTCATTTCCTGCTCCTCTTCTCTTCCTTGGACAGGCGTACGAGCCCCGCCATGCCGCTTCCCGCTTTGGCAAGCAGCTCGAAGCGCACGGCGCCCGCACTGCCCGAGCGCACGCGGACGACGCCGAGGGACTCGAGCGCCTCGTCGGAGAGCAGCTCCGTCGGCGACTCCACGTAGAGAAGGCCCTCTTCCTTGAGCGCCCCGAGCGCGGCGCGTGCGGCCTTCACCTGCATGTCGAGACTGAAGGGCGGATCGATGAAGATCACGTCATAGCTTCGGGGCGCGTCCTGCAGAAAGCGGAAGGCATCGGCCACGCGCGCCTGCTTGTGATCGTCGGCACCGAGTCGCGTGAGCGCCTGGCGGATTCCCGCAATGCCCTGGCGATGGATATCAAGCCAGTCGACGTAATCCGCACCCCTGCTCGCGGCCTCCAGCCCCATGGCGCCGGAACCGGCAAACATGTCGAGCGCATCGCATCCCTCGAGGGTTCCGAAGAGGTGCGTGAGCCAGTCGAAGACGGTCTCCCTCACACGCTCGGAAGTGGGGCGAAGCCCTTCGGCACAAGCAACGGGAACGACGCTGCGCTTCCACTTGCCTGACACAATTCGTACGCTTCCCGCTCCCCGAACGGGCGCGGGCGTTGCTAAACTTGAGTTACTTGCGCCCAGGCGCCTTGAATTCTTTCGAACTGCCATTAGAGAAATATGACTGGATCTTCCGAGGGATGGTTTTCCCGATTAAAAAATGGTCTTGCCAGAACGCGCGTCAATATCGTCGGCCTGTTTTCGGGCGGCGTGATCGACGACGACTTTCTTGAAGAGCTCGAATACGCACTGATCACGGCCGACGTCGGCGTGCAGGCGTCGACTCGTATCCTACAACGTTTGCGCGACACCATTAAGCTCAAGGGCCTCAAAACGCAGGACGAAGTTCGCCTTGCACTTCGAGATGAAATCGCCCGCATGCTCGCGCCGGCGCAGCGCGAGCTCGACATCGAGCAGGCGCATCCCCTCGTCATCATGATGACGGGCGTCAACGGCGCAGGCAAGACCACCTCCATCGGCAAGATCTCCAAGTACCTGAGCCAGCGCGGCAAGAGCGTCCTACTCGCCGCAGGCGACACGTTCCGAGCCGCCGCCCGCGAACAGCTCGCCGTCTGGGGCGACCGCAACCAGATCGAAGTCATCGCCCAGCAGGGCGGCGATCCTGCCGCAGTCGTCTTCGACGCCGTGAGCGCAGGCAAGGCGCGCGGCACCGACGTCGTCATCGCCGACACCGCCGGCCGCCTGCCCACCCAGATCAACCTCATGGAAGAGTTGCGCCGAATCCGCCGCGCCCAGGACAAGGCCATGACCGGCGCTCCGCACGAGGCGATTCTCGTCGTCGACGGCACCAATGGTCAGAACGCGCTTACCCAGGTGAAGGCCTTCGACGCCGCGGTCGGCCTGACCGGCCTCATCGTCACGAAACTCGACGGCACCGCCAAGGGCGGCGTGCTCGTCGCCATTACACAAATGCGTCCCGAAAATCCCCTGCCGATCTACTTCATCGGCGTGGGCGAAGCCATCGACGACCTGCAGCCCTTCAATGCGGTGCAGTTCGCCAATGCGCTCGTCGGACTCGATCCCAACACTCCCGCTACAGCCCCGGAATAATCAATTAAAAATGGAGCACACAAGATGCTTTTAGGTGCAGTTGATCTTGGAAGCAACAGCTTCCGCGTAGAGATCGGCCGTGTTGACGGCGACCGCATCGTCACTCAGAGCTACTGGAAGGAAACCATTCGCATGGCCGCGGGCTTCGACAAGAACGGAGCCCTCACGCCCGAGATGCAGGAGAAGGCACTCGCCGCACTGAGCCGCTTCCACGAAAAGCTCGCAGGCCTTCCCGCCACCCAGGTGCGTGCCGTCGGCACGCAGGCGTTGCGCGAGGCCGCGAACTCCTCCGAATTCCTTCCCAAGGCTGAAGCTGCGCTCGGCTATCCCATCGGCATTCTGAGCGGCCACGAAGAGGCCCGCCTCGTCTTCAAGGGCTGTGCACGCACGTTGCCCCCGTCCGACAAGCGCCGTCTCGTCGTCGACATCGGCGGCGCGAGTACGGAGTTCGTCGTCGGCCAGGACCTTGAGGCCCAGGAATACGAGAGCTACCACGTCGGTTGCGTGAACACGTCGATGAAGTTCTTCGCCGACGGCGTCATCACCGCCGAAAAGCTCGACAAGGCAATCGTCGCCTGCTGCGCCGAGTTCAGCGAAGGCGAGCACAAGTTCAACGACACCAAGTTCGACGAAGCCTACGGCTCCGCCGGCACCTTCGGCGCCGTTTCCGACATCTGCGTTGCGCAGGGCTGGAGCGACGGCGAAGTCACGCCCGAGCATCTTGAAAAGATCCGCGCGCTTCTGCTTCGCGCCGGGAACATCAACAACATCCAGTTCCCCGGCCTCAAGCCCGACCGCCGCGAAGTCATCGCTGGCGGCTATGCCGTCCTCACCGCCGTCTACCGCACCGCAGGCATCAAGTCCATGCGTCCCGCCAGCGGCGCCCTTCGCGTGGGTCTTCTCTACGAACAGCTCGGCATCGTCCAGAACCGCGACACCCGCGACATCAGCGTCGACGCGATCATCCGCACCTGCGGCGTGTCCCGCGAGCAAGCCGACATCGTCGCAGGCTACGCCGTTGAATTCCTCCGCATGCTCGACCCCGGCATCGATCCCGCCGCCCTCAAGCGCCTGCGCTGGGCCGCGCTCATGCATGAAGTCGGCACGACGATCTCGACGAGCCGCTACCACCGCCACGGCGAATACATCGTGAGCAATGCGGACCTGCCCGGATTCACGCGCACCGACCAGCAGTACATGGCTAAGCTGATCCTCGCCCAGCGAGGCGGCCTCGGCAAGGCCGAAGACTTCCTCAAGTCCCAAGCCAACACCCGTCAGGTGCTCGCCATGCGCCTTGCCGTCATCTTCGCGCATGCCCGCAAGCCCGCGCCGCTTCCGCTCATCACGATCACCCGCAGCCTCAACAACTCGGTGCTCAACATCGCCATCGACCGCACCTGGCTTGAACAGCATCCCCTCACCGCCTACATGCTTCAGCAGGAGGCGGATGACTGGAAGAAGGTCGGCCGCGTGATCACCGTGACCACCTTCTGAGAGGTCTCATGTCCGAAACCGAAGCACCCCTCCTGCAGCTGAACGGCGTGAGCGTCGTCTACGACGGTCATGCCGTCATCGACGACCTCAGTCTTGAAGTCGGACGCGGCGAATTCGTCGTCATTCACGGCAGCACGGGGTGCGGCAAAAGCACCATCCTCAGGCTCTTCGCCGGTCTCATCGACCCGACGAAGGGCGAAGTCGTCGTTGCGGGAGACCGCATTGACGAGTTCGACGAGGCCCAGCGCCGATGGCTCAGGCGCTCCATGGGCCTCATGATGCAGGAGGAGCTTCTACTTGAGGACAGGACCGTTCTCGAAAACGTCATGTTGCCTGCGCTCGCAGCGGACGAAACGGCACAGGAAGCGCGCCGCAGGGCGCTTCTGGCCCTCAACAAGTGCGGCGCCGCTGATCTCGCCGACCTTCGTCCCTCGAGCCTCTCAGCTGGCCAACGCCAGATCGCCTGTCTGGCCCGCGCCGTCGTCAACCGTCCCGTGCTCATCCTTGCCGACGAGCCCGCGACGCACCTCGACAAGACGAACGCCCAGACGCTCATCAACCTTCTGAGCGCCTTTGCCCTCGCGGGCGTCACCGTCGTCGCCGCCACGCACCAGCATCTGACGCCGGAGGGCTGCCGTTCGCGCGAAATCACGCTCTCCGCGTCCAACAGGGGAGGCGCCGCATGAGCTACGCCTCCTCGCGCGCCTGGGCGCTCAAGGAAACCTTCAGGGGCTTCCGCCAGAACTTCAGCCTCTTCTCGCTCGCGACCTTCCTGTCGGCGCTTGCGCTTTCCATTCCGCTCTTCATCTCGACGATCTTCTACGAGCTCGCCGAGCCCATCAGGCAGATTCCGACTTCCGTCGAAATCACCGTCTTCACGAAGTCGGGCACGGACATGGAGAAGCTCTCCAAAGCCGTGGCCGAAATCGAAACCATCGAGCGCGTCTCGCTCGTGCCCAAGGACGAGGCCATCCGAAGCCTGAATGAACATCTCGGGCTCAAGGACAAGGCGGTCAAGCACAATCCCCTTCCCGACATCCTGATCGCCACCGTCAGCAGCAGCACCTCGCCCGCAGGCGTCGACGCCGCCGCAGGCCGCATCGAAAAGATCGAGGGCGTGGACATGCTCGCCTACGAGACCGACTGGCGCGAAAAGCTCGACGCGCTCTCCAACGCGGCGCGTCTTGGCCTCCTCTGCCTCGGCATCGTCGTGCTCACGCTCGTCATGCTGGTTGTCGCCGCCTCCATCAGGCTCACGACTCTTTCCGTTCAGCCGCAGATGAAGGCCCTCTATCTTTTCGGCGCCTCTCCGTCCTTCGCCATGCGTCCGATCGCCTGGCGCGGCTTCATCCTGATGATGTCGGCAAGCCTCGGCGCCATTGCCATCACGTACGCAGGCCTCGCAGTCCTCGGCCACCCGATAGCCACCGTCGCCCGCCTCTACGAGGTCGAGCTCGCGCTTGCGCTTCCTCCCGTCGACTGGTGCGCTGGCTTCGTGATCATCTGCAGCCTGATCGGCTACATCATCGCCCTTCTTTCGGCTCAGGACGCCTGGCGAAAGGCCCGCCGCTGACCCTGTTTCGAGAGACCGAGCATACGTTTTTTTTCCGGATTGGGCGCGCCGATCGGTGCTACCATACAGTCTTTTCCGAATTTTCGGCTCCGACTCACCCACAAATGACTGAGAAACCCAAAGGCACAGCCCTCGTCGCATACAAGGCACCCTCCGTACCGGCGCTCGTCGGTCCGCTCGGAGACCTCGAAGCCTTCATGCACGCAGCCGAGCGTGCTCCGATCCTGACGCCCGAGGAGGAACGGTCCCTGGCCGTCCGTCTTCGCGACGACGGTGACGTGGAGGCCGCCCAGCGGCTCATTCTCAGCCATCTCCGCCTGGTCATCTCGATCGCCCGAGGCTTTCTCGGATACGGCCTGCCCTATGCGGACCTCATTCAGGAAGGCAACATCGGCCTCATGAAGGCCATCCGCCACTACGATCCGGACCGCGGCGCTCGCCTGATGACCTTTGCCGTGCACTGGATCCGCTCGGAAATTCAGGAATACATCATCCGCAACTGGCGAATCGTCAAGCTCGCCACCACGAAGAACCAGCGCAAGCTCTTCTTCAATCTGCGCCAGATGAAGGAGGATCCTCAGACGGCCCTCACCAACAGTCAGGCCGAACACATCGCGCTCGCGCTCGACGTCAAGCCCAAGGAGGTCCTCGAGATGGAGGAGCGCCTCTACGGTCAGGAGACGAGCCTCGACACGCCTTCGAACGCCGACGACGATTCCGACAACGCGTTCACCCCGTCCGACTGGCTCACGCGCGAAAGCGACGAACCCGAAGCCATCCTCGAGGAAAAGGAGCACCAGCGCCTTGAAGGCGAAGGCCTGCAGATGGCCCTGCGCTCGCTCGACGAGCGCAGCCGCCGCATCATCACGGCCCGCTACCTGAATCTCGACAAGGAAGGCAACAGCAAGGCCGTCACGCTGCAGGAACTTGCCAACGAGTTCGGCGTCTCGGCAGAGCGCATCCGCCAGATCGAGAAGCTCGCCATCCAGAAGATGCGTCAGACTCTTGAGCAGGCCCACTATTCGGAATAGTCTCCAACATGTTCAACGTCGTTCTGGTTCATCCCGAAATTCCGCCCAACACGGGCAACGTCATCCGCCTCTGCGCCAACACGGGCTGCACGCTTCACCTTGTGAAGCCGCTCGGTTTCTCCCTTGACGACAAGCACATGAAGCGCGCGGGGCTCGACTATCACGAGTACGCGACGATCCGCATCCACGAATCGTGGGAGGCGTTTCTCGAGTCCGAGCATCCCGACGTCTCCTGCATGTACGCCATGACGACGCACGGCTCGCATCCGTTTGCGGACTCGAGCTTTACGCCGGGCGACTGGTTCGTCTTCGGCTGCGAAGGCTCCGGCCTTCCCGAAGGCATCCGCAACTCCTTCCCCGAGGCGCAGCGCATCCGCCTGCCTATGCGGCCGAAGAACCGCAGCCTCAACCTGAGCAATGCCGTTGCCGTCACCGTCTTTGAGGCATGGCGTCAGAACGGCTACGACGGCGGCATCTGAACCCGCCGTCCAAGAATCGGACAAGAAAAAAGGGCATCCCACGCGGGCGCCCTTTCTCTTGAGCGGTACAGCAGGCGTCAGCCTGCCTGCATCAGTCGAGTTCCTTGTCGAGACCGTGCTCGACCGCGTAGATGGCGGCCTGAACACGGCTCGAAAGGCCTAGCTTGCGCAGGCAGCTCTGAACATGGACCTTGACCGTGCTTTCGGCAAGATTCATGGCGCGGGCGATCTCCTTGTTGGAGACGCCGCGGGCAAGCCAGGCGAGCGTTTGGCGTTCGCGACGCGTGAGCGCCGTCATTTCCATGTCCTGCGCGTTACGCGGTTCAGGATCGGCAAAGCGGTTGACGAACTTCGTCATCATCTGCGGCGCAATGATGCTTTCGCCGTTGTAGGCGGTGCGAATGGCGCGAAGCAGGTAGTCCTGATCGATCTTCTTGAGCAGATAACCGCGGGCGCCCAGACGCAGGCATTCCGCGAGGGTCTCGCAGTCCTCGCTCACCGTGAGCATCAGAACCGCCAGGCCGGGATGGGATTCATGGATCTGGGCCATGGCCTCGCAGCCGTTCATGCTCGGCATGTCCACGTCAAGCAGAACAACGTCAGGATCCAGCTGTTCGACAAGCTTGACGCCTTCCAGACCGTCGCTGGCCTCGCCAATCACCTCGAAGTCAGGCTGCCTCTGAAGAAGGGCCTTGACACCGCTGCGAAACAGCGTGTGGTCATCGACCAAAATAATGCGGATGCTTTGAGTCATTTTTTTCAATCCCGAGAGCGGCTCCGACTCAAATGCGGCAAGGCGGGGCTGCTTGGCAAATTCGGAGTCGAACAATTTTTGATTGGAAGGTAAGAACCGGATCATAAATTTCACGCTGGCGTACCCGTGCGATATATTCTTTTGGGCGCATCTTGTCGGCATATTTATGATAATTCGGAATACGACCACCGAACATGATAGCTTTCAAATTCAATGTTTCGCAGAGCTCCTTGCGATATTCATACATACGACGAGCCAAACGTAAACCACGGTATCCCGGATGAATAAACACCTCAATACCGTACAGGATGTTTCCTTCCGGATTATGAGTATTGAATGTTTCCTTACCCGTAACTTGTGCATACGTATGGTCGTTCTTTACCTTGTCATAGTCAACGATAATAGAAAGAGCACAACCTACGATCTTGTCGTCAACAACTGTAACAATCTGCCCCTCCGGAAAAATACTTATTAATTTCTTTATCTGGGCATGAGTCCAAAATACATCGCTACCATCAGAATAAACACGGGTAAACGATTGGGATAACTGTGCATAGTCTTCAATTTGAAGATTACGTATCTGTACTTTATTAATTTTAATTGGATGTTGTTCCATAACAATACATGTTTTATAAAAAGACAGTGCAAAGGTACAGCTAATCCTCGTACATTGTACTTTCATCGCAAGAAAAAGGCACTTTTAAAATAGTGTCACTATCCGGTGAGGATGGTGTCACTATATCATACACATAGTGACACTATATGCATAGGATAGTGACACTATTTTTTCTGTATAAAAAAGGTGACCTTTCTGAGAAACTGATCTCAAAGGGGCACCTTCCTTAATCAAACAATCACTAACCTAATATATCTTATTTGTTTTTCTTCCAGAGCTTACTCATGTCCTCCAGCGTCTTCCCTTTAGTCTCGGGTACCCAACGCCAGACAAAGATAGCGGCAGCGACACAGATTATTCCGTATAAGCTATACGCAAACATCGGACTGAAGTCATACAATGCCGGGAAAGTAGAAGATACGATGTAGTTGAATATCCATTGGAAAGCCACTGCAATAGCAACTGCTTTACCACGAATAGTATTCGGGAAAATTTCTGAAATCAATACCCAGCAAATCGGTCCCCATGACATCATGAAGAAAGCAGCGTATACGATGATGGAAAGTACCGGAAGGACACCTTTGATTGCCATGCTATCACACATTGCCACTGCAAATGCTCCTACAGCCATACCAATAGATCC
>OKSF01001934.1_pt1 | contig 15231 bp, 1 predicted proteins | sample 1606061 | NCBI WGS metagenome assembly OKSF01 (sample SAMEA3541567, study PRJEB24748) | human gut metagenome | biome: human gut; feature: human-associated habitat; material: faeces | place: China | collected 2012 | reverse complement strand
ACTTGCCTTGATTGTACGCTGTCTAACGGATTTTGTCAAATGAAAATCAAAAATCCAACCCTCTTAGACCGCCGATGCGCCTTATCAACAGTCTCCACCTATGCTATAAGAGAAATAGGACAAATCTACCTTATTATAGAAAATAAGTTTATATAAAGTTATAAAGAAGCTGAAGTCAATTTAACTCTTGAAATTAGCTGAAAAAGCAGATATTGAAGATTATTCAAACCAGTAAGGTCTAAGTCTTTCTATACTTAATGATTAAGGTTACTTACAAACGTTATTTGCTACAAAAAAATATCTCAGTTTTAAAATCCAAACATTGAATAAATGAACATTCTAGCTGACTCGAACAATTTGCAGCATGGCCAATCTTTTTAGTGTCTAATATTTGTGATGTACTTTTTGCTGTCTGATAGACTTCTTGGACTTCAATTAGCAAATGAGTCAAGATATGATTGTAGTGTTTGAAAAACAAAAAAATAAATTTACTTACTTTTTAACATGCGGATATGATAGGCTAATTTTTTGCTTCAACAAGAAGAAATATTAAAGCATAAATGAGAATATCAGCCATTTAAACTAGTTTTATTTTCTCATGAGTTTAGAATGATAACATGTTCAAGACGATTAGGTTAAAAATGAAAGTGAATTTTATATTTTCATAGAAACTGGTAAATACGCCATAATAAAGAGTTTTGACATATTTTAGATAGAATTTAGGAAGTAAAAACAATAAAATTGTCAGACAACTAATGTTTTTTTAAAAAAGTGAGATTAAAACCTTGACTGTAAATTGTCAGAATGTTAGAATATGGAGTGAATCATGACTATGAGAAAACTGACTTATAATCATGTGACCTATAACTAACTATCTTTTAGAGGGAGATTTTTAATGAAAGACTTTTTTAATAGACGCCAACGCTTTTCATTGCGTAAATATTCGTTTGGTGTCGCTTCAGTCTTGCTAGGAACAGCACTTTTTGCTGCTCATAGTGCACAGGCAGATGAAGTAGGGACTCCAACTGTATCGGCGGGTAATCCGGGCACATCAGTAGCAGGAGAAAGTTCAAGTAGTTTAGTCAATACTACGACAACAGCACCCCAACCAAATCCAGCAGCTAGCGTGACTTCCCCATCCGCTTCTGCAACATCTACGTCAACAGTTGCTTTGGTATCACCAGCTTCTGAAGTAGCAAGTGCTTCAACAACAGAAACAACGTCTACAGCTACAGCACCAGCGACAACAGCAACGGCTGCAGCTACTGCTAGCTCAACTCCAACAGCTGCGGGTACTACATCTGTAGGTTCAGCAACTTCTTCTTCAACAGGTGCAACTAGCACATCAGCTGTAACTCCAACAGCGGTACAACCTACAGTGGCACAGCCGGTTGCTCCAACAACACAACCGACGGCTACAACACAACCTGTATCAGCGCCTACAGCTACTCAGCCAGTCGCTTCAACACAGCCTACATCGGCATCAGTGGCACAACCTGCAACGACAACTTTGACAACGTCAACACCAAGTCCAACGTCTGCTGCGAATACAGCAGCCTTGACAACAATGTTGACGGCGAACCCAATGTCCGCTGTAGGAACTGCACCAGAAGTACGTAGTCGTAGCAGTCGTAGACGTCGTTCGCTTGATAATCCAGAATCAACAAGTTACACAACTGGTGCAGCAACAGCGACACCAATTATGAGTGATCCTAACGGAGCAACGATTACTAACCGTCCTCTTGTTGTACCTACGCCAAAAGATCCAAATGATCATATTACAGCTGGTATTAACTACCAATTGAATCCAAATACTTCTCAGTATACTTATCTCGTTACTGATTTGATGGGATTCAATAAAGCATACAACACGAAGTACTATTATCGTATGTCTAAACCATACGACAACTCTACAAATGTAACCATTGAGTTGGTAGACGGTGCTACAAACACTGTTAAAGAAACAAAACAAATCAATGGTGCTGGTACTGTTAACTTAGGTCAAGCTACACTTGCTCCTATTTCTGGGGCTAAGCAGGCCTATATTGAGTTCCGTTTTGAAAATATTGTGGATGCAGATAAGACAAACCGTCCAGCTCTACGTGCAACTTGGAAATACAATGGTAGTGCTACTGATTTTGATGGCCAACGTTCGGCTATTCAAATCTATGATGTAGTTAATCCTGCTAACGAAGGTACTACAATCACGGATCCACAATACTACATTCCACGTCTAACTCATAAAACAACGTATTATAAAGTTGTTGATAAAAATGCATCAACTTATGATAAGAATCGTCTTGTCGGTAAATTTGTTCAAGATACAAATGGGAACTATATTAAAAACTCATCTACTGCGGGTGATTATAAACTTGTAAATAAAGATGGTATACTAGATGTTGGTACACAGTCATATAGAGAAACTGGAAACGAAGAAAGTCTTGGTAGCTTTACTCTAACTGCTATGGAGGGACAGGATTTCCATGCCTCAGCCCTTCGTGCTTTTGAAGGTTACAGTCTTTATCAAACAGCGGATCCTCGCTCACTTGTAGATGTGCTTAAAAAGCCTTATCAAGTAGGTCAACGTTGGTTTGACGTCGCCAATGCAGAGGGTGCTGTTAAACGTATTAAGGAAGTTGTCAAAGAGGATGGTACCGTCCGTATCGAAATGTGGGCCATTAAGTCTGATAGCTTAAACAAGATTGCTAAAGACGTAAATACTGATGGATATGTAAAAGTTTACGAGACAGTCATTCGTCCGGGAAGCAATAACAAAATTGACCATCCAGAAGATCTTGGTAAGTACCCTACCATTGATGATGCTGGTTGGAATAGAGATAATAATACGCCAAGCTATCCAGGTCTTAAACCTGAGTATAGAGATAAGCTTGTTAAGGGGCAACCTTTTGCTATTTTCTCAGATAAACAAAACACTAACTATAAGGGTGACTTAGAGTTTGCTAGAGGTTCAGGCGCAGACTTTATTTATAAACGTCCAGATGGCACTTTCTATCGAATGTCCTGGGCTGGGACTGTAGCACAAAATAATGTTGAAGTTAAAGAAAATCCTGTAAGTGCTACTGAGGCTGCTCAATATAGTCCACGTTATTCTTCTGCAGGTGAGTTTTATGTAAACCGTGGTAGCTCAGATACGTCCTATACGATTAATGGTGTTCCAGTTGCTTCAGGTAACATTTTCCGTTTGGAAAATAAATTGACACCTAGCTATGAAACGATTTACTATTATGTAAAAAACGAACCTATTGATATTGAACTTAAGCTAAAGAAAGTCCTAAAGAGTCTTAATACGACAGTACAACCTGAATTGAAAAAGGGAGCCTTCTCCTTTAATATAACAAATGTTGCGGCAGATCCTGCTAATCCACTCGAAAAAGATGGACCGGCTATTAATGCGACAGTAACAAACAAGGAAGATGGTTCTATTCCCTTCACTCAAAAAATAACACAAGCTGATGGTACTGAAAAAGAAGTATCGCTTATCCAATTAGACAAAGTTGGTATCTATAAATATCGTATTACAGAAGTAGCTGGTTCTGATACTGAAGTTGACTATGATGGAATGAGTGTTATTGCAACCGTTACAGTTACAGAAAAGAAAGACTCTTCTGGCAACTACTTGGGTGAGCATGAATATACTGTTACGTACACTTCAAAAAAAGGTCAAGATGACTCTGGAAACAAAACTGACCCTGATGTTTCAGCAACAAATCCGACGGGAACCGGTACTGATACTGAATTCAACAACTTTGTCGTAGCTCCAGTAAACGTTGAATTTGACTTTACGAAGAAATTATCTGGTCGTAATCTGAAAGCAAATGAGTTTACTTTTAATCTTTTGAATGAAGCAGGTGCAGTGGTTGGCACTGCAAAAAATGATGCGAACGGTAATATTAAATTCACGGGCATTAAATACAAAGTTAGTGACCTTGGAACAAATTCTGCAGGAAAGCGAAATGACAGCAAGACCTTTAATTACACTGTAAAAGAGGTTGTGCCAACAACAGCCGAAGCTGGTATGTCTTATGACCAAATGGAAGCGAAAGTAGCTGTTACAGTTACTAAGACAGGTCATACTTTGACAACTGCTACAACTTACTCATCAGTTAATGGTATTGATGCTAATGGTAACCCAACGACGGGTGTAGATAAAGAATTTAACAATACCTTCACACCGAACCCAGTAAAAGTAAACCTTGAGTTCGATAAGTCTCTTTCAAATGGTACGCTTAATGCTGGTGATTTCAGCTTTAAATTGACTGGTGACGGTAATGTTAATGAAACGGTAACAAATAAAGCTAATGGTAAGATTAACTTTAGTACGTTGTCATTCGATAAAGCTGGTGTCTATAACTACACTGTTAAAGAAGTGAAAGGAAACGTTCCAGATGTTGACTATGATGCTATGACAATTAACGTTACGGTTACAGTAACCAAAGACGCTGATACAGGCCTCTTGTCAGCAACTACAGCGATGACTTCATCAGGTGGTGAAGCAACAGATGCAAATGACAGAATCTTCAACAACCATGTCGTTGCTCCTGTCACTGCGCAATTTGACTTCAGCAAGGTTCTTGCAGGTCGTCAGTTGACTGCTGGTGAATTTAGCTTTGAGTTGGTAGACCCAAGCGATACTTCAACAGATCCAAACGGAAAAGTTCTTCAAACGAAGACAAATGATGCCAACGGACTTGTGAAATTTGATGCTCTGACCTTCAAGAATGGTCAAGAAGGAACGCATAAGTACATCGTACGTGAGGTTCAAGGTTCACTTACTGGGGTAACTTATGACACCATGAAGGCAGAAGTAACAGTTACTGTTACCAAGTCAGGTCATGCTCTGACTGCAGTGACAACTCTTCCAACAGATACAGTATTTAACAATACCTATACGCCAAGCCCAGCAAGTGCTCAATTTAGATTCACTAAGAAATTAGAAGGAAAAACCCTTCAAGGCGATGACTTTGAGTTTGAATTGCTTGAAAATGGCAATGTGATCCAAACGAAGAAAAATGTAGCAGACGGATCCATCACATTTGATGCCATTTCATATGCAACTGAAGGTGTTCACACTTATACAGTTCGTGAAAAAGCAGGTAACGATACAAACATCGATTACGATGCCATGAATGCGACGGTTACAGTTACGGTTACAAAAGATGCTACTACAGGATTCGTGAACGCTGCTGTAACTCTTCCAACAGATACTGAGTTTAACAACTATGTGGTTCCTCCAGTACCGGTAAATGTTAATTTCACAAAAGCTTTAGCAGGTCGTACACTTGTAGCAGGTGAATTTACATTTGAAATGAAGGATGAAAACGGAGTTGTTGTTGCTACTGGAACCAATGATGAACATGGTGTTGTTACCTTTAATCAACTCCCAGAAGTGAAAAATGCTCAAGTTGGTAAAGTCATCAAGTACAAGGTGACTGAGAAAGTTCCAGCTAACAAAGAATTCGGTGTCACTTACGATAACATGGTTGCTGAGGTTTCTGTGACTGTTTCTAAGAATGCAGACCACACTTTGAAAGCAACGGTAACTTATCCAGGAGGAGACACAGAGTTCAACAACGTTGTAACCCCACCAACAGAGCCTAAGTTCCAACCAGAGAAATTCATCGTTAACAAAAAGAAATTTGACATCACTGGTAACAAGTTGATGGATGACGACAATGAGTTGACAAATGAATACACTGAAACAAATGCGGATCCATACGTAGACAAGACAAATAACAATGAGCCTGAAAACTTGAATACCAAGACAGTTAAGAAGGGCGATGAGATTGTTTACCAAGTATGGTTGGATACAACAAAATTAAAAGCAAGTGACAATATTCAAGCTGTTGGTATTACAGATAAATATGAAGCTGACAAACTAGAGATCAATGTTGCAGATATCAAAGCTTACGATTCAGTAACGGGTGCAGATGTAACCTCTAAGTTTGTCATCACAGTAAACAACGGAGAAATCACTGCAACTTCTAAAGACGAATTTATCAAAGATAAAGTTAACAACCCTGTTATCGACACAACTAAGTTCGAATTTGGCCGTTACTACAAATTTGATATTCCTGCTACTGTTAAGACAACGACTCCAGATGGTGTGGATATTGTAAATACAGCAAATCAAATTGTTCACCAGTACGATCCGACAAAAAGAGATATCACTAAGCCAGAAAAACCAACACAAAAACGTGTCGTAAATCTTCCAATCTCACTTCCTCTTAACTTCACTAAGAGACTTGATGGTCGTCAGCTTCAGGCTAATGAATTTACTTTTGAACTCCGAAAAGATGGCGTTAAGGTTGCTGAGGCCCAAAATGGTGCACCAAATGCCAATGGTGTTGCCAAGATTAACTTTAAAGCACTTCAGTTCACCCATGCTGATCTTGGAAAAACTTATACTTATACAGTAAATGAAGTTGCGGGTTCAGATGCAACGGTGACATACGATACCATGGTTGCGACGATTACAGTCACTATCCAAAAAGATGGTACGGCTAAAGCTATCGTTGCACACTTGGACCAAGATGCATCGGATAAAGAGTTTAACAATACGGTGAAACCACCTGAAGAACCTAAGTTCAATCCAGAAAAATACGTTGTTTCTACAGAAAAATTCGATATCACAGGCGACAAGTTGCTTGACGATGATTCTGAATTGGCAGACAAGTATGGTGATACAAACGTTAATCCATATGCGGATGGTACAGCTAACAATGAACCAGAAAACTTGAATACGAAGACAGTGAAACCAGGCTCTAAATTGGTTTACCAAGTATGGTTGGATACAAAACAATTTAGCGCAACTAACACTGAGAATATTCAAACAGTCGGCATCACAGATAACTATGATGAAGCCAAGTTGAATGTGAACTCAATCAAGGTTTACGATAGTGTGACTGGTGCAGATGTTACTTCTAAGTTTGATATTGCAAATACTGGTGGCGTGATCACAGCGACCCTTAAAGCTGGCTTCACGAAATCACTAGGAGATGCCAACAACACTCAAATCATTGATACAACTAAGTTTGCGTTTGGCCGTTACTATAAATTTGATATTGTGACAACCGTGAAAACGGATGCCCCAGCAGGAAAAGATATCGAAAATACAGCTGGTCAAATCGTACACTACTACAACCCAAGAACCAACACAGTTGAAAAACCAGACAAACCAACTCAAAAACGTGTAAATAGCGTTCCAGTTCCACTTGAGTTGAAATTCACGAAAGCTCTTGCTGGTCGTCAACTTAAAGCTAACGAATTTACATTTGTTCTTAAGAAAGATGGCGTTGAAGTAGAACGTGCGAAAAATGATGCTCCTGATGCAACTACCGGTATCGCTAAGATTAACTTCACGAAACTTGAATTTGGTAAGGATGATATTGGCAAGACTTACAATTATACAGTGGAAGAAGTTAAAGGAACAGATTCAACAGTGTCTTACGATGGCATGGTTGCAACAGTAAGGGTTTCAATTTCTCATGATGGTACGGCAAAAGCAATCGTGAAGAATGTTGTAGACGCACCAGACAAAGAGTTCGATAACCGTGTGACACCACCAGAAGAACCTGAGTTTAAACCAGAGAAATATGTTGTTAGAGATGAATACTTTGATTTAACTGGTAAGAAACTTTTGGATGATGATTCTGAGTTAGCTGATAAATACGGCGATACTAAGATTAATCCTTACGCAGATAAATCTAATAATAATGAAAAAGTTACTGTCCGTAATGATAAGGGTGAGTTGGAAGAAGTCTTTGAGAACCTCAATACTCAGCCTGTTAAACGTGGTCAGAAGTTCTACTATCAAGTATGGATTGATACAACTCAATTTAGTGCTAACAATAAAGAAAATATCCAATCTGTTGGTATCACAGACAATTATGATGAATCAAAATTGATTGTGACTAAAAACACTATTAAGGTTTATGATGGTGAGACTGGTGCAGATGTGACATCTAAGTTTGACGTTGCTGTTACTAACGGTATTATCACTGCAAACTTGAAATCAGGCTTTACGAAGTCACTAGGTGATGCAAATAATACTCAAGTTATTGATACAACTAAGTTTGAATTTGGTCGTTACTACAAAGTAGTTATACCTGCTACAGTTAGTCAAGATGCTTACGATGGTTCTGAAATCGAAAATACTGCAACACAAACGGTTCATTATTATAACCCAAGAACGCATACAGTTGAGACTCCAGATAAGCCAACGCAAAAACGTGTGAACAACATTCCAACAGCTATTCAGCTAATCTTTGGTAAGACACTTAATGGTCGCAAATTGCAAGCAGATGAATTTAGCTTTGTCTTGAAAGATAAAGAAACTAATAAGATTCTTGAGAAGGCTAAGAATGATGCAGATGGTAAAGTTACCTTCAAGACAATCAACTATTCAAAAGCTGATATTGGTCAAACATTTAACTATATTGTTGAAGAAGAGAAAGGTGACAAACCAGGTGTTACTTATGATGATATGAAGGTTAACGTGACTGTTCAAGTTATTCAGCCTTCTTCTGGTGATCAGTTGTCAACAGTTATCTCTTATGCTACTGAAGGTGGAGATGCCTTTACTGCGGATGATACAGTATTTGACAATAACGTAACACCAAACTTTAAACCAGAGAAGTATGTTGTTTCTAAAGAAAAATTTGATCTTAAGGGCACAAAACTTCTCGATGATGATGCGCCTAACGGTAAGGTTGAAGCTGAAAACTTGAATCACCATACACTTACTCGTGGTCAGAAATTCTACTACCAAGTATGGCTTGATACTCGTGAATTTACAGCTGAAAGCAATATTCAATCAGTAGGAATCACAGATGACTATGATGAAGCTAAACTTGATATTGATGAGTCAGCAATCAAGGTTTATGATGGTGAAACAGATGTTACTGATAAATTTGATATTTCAATCAAAAACGGTGTCATCTACGCAACTTCTAAACCAAGTTTGACTAAACCTATTAGTGCAACTGATGTGACTCCAGTTATTGATACGACTAAGTTTGCCTTTGGACGTTACTATAAATTTGATATCCCAGCAACTGTTAAAAATATTAAAGACAATGACGGTGTTGAGTTTAGTAATACGGCCAATGAAATTGTTCATCAATACAACCCTTACAATAAGCAAGTTACAACTCCTAAAAAACCAACTCAAACACGTGAAAATAACGTTCCAGTTCCACTTGAGTTCAACTATACTAAGAAACTTGAAGGACGTGAGTTGACTGCAGGTGAGTTCAGCTTCTTATTGAAAGACCAAGATGGAAAAGTCCTTCAAACTGTATCAAATGATAAAGACGGCCACATCAAGTTTGAACAACTCTTGTTCAGCAAGGCTGATCTTGGTAAGACATTTACTTATACTGTAGAAGAAGTCAATGACAATAAACCTGGTATTTCTTACGATGCTATGAAAGCAACGGTGACAGTACAAGTAACTAAGGATGGTAAAATTCTTAAGACTGTCGTTAATCATGCTTCAACAGGTGGAAATGCTACAGATGCTAACGACAAAGAGTTCAACAACAAGGTGGTTCCACCAGAAAAACCTAAGTTCCAACCAGAGAAATATGTTGTAAACCAAGAGAAATTTGACATTACTGGTGATAAACTCGTTGATGATGATAAAGAGTTGGCAGACAAGTATGCGGATACTAATGCGAACCCATACGTAGACAAGACAGACAACAACGAGAAAGAAAACTTGAATACTAAGACTGTGAAACGTGGCGATAAATTGGTTTACCAAGTATGGCTTGATACAACTAAATTTGACGCAAACAACAAGGATTATATTCAAACCGTTGGTATCACTGATAACTACGATGAGAAGAAACTTAATGTTAACCAATCAGATATCAAAGCATACGATGGTAAAACTGGTAAAGATGTTACAGCAATGTTCGATATCAAGGTTGAAAACGGTGTGATTACAGCCAACCTTAAAGATGGCTTCACTAAGTCACTTGGTGATAAAGATAATACCCAAATTATCGATACAACTAAGTTTGCCTTTGGTCGTTACTATAAGTTTGACATTCCGGCAATTGTTAAAGACAGTAAGAATGAAAAAGGTGAGTTTGACGTACCTTCTGGTTCAGATATTGAAAACACAGCGGGACAAACAGTTCACTACTACGACCCAACAGTTAAGAAGGTCGTGAAAACACCTGAAAAACCAACTGAAAAACGTGTTGTTAACATTTCAGCTAGTGTTACGTTTGAATTCACTAAAAAACTAGAAGGTCGTGACCTTAAGGCTGGTGAGTTTAGCTTTGTACTTAAGGATAGAAAAGGTAAAGTGATTGAAACTGTAAGCAATGATGCTGACGGTAAGATTAAGTTCTCAGCACTTGAGTACAAACATGGTGAAGAAGGTATCCACTTCTACACGGTTGAAGAAGTGAAAGGTAATGATACTACAGTAACTTACGATAAGATGGTAGCTAAAGTTACTGTTTTGGTAGCTAAGGGTGGTAACGTTATGACAGTAACTTCTAAATTGCCAGAAGATACTGAGTTCAACAACATTGTAACGCCACCGACACCACCAACTCCAGTGGTGCCACCAGTTACACCACCAACACCACCAACTCCAGTGGTGCCACCGGTTACACCGCCAACACCACCAACTCCAGTGGTGCCACCGGTTACGCCGCCAACACCACCAACTCCAGTGGTGCCACCAGTTACACCGCCAACACCACCAACTCCAGTAGTACCACCAGTTACACCACCGACATCTCCAGAAGTATCTAGAGAACAGGGTCTTCCTAAGACTGGTGAGAACAAGTCTGTAGTAGCAATGGCATTCGGAGGACTCCTTGCGGCAGCTGGACTTGGTTTGGCAGGAAAACGAAAAAAAGAAGACTAAGATAATAATAGGCGTAAAAATAAGATAGTTAGTAAGATTATTTCAGTTTTCAAGAAGAGAGGCTTGACCGAATAAGGTCAGGCTTCTTTTTGTTCGGCACTTAAAAATATCGTAAGTGACCAATAATGAAGTCAATTAAGAAGTTCCAAAGTCTTTATGGGCTGTGGAACTTTTTTTATATTTTGCTAACTTATTACATGGACATGTGTGAGGAGGATGATCTGATTGTTTCTCTCACAAGAGATGAGTAGATTCAAATTGATATTAACTTCTTCATGACAGTAGATTAGTACTTTCAAATAAAATATATTATGAATGATGTGGGTAATGGTAGAAGCTGATAAAAGACTTTGAGCTATTGTCTATTTAGTTATGGTGAATTTGATAATCTTGCAGTCACAATAGAAGCATCTTATCTAGGGGCTACACCATCATTTTTTGATTGAGAAATCAGAAAAAATCAAAGTTTAAGTTCTCTTATGAACTTTCAATAGACTATCATTACTCATTTTATGATTAAGATGATGGGAGGTAGAAGTTTCATAGAAGCAATAGGGAGCGACATTAAAGATAACATCTAGTAGTCCGATTAGTTAACAGTATTGGAAAGGGAGGAGACTTTCTGATAGTTGCTTTGTAATTGGGTACTCAAAGATCTCTTATAAGATAGAAATGTATTACTAGTACTATTTGAGTATTGAAATTATTTCGTAATATCGTTGGTTATTCTTTCATTTGTATTTGAATAAGATACTAGTAGGCATAATTTTTCTCACAGGTTTTGTTATCTTTTGATTTTTTGAAGTTAGAAAATACTAGGACTCATTCTCTATTAATCCTAACTTATGAGACTCTTTTTTAAGTTGAATACTAGTATGCTAAACAGGTGAGAGCAATTATGGATGTTGGATTGTTGCAAACTTTCTTTAAGATTTTACTAGTGTTAATGAAGAAATACTGTTAAACGAAGAAGATGTTAGTATTATTTTAGACGGATAAAGTTATTCTAAGGTTAGGACTAGATGTATATGCCATTTTCATTAAAGATAAAAATATCTATATGAGTGTAAAAGGGAAAGAAATGAGAGGTTGTGTGCGTATATTGCCATTATTATGGATTAAAGTGAGAATAATATAGTGTATATTATAAGATGTTAATTTATTTTTATAATATTATTTCTTTCGGATTATAGGTTTAAATTACTATTTTTAGAACTTACTTCTGTTTATATATGGTGATTCAAGTATTTATGGAACATGAGATGGGTTTGGAATCTTTGACGCTTTTATTAGAAAATAACAAATGAAATCCGAGTTAATTTATTTTAGAAAAGCGTAATTTATATAATGAAATATTAGAAAACAGTAGTTGTCGCCTTATTTTAGAAAACGCTTAACATGTTATAAATAAAAGGTTTCTAACGTTTTTATGTTTTTTTGTAAATAACGTTGCTCTTACAATTGTCAGACAACTAAACTTTTTTTTAAAACATTGTTTAATCACTTGACTCTAAATTGTCAGAATGTTAGAATGAAAAAGAATCATGGATATGAGGGGAATTAACTTATAATCATGTATCTATAACTAACTATTTTTTTAGAGGGAGACTTAAACATGAAAGACATTTTCAACAGGCGCCAGCGCTTTTCATTGCGTAAATATTCATTTGGTGTCGCTTCAGTCTTGTTGGGGACGGCACTCTTTGCTGCTCACACTGCACAGGCTGATGAAGTCGTAGCATCTGATGCTTCTTCATCAAACCCTGGTTCATCAGTTGAGGGCGAAAGTTCTTCAGAACTGGTTGAGACGAATACAGCATCAACAGCTCAAGCAGATCCTACTGCAGCTGTATCTTCAACTGAGGCAACTGCGTCAACATTTAACTTGACGCCAGAAGCTTCAACAACAGATAAGGTTGCCGCAGAGGCAACTGACAAACAAGCTACAGAAATTGCGAAACCAGAAGCTTCTAAACCAGCTTCAGAGGCTGCAAAGCCAACAGAAAAAGCTACTTCAGAAGCAGCTAAGCCAGCTACAGTAGCATCAACAGCTACAGCCAGCAACAATGTTGAAACACCAGCTTCAACAAGAACAGCTTCAAACACTTCAGCTACAGCATCAACAACTGCTCCAGCAACTGAAAATACTGAAGCAGCTGAAACCGCAGCAGAAGCTACAAGTGTTAGCCCACGTGTTACAGCAAATACTTACTCTGTAAGATCTGCTGCAGACCGTAGTGCAACACTTGACCGTGCTGCTAGTGATATCACAAATGCTGGTGCTTTGGCAACAGGTCGTAGCCGTCGTCGTAATACACGTGCTTTGACAGATCACAACTATGAGGCGGTCTCTGTAGAAACTCACCTTAAAGATGGTGAAAAAGCTACTCCAGACATGACGGATCCTAATGGTGCAACTGTTCGTTCTCAAACAGTGCCATCGGGCTACCAAGCTAAAGAAGGTGACTACTATACTTATAGTATCGTAGATCTTACTAATTTCAACAAACGTTACCATACAAATTACTATACACGTGCTTACAAGAGATTTGATGCTTCAACAGATACTACTGTTGAATTGGTTGACAAGAACACTGGTAATGTATTAGAAACAAGAACCGTATCAGCTTCTAGTGGTATTCAAAAATTTACGACTACAAAAGCAGCCTCTAATGGGGAGTTAACTTGGCAAGTAGATTACGATAAAGGTTTAGGTGCTGGACCAGGGAAGACAGATTCACCGTTTATCCAACTTGGATATGAAGTTGGTGCAAGTATCAAGGCTTTAGTTGCTCCAGGACACAATCTAACTCCTACAGAACAAGCTTTATATGATGCAGTTTATGCTGCGCGTAATTCAACGGATATCATCAACGTTGTAGAACCAGCATATAATGGTCGTACTATTACAGATACGAATGCTAAAATTCCATTATTTGTTCAAAAATCAACTTACTATAGAGTAGTCGATAGAAATAATGCTTCATTTAATGCGAATAAAACAGATAAAACTGTTCAAGATTATGTACCAAATGGTAATGAAGTAACATTAGCCAACTACACGCTGAAAGCGATGGAAGGACAACACTTTACAGCATCTGGTGAACGTCAATTTGATGGTTACAAACTTTATCAAACAGCTACTCCAGATTCAACAACTGGTTATGTTAGCCGTCCTTATACAGTTGGTACCAAGTTTATGGATGCTGATCGTGCTGGAATAAAACGTATCAAAGAAATTGTTGGAGAAGATGGATCTGTTGTTATTCGTGTTTACTTATTAGATCCAAGACAACAAAACAAACGTTCTGATGGTACATTGAACACTGATGGCTATATGTTGCTAGCAGAAACCAAGCCTATTAAACCAGGTGATTATAACAAAGAAGAGTTGGTTGTTAAGAAAACACCACTTAAAACGATTGCACACACTGTAACTGATCCAAGAACAGGGGCAAAAACGAACTATCCAAATGGTAAGGACGTTCCATTTGATTTCCAAAGAGATGCTTCTTACACTCCGTATAAGACAGTATTTGTACCATTCTTGGGAGATAATATCGGTCACCTTTCTCCAAACGCACAATTAGAGCGTGGAGTAGGAGGTATTGGTACTAACGTTGACTTGCTCAACTCTTTGACGCCATACAAGCCAACAGTCTACTACTATGTGAAGTCAGAACCTGTAACAGTGACTCCAGAAGTTGAAAAACAACTTGAAGGACGCACACTTGTTAATGGTGAATTTAGCTTTAAGATTAAAGAAGAGCAAGCTAACAAATCAGTTCCTTCATATGAAGAAACAGTAACTAACCAAAATGGTAAAGCTACATTTAGTAAATTAACATTTAACAAAGCTGGAGTATACACTTACACAATTACTGAGGTTAAAGGCTCAGATACAAACGTCGATTATGATGCAATGACTGTTACAATGACAGTTACTGTAACTGAGAAAAATGCTGCTGGTGATTTGCAAGCTTCGGTTAAATACAGTGCTGAAGGTGGATTCAAATCAAGTGCAGATGATAAAATTTTCAACAACTACGTTGTAGCTCCAGTTAAGACTAAGTTCGACTTTAGTAAGGCTCTTGCAGGTCGTACTCTTAAAGAAGGCGAATTTACATTTGCTCTTAAAGATTCAACTGGTAATGTTCTTCAGACCAAGAAAAACAGCGCTAGTGGTGTTATTGCCTTTGATGACTTGACATTTGATAATACTCAAGTTGGTACTCACAAGTATACTGTAGAAGAAGTTATCCCAGATAATAAAGAAGCTGGTATGACTTACGATACAATGAAAGCTGAAGTAACAATCACTG
>OKSF01001927.1_pt1 | contig 15262 bp, 15 predicted proteins | sample 1606061 | NCBI WGS metagenome assembly OKSF01 (sample SAMEA3541567, study PRJEB24748) | human gut metagenome | biome: human gut; feature: human-associated habitat; material: faeces | place: China | collected 2012 | reverse complement strand
ATATCCTTTTTCTAAAAATTCCGCTTTCGCTGCCCGGTGGATATTTTCTAAAGTCATTCCATTTCCGTTTATTTTGCACACCTCCTATATAACAGTGCTATATAACACTGTTATAATTTTAATCTTTAAAAAAGATTTTGTCAAGAGCAACAAGAAATAATTGCATAAAAACAGTAATCCAAACATCCTTCTGCACTTTATTACTGATAAAATTTTTAAATATTGGTTTTTATAACAGTTTTATTTTTTCTAGTAAATGAAAAGCAGGGTGGAGAACGGCAGCCGATACCGGAAGAAGGTTTGTCCTTTTCCCGACAAATATCGACAAACAAAAAACCGCAAAGGCTGTTAAACCTTTGCGGCAGTAAGAAAAATAAGAGCTATGTTGTAGAGCTAAAACTTCTACATTAGGGGCGTGAGAGTGCCACCAGCAGCAGAAGATTTTTTTGAGAGGCTATCTTCATTCCTGTATGAAATTATGTAGGTAGTTGCTGCTTTGAATAAGCAGTGACACTCATAGATTTTCTTGGCCGTTTCTTGTTGTAAATCGGTAAGACGAAGAAAACCGTGATTGTCTATTGTAAGGTATCTACCATTTTTCAAGACAGTCATTGCTCTTCAGATGATTAGCTTGCTAACATCTAATTATCGAGCTATATCAGTAGAGCAGACCTCAACTTTCTTTTTAGCTACTATTAAGATTGTCTCCAAATAAGCCTTCATCGCAGGGGGATAAATTCATTCATGAGAACAGGTTTTCACCGATCTGTCTGCCATTCTCCTCTAAATCAAGCACAGTTAATTTCCCATATTACCACCACCTCATTTATTCCTCAAATATTCTTATAGGTTGTATCATTAAAGATAAATTACATTAGACGTTGAAATACTCGGACACAAATCGGATGTTTTCTTCTGTCCAATTACCGCTATACATAACTTTTCCGCTCTCCATGAATATGAAATAATCACAGCAAGACGCTACTAGTTCGGGATCGTGAGTAATAATAAATTGTGTCTTTCCAATAGACCTAAGCCGATTGATACTTTTTGCTACCTCTTTCATGTGGCGATAGTCCAAACCGCTGGTCGGTTCGTCAAATATGATTATTTCTTTGTTTGAGGCAATAGCACTCGCAATAGCTACTCTTTGCCGCTGCCCGCCGGAAAGCGACATGGGATGAGCATCTCTGTAATCAATCAAATCAAGAACAGTTAATATTTCTTCCGCCATAGAAGTTTTTTCCTCTGCTGGCAAATTATTTATTCCTAGCAGAACTTCATCTATGACACTCTCTGTGAAAAGCTGGTGATTAACATCCTGCATAACCAAATAGCAAAGACGTAGCCGTTGTTTTACCGAATATATCTGTCCATTATAATTCAAGGTCCCTGCCGCTTTCTTTTCTAAACCACATATACAACGGGCAAAAGTGGTCTTGCCAGTTCCATTGTCCCCTAAGATGGCAACACATGTGCCTTTAGGAATATCTAAGCAGTCAATATTTAGCAGTTCAGTTCCATTAATTGAAAAATGAAAATTCTGAAATTCCAGTGTTTCCAGTGTATTTATAGATTTTCTGCAATGTGGAATAAAGCTATAGGCTGCCCTAAGCCCCATTTTGTGGAACTCGGCAGGCGGTTTCTTCCAAAAAATAGAGGCCTCAAAATCCCCGGTAATTCTTCCACCCTGAAAGAATAGAATTCTGTCTGCAATATTACGCAGCCATGCAAGTCTGTGTTCGGCAATAATAACTGTTTTCCCCTGTGCTTTCCAGCCGATTAAAATTTCTTGCAAATCACGTATTGTTCCAATATCGAGATTGGAAGTAGGCTCGTCCAAAACAAATATATCTGGCAGTAGGGCATTAACTGAAGCACAAGCAATTTTCTGTTTTTCCCCACCAGAAAGGGCAAACAGGCTTTTCCCAATCAGTTTTTCAATATGGAGAGAGTCCACTGTACTGTTGAAACGACCTAAAATATCTGTTTTTTCCATTCCAATGTTTTCACAGGCAAATACTATTTCCGTATCTGTCAGAAGTGTATAAAATTGTGACTTTGGATTTTGAAATACAGAACCAATAACAGGCGCTAACTCATGCAGTTCAACCTTACTGGTATCTTTTTGTGATACCATAACACGCCCATTCAGATCACCATCGTAATAAGCTGGAATCAGGCCATTTATAAGTCTGCTGAATGTTGTTTTGCCGCTACCGGATTCTCCGCAAAGAAGAACGATCTGTCCCTTTGGGATTTGGACGTTTATATCTCGTATAGCAGTTCCATTTGTTGCATTGTCGTAAGTAAATGATACCTGTTTGATCTCTATCACATTTTCACCTCCTACCACCCAAATGCAGAAGATAAGGCATACAGAGTTATCACGATGGTGCAAAACAACATTGCAATTGCATCCTGCCAATGAAAACCAATCGGGCACACATTAGTACGCCGGTTAGGCGCATCCAGCCCCCTTGTTAAAGCGGATGCTGATAACTCATTACCTATGGAGAGCAGTCCCGTCAATAAAGGAACCATACGATATTCCAGCATTTCCGTTGGATTACGCCATGAGCCAACATTTCTTAGCCGCATTGCATCACGAATCGCGGAATATTCTTCTTTGATTGTAGGGAAGAATCGGAACATCACTGAAACCGGAATCGTAAAACTTTTAGGGATATGTAAGCTATCCATAGCAGCAACAAATTCACTTACAGTCGTAGTTAATATCAAAAAACTAAACATCGACATACCCGGCAATATTTTTGTAAATATTGCTATAATTCCGGTAAAAAGAATATTTACGATTGCCGGGAAATGCTCCATTGCATAATCCGGGAGAATAATGGAAATCATATACAGTACAGCATAATAAGCCGCTATTGCATATTTTTTCAAAATAATAAATGCTGCCAGCGGGATTAGTGCCATACAAGGAAGCACATAGCGCATAACCCCTGTATTGTCGCTTGCAATCATCACAAACGAAACCGTAACACAAAGCAGGATTTTCGTGCGCGGATCAAGATACATCTGCCTGATCGTGGGTTTTGTGTCGTATAATATTGATTTCATTTCGTTAAAGTACCCCGCTCCTGATAAAATGTTTTTTGAAGACAGACTTACCTAACAGGCCACCCAGTAATCCGCCAAGAAAGGCTGATAGAGCAAGCAGGGGAAGTACCCACCATTCACTGAAATAGCTCTGCATGAGCTGCATATACTCTGATCCGTATGTAGCCGCCTTTCCTTCAAGATATTCTGTACTTGCCAACACCATAGAGAGGACATTCCCATTTGCACCAATGCTGGCAATCGCAAAAGCAAGAATCGCCAGATTCGGTTTCTGGTATTTTCCCAAACGCAATAACAACTCTGCAATCAGTGCAAAAACAATCCCAAGAACCAGCGTATAAATTCCAACACCTGCCAGTGCAAGCAAAACGCCATATACAATATAGGTAATCAAAACCATGCCAAATTTTTTTATCTTCATAAAATACAGCATCATTGGAATCCCTAAAATAAATGAACTTACTAACGGCACCAGCATACTGACTGCCGGTATTAGTCCAAGTACGGCTGCCACAAGCAGGTTCAACACGAAGTAGACTGCGGTAAAAATCCCGACATTTAACAAGTCTTTTCCATTCAAACGTGTGGTATTTTTTTCTTTCCTCATGTTTATTTCCTTTCTTTGTCCTCTAAACTTTTATATTTGTGCTTTGACAGTCCAATCCATACTTTCATTTTGCAAAGAATACAAGCGGTGATATAAGCCGGATTGCCTCAACAACTCATTGTGTGTGCCTTCTTCTACTAAATGCCCTTCCTTCAAAACGACGATTTTATCGCACTCTACAATGGAACGCAGTTTATGGGCGATAATTAGTACTGTCTTGTCTTTAATTAATTTGCCAATAGCCTCTTGAATTTTCGTTTCATTTTCCGGATCAATAGAGGCGGTACTTTCATCCAATAAGATAACAGGAGCATCTTTCAAAAAGGCACGAGCAATCGAAAGCCGCTGTCGTTCACCTCCGGATAGGGTTTTTCCATTCTCACCAATGATCGTGTCATAACCCATAGGCAGCCGGTCAATAAATTCATCACACTGGGCGAGCTTTGCGGCGGCAATGACTTCTTCCCGTGTTGCATTTTCTTTACCGATTTTAATATTGTTGTAAATGGTGTCGTTAAACAACACGACATCCTGAAAAACAATAGAATAGTTCTTAAATAATGTTTCAGGCACAATCTCGTTTACATTGATTCCACCAATCTGTACCTCTCCATGTTTTACATCATGAAAACGTGCAGACAGTTTGCACAGGGTACTTTTCCCACAACCGGATGGGCCTACAAGTGCCGTGATTTCCCCCTGCTTTGCTGTAAAAGAAACATTGTGAATGACATCTTCCTGATTATAACCAAAACTCACATGATCGAAAGTAATATCATACTGTCCGATTTGAATGTCCTCCTGTCCCTGTTGTTCCGGGCCATCCAGCAGATCCCGGATTCTTTTGGCGCTGACAAGAGAATATATCATTTCGCCAAGCATCTCACACGCTTTTGTAAGCGGCTCATAAATTCTGACAGCCACGAACAAAAAGATCAGAAATGTAATCAGGCTGATTTTGTCAGAAGCCAGCAGCATCGAGCCCGAAATAATAACAAAGCCAAGACCAATACGCATAACATTGTAGGAAATGGAAATGGACAGCCCCGCTAAAAGTTCATGCAGAACAAGTCCCGGTATAATCTTTTTTATTTTGGCAGCAAGCATCTTCTGATAATTTTCCATCTTCGGAGATGTACGCAAAACTTTTATATTTTCCAGGTACTCCTGCAGGCCGTCGCTGATCGCCAGTTTTTTTTGCTTGTTTTTTTTGTTTGTCCCCTCTGAAATAAGTTTGCACAGAGACATAGCAATTACCGCCAATGGCAGGCAAGCAGCTAAACTAAGCGCCAAATACCAGTTATAAACAAAGAGCAGTACAAGAGCTATCATGCCGGAGCAGAGGTCGCTAATTAATTCTGTTAATGTGTTTGCAAGCGTATTAGCAGTAGTTGCAACATCATCCATGATAACGGAAGTCAAATCGCTTAAGTCTCGTCTTTCCAGATAGGACAGAGGAAGTTTGCGTATTTTATCTGCTAATTCCATACGCAGGCGCATATCTTCTTTTCCTGATGTGTAGTATTTTTTACGGTATGTCAGCCGATATGTAAGAAAAATAATCACCATTAGGGCCAGCGAGACACCAAAATACCACCAAAGAGAAATATACGCCTGCGTGTAACCAAAATAGCTGTTCAGCATCTCATTTGTTACCATTGCCAGCAGAATAATCGGAAGCAAAGTGGCAAGATTAAAAATTGTCATGCAAAGGCTTGCTTTCATGACGGCTTTGCTTCCTTCTTCACTCAAATGAAATATTTTTTTAAGCATCCTTTTTCCCTCCAATCCGCCATGAAATACTGTTCTGATATTCATGGAACATGTGGGCATACACTCCGTCCAATTTCAATAATTCGTTATGAGTTCCTCTTTCTACAATTGTTCCACGCTCCAAAACACAAATCTGATCTGCATGAACTACTGTGGACAAACGATGTGCAATCATCAAAACAGTCTTTTCACGCAACAATTCGTCCAGTGCCTTTTGAATTAAGTGTTCGTTTTCTGCATCAGCAAAAGCTGTCGCTTCATCAAGAAGCACTACCGGTGCATCCTTCAAAATTGCACGAGCCAATGAAATGCGCTGCATTTCTCCCCCTGAAAGATAAACGCCCTTTGTTCCAATCACCGTATCTGCGCCATCCGGCAGCTTTTCCAGTATGTCATCACATTGTGCTAAATGGAGCGCCCGCAGTATATTATCCCTTGATGCTCCAGGCGTATAAAATGCCACATTATCCGCAATGGACATTTTGAAAAGGTTTGTGTCCTGAAAAACAATGCTGACCTGATTCATCCATTCGTTATAATCCATATCTCTGACATCAATACAGCCTACTTTTACAGAACCGCTTTGTACATCCCAAAATCGGGTAATCAGATTTGCTATCGTACTCTTTCCGCCGCCCGATTCCCCAACCAAAGCAGTAATTGTGCCTTGTTTGATCGTAAGAGAAATATCAGCCAACGCTTTCTCTGCTCCTTCCTCATAAGAAAAGGAAACGTGGTCTAACGTGATATTATAATTGTCAGGACGCTTTGTAACGGCAGCTTGCGGTAATGGCTGTTCATTCAATATTTTTTCAATCGCATCCAGCGAGGAACTTGCAACCATCATGTTAGAGGAGCTTTTCATAATCCGGTTCAAAATAGTAACTACAGCGGGAATCAGTACCGCGAAAAAGATAAAACTCAATATCATGCGTTCCGGGTCGCGGCTGCCATTAAATAGAATTATGCCTCCCGGTATCAAAAAGAAGAAAATCCCATTGATAACGGTATTGTAAATGCTGTCGCTGTTTTCCATAGAAAGTGCATACTGGATCACATAATCGCTGTATTCTTTTACAGCTGCCTTATAGCGCCGAAAGGAATTAGCCGTCTGCCCGAACACTTTCACAACAGAAATTCCTCGGACATATTCCGTAGCCGCATTGCTAATATCCTCCGCAGACTTTTGGTATTGCTTTGCAAGCCCTTCACTTGTGCCTTTCAACATAGTCGCAAGAACGCCGAAGCCAATCAGAATAGGGAGCAAGCAAATCAAAGATAACCGCCAGTCATACATGAACATAAAGACCAGAAATGCAACTGGAAGAACCGCCGATTGTACAAAATCCGGTATCTGATGGGAAATTAGTGTTTCCATGTTATCGGTATTCTTTTCAATAATCTTTCTTTGCTTTCCACTTGGATTAAGCGAGTGATAGCCCAATGGAAGCTGCCCAATATGTTCCACTAAATGAATTCGGATTTTCGCCACAGTATTAAACGCTGTAATATGGGAAAAGAGCAGTGAAAATCCATACGTTCCAAATGATGCCGAAATCAGAAAAACGGTCTGCCATCCCAATTCTTTCATGTATGCCTGATCCAGCTTAGAAAAATCTCCTAAAGACTGGACAATTTCTTTTCCAACGTTATAAACACAAACAAATGCACTCAAATTCAATACAGCAGCAACAGCCGCCAATATGATTGAAAGTACCATTGTGATTTTGAATCTGCCCATATAACTGAACAAATGGGCAAATACGCCTCGTTTTTTCATCGTATCATTCCTCCTTATAGCAGTTAGCAATTTCTAACCCTCTGTCAAAAATAAATGCCGGTAAACGGCACTTATTTTTCTAACGGAGAATTTTATCCCACCCAATATCGAAAAAGTATTTTAATTGTTCAACATAGATCCTTGCATCCTCGCGGTTCATGCCGTGTGTAATGGGTTCAAAATAGCCATACAAATTTGAACTCACCAAAATATGCACAAGTTCCGGCGTTACCTCTTTCCCATGAATCATGATCCGGTGTCCCATTTCGCCCATGAGCTGCATCATGGATTCTACAACAATGTCAACTAATTCATCCAGATAATTTTCATAAGAAGAACCGCCAGAACAAACGATCAATAATCTAAATTCATCAAAGTGATCATAAATATAGTCAACGAAGTTTACCACGTTTTTCTCAGAATCAGGCAATATAACCTTCTTATCCTGTTCTGGCAAAGAGTGAAATTGAACCTGCTGTGTTTTTAGTGTTTCTTTGAAGCTCTCCGCAACTGGAGATACCAGAGCACAAAATAATTCATTTTTTCCTGCATATCTTTTCGCCAATGCTCCCCATGTTACACCTGCGTTTTTACAAATCACATTCGTAGATGCTTTTTCATATCCACGCAGCAAAAATTCTTCTTTTGCGGATTCCAAAATGCGTGGATCAATACTTGTATCTGGCTTAGACACAATCTCAATCTCCTTTCTCCTTTACCTAATACTGAAAGCACCACTTTCGATAGTGGTGCTTTCAGTATAGTGCCTTAATCGCTATTTGTCAATAAGAACTTTATAATGGTTGTAATAAAAAGAATTGACCAGGAACAGCACCTGCTGCGATAAGCTGTTCCGTAAAGAAGCAATGACGTTCATAAATCTTTTCGGCAACCTCGCGGCCTACATCGGTCAAATGGAGAAGGTGATCTTCATCCATTATGAGAAAGCCGCCGTCTTTCAGGGTGTTGACCGCCACACAAACACTCGGTTTTGACACTCTCATGTGCCGGGCCCCGTCTACGGAGCGCACCATGCCGAGTTTCTTTCGGAGAACAAGGATGGCCTCCAGATAGTCCTCCCCGGACGGAGTTATTGCTGACTTCATAAACTCTTTTTGCTCTTGTTCCTGCCTTTTTTGTATTTCCGTAATCGCTTCACGGACAATGAAAGAGAAAATCTTGGTGTGCCCCTTTCTTTGAACTCGATTTCCTACATTTCTTGAATTACGGAGAAGAAATCCCGCAAGCGTTGTCGGTTATCAGCAGACCATCCGCCGCTCCATTTAATCCTCCCCATCTCCATGAAAATAAAGAAATTGCAGCACTCGGCAATCAGTTCTGGATCATGTGTGATGATGAACAGCGTCTTACCCATCGCAGAAAGTTGGCGGATATTTTCCGCCACTTCAATCATGTGGTGATAGTCAAGTCCACTTGTCGGTTCATCAAATACTAATATTTTCTTTCTCGACGACAATGCGCTTGCCACAGCAACACGCTGTTTTTGGCCGCCGGAGAGAGAAAGTGGATGCAACTCCTTTAGGGGAAGTAAATCCATACTTTTTAAGATGTTTTCAGCTTCTGGTCGATTTTTTTCCTCACTTCCCGGCATACCAATCAAGACTTCTTCTTCCACACTCTCTGTAAAAAGCTGGTGGTTCACATCCTGCATGACAAGGTAACTGTTTTTCAATCTCTTTTTGCGGTTTAATACTTCACCTTCTATACTAATCTCACCGGTAGCTTTCCTCTCCAATCCGCAAAGGCACCGGGCAAAAGTTGTTTTCCCGGTACCATTGTTACCGATAATTCCGACAACAGCTCCAGCAGGAATAGATAAAGACGGTATATCCAAATCCAGTACGCCATTATAGGAAAAATGAAAGTTTTTCACTTCCAATATGCCGTTTCCATGACACAGGGGTGGCACTCTCTCGAATGTTACTGGCACAATGGACGAACAATATTATTTGTTCTTTACTGATAAAGGCTACAACGTGGCATTAGAAATCTACGAACATTATTTGTTTTTTGTAGAGCAGCTTGTCAATGCAGGAATTGACAGGAAGCTCGCCGAAAAAGAAGCCTGCCGCATGGAACATTGTATCAGCGAGGATAGTTTTCAAAAATTAAAAGAATCAATAAAGAACAGGGCAGGTGGTTAAAATCGGAAAAGTAATTATTATTAAAACGGACGATCCAGACGATACAATCTATCAAAAAATCGTACAGGCAATAGGAACTGACAATGCAGATGTCGAAACGCTCCAAACAAATAGCGCTCTTTCCTTTCCCGGCCTTACTATCTTACCTTATCAACGGCGTGTGCTGCGGGATGAAAAAGAAATTTCTCTGGTTCATTTGGAATTTAGCGTACTTCTTTATCTGGCACAACAGCCCGGCCGGGTATTCAGCCAAGGGCAGATTTTTGAAGCTGTCTGGCATGAGGACAGCGAGGCTTGCCATCAGTCCGTCGTGGGTGTGATCCATCAGTTACGCAAAAAGCTAGAACCTGATCCGGCGCATCCAATTTATATTCAGACAATCAAAAACACCGGGTATAAGTTTACAATACCCCAAGGATAAAAAACGGGAATCCGTCGGCCATCCGGCTTTCGGGTTCCCTCTTTTTTATTCCACTTTAAAATTAGGTAATTCCTCTAGGAGCTTGCAAATTACCTGTTGCCGCATATCCCCATTGACGACCGTTTCTTTTGTGCCGTCTGGGCGCGTTTTGACCTCTTTACAGAGGTTTTCTATGTATGGAGCATAATAATTCAACACCTGTTCAATCGCGCCAGAATCGCCGGATATGGCCTTTCTAATGGTTTCTTCACTCAACATCCCTGTTTCCAACACCGCACCTCTTTTCTTTTTGCTTTTCTAAATGATATGGTATACTATTATTAGTATGTGCGAGCTGTGAAATCAGCATAGCTGATTTCCCCTAGCGAGCGGAAGAAATTCTGCAAACTTTGGTAAGCTGATAACAATACAGTAGGAAAAGCCTATCAGGTAAGGTCTAACCAACCGCCTGTACCGAGTCCTTGGAACTGAAGTGGTAACACCAGGTTTAAGCGTAGGACAGGGAGCAACAGAGCCGAAACGAAAGTGAAGCGATTGAGCTGGGAAATTAGTATGAGGTTGGAAATGGTCGATGTGTTGTATTATACAGTAGACAACACTGCTGTAACCGCTACGGTGAGGTTATGGCGGCATCCCCCAGTCTGAGAGCTTGGCGAGGTTGATGATAAGTATGTTATCGGAACAGCTGAGGTCCTGTCATTTCCTCGTAAGAGGTATGGAAACCAAAACAAAGAAATGCGTCAGGAATCCAAATGAATGGCAGGAAGTCCGACACAGCCATAGTATCGAAGAAGCCTGTGAAAACAGATGGAGAAAAGGGCTGTGCACTTTATAGCTTCAAGTAATAAGAAACTATGCAGACGAAAGAGAGCTGATGGACATGGTAAACGAGTTGCTTGGAATACAGTACAATATCGCAAAAGCAAACAGAACAGACAGAAAGGTTCAAAATCTTGCGTCATATATCAATGAAAATACACTAAGGGCAATCCATAAAACGATGGATAAAAGAAAGGCGTATGGAATTGATAAGGTGACAAAAGAGGATTATGAACGAAATCTGGAGGAAAATCTTGCAAACCTTGTAAGACGGATGAAGAGTGGAAGTTATCGCCCAAATCCAACAAGGCGGGTCTATATCCCGAAAGAAACAAAAGGCAAAATGAGACCACTGGGAATCTCGTGTTATGAAGATAAACTGGTGGAAAATGCGATTGCACAGATACTGGAGCAGATTTATGAACCGAAGTTTTATAATGAGAGCCTTGGTTTCCGTCCAAACAGGAACTGTCATCAGGCGGTGAGGGAAATCATAGAGATGGTACAGTATCGGAAGACGAACTATGTGGTGGAAGCAGATATCAGAGGATTCTTTGATAATGTAGACCATGAATGGCTGATGAAGATGCTGTCACATGACATAGCAGCCAGAAGATTTCTTGAGATAATTGAGAAGTTTCTGAAAGCGGGAATCATGGAAGATGGCAAATTTCTTGACAGTGAACGTGGAACCCCACAAGGAAATGGAGCCAACCCAATACTTGCAAATATATATCTGCATTATGTACTGGACAACTGGTTTGATGTAATCGTAAAGAGACAGTGTAAGGGTGAATGTTATCTGATTCGCTACTGTGATGATTTTGTCTGCTGTTTTCAGAATCCATACGAAGCGCAGATATTCCGGCAGAGACTGGAAGAGTGCTTTAGAAAATATGGGTTGGAACTGGCGGAGGAAAAGACGAAGATTTTGGAATTTGGGAGGTTTGCCAGGCAAAACCGAAAAGCAAGAGGAGAAAGAAAACCAGATACCTTTGACTTCCTTGGTTTCATGTTTTATTGCGGAATGGACGGAAAGAAGCAGTTTTTCCGTTGTAGGGTAAAGACCAGTAAGAAGAAGTACCGAAGCAAAATCAAGGCAATGACGGAATGGATAAAGATTCACAGAACAATGCCATTAGAGCAGATATTCAAAACAGTCAATGCGAAACTGCGAGGACACTACCAGTATTATGGAGTGACCGACAATATAAAGGAAGTGAAGAACTTTCTAGTGCAGACAAAATGGTTATTGTTTAAGTGGCTCGACCGGAGAAGTCAGAAAAGAAGCTATACAAAAGAAGCTTTCTTTAATGGTTTGCTTAGGACATTTCCGTTACTTGAACCAAGTATCAGAGTGAGTTTGTTTTACAGATAGAGTATGAAAATATAGAGTGAAAAGCCGTATGCGTTAATAGCGCACGTACGGTTTTGAGTAGGGATATGGGGAGTAATCCCCATATCTACTAGAGAACCGCAAATTTCTATTCCATACATCAGAAAATCATATTTTATAAAATTTTTTATCCAACGTTCAGGGTATGCAAGAAGTCTAGCAAGACTTATCACATCTTATATCTCTATTCTATCAAGGGTACACTATACATGTCAATTACATGTATAGGAGGGCTGCCAGTGAAATATGGAACGATTCGCATTAAGCTGGACGAATTGCTGAAAGAATCCGGCTTGAGTAAAAATATGTTAAGCCATCGGGCAGAAATGCAGCGGACGCAGATCAACAACTACTGCAAGAATGAGATTATCCGGTTAGATATAGACGTATTGGGGCGGCTGTGTACGGTTCTGAATTGTGAGATCAGCGACCTATTGGAATTTGTACCGCCGGAAAAAACAGAAAAGTGAAAATCACGGGAACAGGAGCAATCCCCCGACCCGTGATTTTTTATGCAGTTGCAAATTCATATCCGTATTTGAAAAGATAGAACACGGCACAGGCTAACCGCCATAGCAGGATCACGCCGCCGATCAGACCGCCGACAATGAAGTTGACCGCCCATATTCCAACAGTTCCGCCTATATCATATCCATGTGGTACAAGCCATACAAACATCCGGCGGATACCAAAAGGAATCCCGCATAATATCCAGAGCAGCACATAGTTGACGGCTCCGTTTTCCTCTGTGCAGACCGGACGGAACAGGAAAAAGAGAAAAGCAGCCAAGGCAACCGGCAGTACAACTTTCTTAAAAAAGCATCTGACAATTTCTTTTCGTTCCATAACATCCACTCCTTTATCCCCTCTTTTATGTAAGTCAGAGATTTATATTTTCGGTAAATTCTCTGACAGTTTCCATGATTTCTGAATATCCAATCTCTTTTGCGTAAAGGTTTTGTTCCTGATACCTTTTCCATAATTGCTGCAATACCGCTGAATTTTCTAAAGCCGGAAGAATACGCCCGTTATCATACAGTTTGGAAATAGATTCCCGTTTCTTTGCCGTCGCCAGTACCGCTTTTTTCAACAAATCCCAGTCCGCATGTTGACGGTATAGCCGGTACAATAAATGCAGATCGTAAAAATCTCTTGCCCGTGTATTTCCGATATTGCGCCGGATAATCGTTTCATATTTTTCCGCTAATATGGTTTCCATTGTATAAGCCATGACAGATACACACCTGTCGTCAAATAAAAATGGATAAGAAAACTGGATTTCTCTAGGGGTAATTTCATCCCCGGTTGTAATATCAATCTTCATAGGAATTTTCATTTTCCCATACACCGCCTGCAAAGAGGCACGGAAATTTTCGTATTCGTCATCTTCACGAATCGGGCTTAAATCTAAAAGTTCAAACTGCACCCCATCATTGACCGGCTGATTGAGGATCTCCGTCAGAGCTTCCCGGATATTCTGTTCTTCCATAGGAAACCCTTTTACGGTCGTATCCATATCCATTGTGGTACGTTCCTGAATCCCAAGCATGGCAGAAATCAGAAGTCCGCCCTTGAGAATGAAAATTTCCCTGTATGCGGATATGGATAAACGTTCAATGATTCTTTCAAACATAAAAATCTGCAGGACTTCCTGTGCATGGATTCCCTTTTCTTTTGCCAGATTACGGATGGCTCCTTTTAACTGTTCCGGTGTTTTCATAATAATATCTCCATATATTCCTGTATTTTTTCTTCCAAATGGAAATGACCGGCATACTCCATTAAACGGATCATGTCGTATTCTTTGGAAGAAAAATATCCTTTTACTGCCTGTGAAAAAACTTGCGGATCGGTATTTTTTCGATCACGTATCATATCGCAGATACATCGTTCCCTATCATAAAGGCGGATCAATCCCCCTTGCGGAGAAATCATTTCCATAATTCCAATATTCCACCATTCCGGTTTAATACGCTGAAATCGTACATGAAATAATTCTTCCTGTAAATAGTAAACGTTGTAATTTTTAGGAACAGTCATGGAAATCATGTTTGGAAAACGATCAGACATCCCATGAAAATACAAAGCTGTTCCATAAGAAAATATGCCTTTCCTACATCTTGCCTGCAATAAAACAAATTCATCATTTAACCTGTCTGGAAATGAATAAATTCCTCTTGCTTCCCGTACCAAACTTCCATCATTCAGAAAGCGTTTTAATGTTTCTTTACGGATACCCGCATTTACAACGTCTTTTGTATATAAAAAACCATCTGCCCGTACAAGCTCTTTCATAGAATCCAATTCATTCATAAAACCACCTCACTTGTACTAACTTGATACCATTATATCACAAAGTATCAAGTTAGTACATATTTTTTATGATTTTATTTTTGACAGATTCTAAATCATTTATACCTGTCCTCTTGTCTGTAGCGGTTACGTCTTTTTTCTTTTTGCTCTGGTCTTATGAGTTGCTCCAGATTTGCCCGGACATTTTCATGCTGCTTTACTTTCTGCTGCAATTTCCGGTACTCCTGATACAATCGGTCTTTTTCTTCTGAAATCTGTGCATACTGTTCCCTCAATTCCTTATAAGGCGGTAATTTTCTGCCATCTGCTTTCAGAGCGTTCAATGTCTTAATCGTCGCTTCATCGCAAGAAATTTTACATTATTTCATAAGAATTAAGACCTCTGTAAAATATAAAAACAACTACATATGTAATAATTGTACCGATTCATTATATTTCAAATCACAAAGCAGGGTGGAGTTTGTTCTCACACCCTGCTTTTTGAATATCATGAACTACTCGAAGATCTTCTTCACTTTTTCTTTCAGCCTGTCCATACGCCTGTAAACCGCCTTTTCGGTAATCTTCAGATACCTGGCGATTTCATGAGTGCTGTACCCCTGGATTTTCATCAGAACGATCTGCAGGGTAAGCCTGCCCACGATGATCAGCACATGATACAATTCCTGATTCTCAATATGATCCGGGAAGTCCTGTACTGTTTTCGGTTCTGCCTGATCTGTGGATGCTGCTACGGTATCCAGATATGTACCTGTTTCCTGCACACGCTCATAATAGCGTCTGTCTGAATTAAATGCCTGACGGTCATAGAGACGGATTGCTTCAATTATATCTTCATCTTCAGAAACGCCGCTGTCTCTTAAAATCTTTTCTTCTTTCTCTTTCCAGAGCTTCCATTTGCGCT
>OKSF01001920.1_pt1 | contig 15320 bp, 10 predicted proteins | sample 1606061 | NCBI WGS metagenome assembly OKSF01 (sample SAMEA3541567, study PRJEB24748) | human gut metagenome | biome: human gut; feature: human-associated habitat; material: faeces | place: China | collected 2012 | reverse complement strand
CAATAGACCGATTGGCAGGGTTAAATATGCGCTAAACTAATTCCGCCAACAGGTTAGTAAAATATTTGTTTATGGTACATTTTACGTTTAAGAACGGACTAGCAGGCAAAAGCCTATCAGTCCACAACTCTTTTAAGAGCTTTATTATTATGGTGGTTATGCTCGTTCTGACCACTAGTAGTGCATTTGCTGAAGAAATAGATGGTCTAAATTACAAATTAGATTCAGAGACAGCAATACTCATACCTAAAACGAATGGAAAATATGCTGGAGATATTGTTGTTCCTGGAAAAATAAAAGGCACAGATGGAGCGGAATATTCTGTTGTAACTTTAGGAGCAGAATGTTTTAGTGCCTGTTATAACTTGAGTTCCATCACAATTCCTTCAACTGTAACGGTAATTGGTGTTCGTTGCTTCAAGGAATGTGGTAGCTTAACTTCTATAGTCATTCCTTCATCTGTATCGTCTTTGGGAGAAGGTTGTTTTAAGAATTGCAGTAGCTTGACATCTATCAATATTCCTTCATCTGTTACATCATTGGGGTATGAATGTTTCTATGGTTGCAGTAGTTTAGTTTCAATAATTATTCCCTCATCAGTAACTTCTTTGGATTGGAGTTGTTTTTGGGATTGCAAAAGCTTAACTTCAATAACCATTCCGCCATCTGTAACATCGTTGAGTAAAGCTTGTTTCTATGGGTGCAGTAGTTTAACTTCAATAACCATTCCTGCATCCGTAACATCTATTGGTTCTTTATGTTTTGCGTATTGCAGTAGTTTGACTTCCATTACTATTCCCGCATCAGTAAAATGGATAGGAGAATATCGTACCTTCACAAACTGTGTAAAACTTAATACAATTTTTTTTAAAGGTGTACCACCAACATGTGATTACTCTAGCATGGGGTTGTCAAACTATATAGAAATAAAAGTCCCAGCGGAATATCTTCAGGATTCTAAGAAAACTTTCGGCTCTGATTTTATTAATATATCTGCCTGGAATCCAAACGAATCTGGTGATGACGATAAACCTGTTACCCCATGTGCCACTCCAGCAATCTTTTATGGTGCAGGTAAATTAAAGTTCTCTAGCGAAACTGCAGGAGCAAAGTATCACTATACTATCAGTGATAAGGATATGGCTACAGATGCACTTTGCGAAGACGGTAATGTATCTCTTTCAGCAGCTTATGACATATCTGTATATGCAACAGCTGATGGCTATTCTGCATCCGAAAAGGCTAAGGCAACACTATATTGGGTCAATGCCAACCTGGAGAATACAACCAACATCTATCAGGCTAGAACCCGTGGCGTTGTGGCTTCCGCTCATGATGGCATCGTCTGCATTTCGGGTCTTGATAATGGCGAGGTGGTTAAGTTTTATGCAGCTGATGGCAAGCTTATCGGCTCATCTTCTGCCGTAGACGGTACCGCATCCTGCGCTGTATCAGAAACCATGGTTATTGCAAAATTCGGTGATAATGCAATCAAGGTTGCAGTAAAATAAACTATTGTAGATAAAAAATAAAGAGTTTGATGCACTGAAAATGTGCGTCAAACTCTTTTTTTTGAATTCGCACAGCCTGCGTTCTTGGTTTATATATCAAAGATGGGTTTCTAAAATCACATTTTATTACTATCTATTTTTTTAGCATTATAAAATAACGCAAGATTCTTCGCCACCAAGATGCTTTTTTGCCTGTTTGGGCAGAAAATGATAATTCTTGTATTTCTTCCCTTTGCAAGTCTGACTCATTCTGAGATCTTACTTCCGCTCTAACACGTTTTTCTGATTCTGTCAGTTGTTGTTTTGGGAATGTTTCACCACTATTTGGGACAGACTTTTGCATAATGTCTAAACCTAAATATGTCGACCTCTCATTTGCTGCTATCATTTGACGGGCCTCTTCAAGTGACCAGTATCTTTCGGAGACAATTTGTTCATTTAAAGAATTTTCTTCAGGCAAATACGTAGAATCTATTGATGACAAAACGTCTTCGACTATTTTTAAACAACCTTTAGGATAAAGTGTAATCTGTCTCTCAGAAAAACGAATAACAATCCACCCATGATCAATAAAATATTTGTTCCTTTTTTGGTCATTATCACATTCAATATAATGAATTGGTTCGTTATTAACAGAATAAGGTTCGTCAATCTCTATATCAATATGAACATGAGGATGTCCCTGATGAACAATAGCAATATCGGGTTCATAACATAAGTCAATGTCATTTACCAAACCAATATCAGATTTGACCTCATAAGGATCTTTTATGAATCGAGAAAGCATTTTTTCAAATGAATCTTCCTGAATCCCACGATTGTAAACTCTTTTTTGTATTCTATAAGGCATGATAGGTGTTTCCATAATAGGTAGGCATATAAAAGGATACATACTATAGGAAGAGTACTTATCATACCTAACATTAAAATCAACATATTCAATAGATGAGGTTGACTCAGAAACCGATTTTGAAAAATCACTATTTCTGAATCTATGGCGATATTCTTCTAAATCTATATCCTCAACATATATATCATTTATTTCTGATTCTATAGCCTCTGGTGTTGGTTTATATTTCTTCTCTTCTATCTGCATTCTTTGATATATTGGATCATATCCTTTAATATAACCCCAATTACCATATTCGTCAACTTTCGATACTAAACAAAAAGCCCATACTTGAGAATCTTTATAATGATAACCATATTTATCTGTCCTAATCTGACGATTCTCACCTATTATTTGATAACTAGGTTGAAAAGAAAGATTACCTAAAATATTATGTCCCCATAAAATACCCAGTGGTAAACCTTCACTATTATACTCTGGAATATTTGCAGAACGACCTTGGTATGGTAGTAACTCTGAAGCCCAAACGGAGTCACATAGTTCATAATCTATAGTGTCAGGTTCATATACACAATGCTCATTATAAAGGTTTACACGAAAATGTTTTCTGTCTGGTTGAACTCGAACATTATATAGTTTATATACACTTTCACTTTGTAACTTCTTATTTTTATTACTCTTATCAGGCATACTTTTATCAAATTCCGAGCGAGAAACACAAGGAAATGATGTTGCAGAAAACGGCAAATAATAGCGTTTACGTATTCTATCGGCAATATCTGCTAAACATCTTCTATCATCACGAGCGCAAAATACAGATATTTCAGTATAGACTATGGGGGGTAAATCATTAAGAGCAATAGGACCATTTAACGTTATTCCATCAGGAACTTGTCCAGTATAAAGGTCTTTATATTCTACAGAATTGTATTTTACAGTTCTGATACTGCTGTAGAAATTATTGAATTTTCTCACGTATTCACCATTAAGACTAAATTTAGACACGCTACCATAGATAAAACGTAAATTCTCAGGCAACAGTACACAATTATCTATTTGAAACTTTAGGTCATTGTCATGAATGTAGTCTTTAAACTTCGTGACATAAGAATCATCTAAAATTTCAGCTAATATTGGTACTTCTAAAATATGCTCTGTATTCTTAACTACAGCTAATATGTAATCAGATATAATGCCATCAAATAAGCCTTTACAAAGCCTTAATTTAAATATATCAAACTTCTCCATAAATGTATATCTATTTTTATTTATCTCTTGACTTTGAACTGTTCCAACCATAAGAATAATCAGAGCTTCTGTTTGTCACCCTGCCATTAACTGACCATTGCGAATAATCTGTTCGTAAGCCAATCGTTATCAAGTTAGCGGACAACCATATTCTTTTTTGTCGGTAAAGGTACAAAAAATATTGATACATTGACTCTTTTTTCTTAAATATCGACAACAAAAGTACAATTTTTCTGTGTTTCCTATCAGTACAGCAACAAAAAAGCCAGAAGATAAACCTGATGACCAAATGAATAGACATTAGGAGGTATATTATACGAGGATTGCAAGAACTCTTTTAAGTAGATTATGACTCATCATTAAGAGACAAAATGCCAAAATACATACTTCTTGTATGTTCGTTATCTTCCTCAGGAAGTAGTGTCTTGAATCCGTTTCATATCGCTTAAATGCAAACTTTTACAGTTTTAAGAAATGCAGAACATCCCTCTTCTACTTTTTTTCTGTTAGCCTTTCTTTCCTCTCTGGTCATGTTTTCTACACGTTGCATTTCTTCTTCAAATTTACGTGCTGCTTTGCCATAGAGAATTGGCGTTTTTTTGATTGGTCTTGCCATATTTAAATCCTCCTATGATTAATGATTATAAGTCTGTTACAAAGGTACGAGTTTTTTATCAAATCACCAAAGTTTTGTGCAGGTTTCTTCCTTCTTTGAATCTTTCATGCAAAATAACGATAGGTAAACCAAGGATATATGAAAATAAAATTGTATCTTTGCACCAAGTTATATTAAAATAGGCAGCAATATGAAATATCCTATAGGAATACAAGACTTTGAGAAAATCATAAAGGATGGCTATGTTTATCTGGACAAGACAGGCTTGATCTATGATTTGGTTCATAATGGAACAATTTACTTTCTGAGTCGTCCTCGACGATTTGGAAAGTCGTTGCTCGTATCTACCTTGAAATGCTATTTCGAGGGCAAGAAGGAACTTTTTAAAGGGCTTGCCATCGACAAACTGGAGAAGGAGTGGAAGCAATATCCGGTGTTTCATCTCTCTTTTGGTGGACAAAATTATATTGAGCCTTATACCCTGGAGCATGTTTTGGAGGAATTTGTTGCCCGTGCTGAACTTGTTTATGGAAAGGATGAACTTGCCAAGACTTTAAGTAGTCGCTTTCGAGCCGTACTCAAGAAAGCTCACGCAAAAACTGGAGTAAGAGCAGTTGTACTCATCGATGAGTATGACAAGCCTTTGCTTGATGTGATGGATATGGATATTTCTGTGCAGAATGAATATGGAAAGATGACTTTGGAGGATTATAATCGTAATCTTCTTAAAGGCGTTTATTCTGTGTTCAAGGAAGCGGATGATGACCTGCAGTTTGTCTTGCTAACGGGTGTCACCAAGTTCTCGCAGGTAAGCGTGTTCAGTGGTTTCAATCAGCCTAACGACATCAGTATGGACGAGCATTATGAGGCACTTTGTGGTATTACGGAAGAGGAGTTGTATTCTACCTTTGATGAGCAAATTAAGGCGATGGCTGTGAGATATAAGACCACAGAGGAAGGAATGAAATACAAACTGAAGAGGAAGTTTGACGGTTATCACTTCAGTCCTAATATGCTTGATATCTATAATCCTTTCAGCATCTTGAATGCTTTGAGCAAGAAGATTCTGGCAGATTATTGGTTCCGCACCGGTTCGCCAACCTATCTTGTTCGCCTATTGTCTCATTTTGATGAGAACATCAATGAGATGGTGAACAGGTTTTATCCTACGAGTAGTTTTATCGACTACAAGGCAGATGTGGAAGCACCGTTGCCTATGATTTATCAGAGCGGTTATCTTACCATCAAAGATTGGAATATGGATACCGATTCCTATCTCCTGGATTTCCCGAATGATGAAGTGAGGAGCGGTTTCCTGACGCTGGTAGCTTCCAGTTATCTGAAGCCATCGAAGTCAACGGATGCCTGGATTATTCAGGTAGTAGATGTGATGTTGAAGGGCGATTGCCATCAGTTGGAGAATCTGATGACTTCCTTCTTTGCCAGCATTCCTTATAGCCAGCGTCGCAAGGGCGATGAGCGCGAGAAGGAGCGTTATTTTCAATACACCTTCTATCTCGTATTGAGAATGATCAGCTGTTTCACGGTCTTCATCGAAAAGCAGCAAAGCGAAGGTAGGGTAGATTGTGTGGTTGAGACCCAGAACTATATCTACATCTTCGAATTCAAGCGTGATGGTTCGGCTGAAGAAGCCCTGAAGCAGATAGAGAATATGGGATACGCCAGGGAATATGCAGCAGATGGCAGAAAGATTTATCAGATAGGCTGCAACTTCTCATCGAAGACGGGAACCATTGATGGGTGGAAAGTAAAGTAGGTAATAAGGAAACCAAGCGCAAGATGGTTGAAAAGCTAGAAACCTTGGTAAGAAATAGTTGTCTTGAACGTACAGGTAAAGAACCTATTGGAATAATAGAAGTATGGTAATCGAAACATTGATGGATGTGTCTCCGTGCCTTGAATGATTCGTCTCCTTAAGTGAAAGAATATGTCTCTTTGGATGAAAGAATACGTCTCTTTGGGTGAAAGAATACGTCTCCTCGGGTGAACAGAACCATCTTCGGGAGTACAAGGATACAACTTCTTGAAAGTTGTCACTAGGCTCGGCAGGTCTGCTGAGCCTAGTCAGCAGGTCTGCTCACTGCAGTCAGCAGGTCTTACGAGCCTAGTGGGATGACCTGTGAAAAGTTGCAATCCAAGGCGAGATTTCCTGATATTTTTTATGAGGATGCTTGCATTCTTCTTTTGAACTGCCAAACGTAATTGCAACTATTTTTCTCCAATTTTCTGCATATTCTTGCAGAAAAGTAAGCAAAAATGATAAATTTGCAGCAAAAAGCAATAATTTTTGGGAATTTATGCTTGATATTGTAGAAAAAATCTTAACTTTGCAGCGGATTTGAGAAAATAAGCAGTTTCCGGCTATCAGAAAATGAGGAATCATGAAAATGATAAGGAGGCTGGCTTTCTCTTCCACAGTTTACACTTATAACAACTTTATAAATTAAAAGATTCGATTATGAAAGTAGCAATTGTTGGTGCAAGTGGCGCAGTAGGACAGGAATTCCTGCGTATCCTTGCTGAGAGAAATTTCCCTATGGATGATTTGGTGTTGTTTGGTTCTGAGCGTTCTGCCGGACGAAAATACAACTTCAAGGGAAAGGACTATGAGGTCAAACTTTTGCAGCATAACGATGACTTTAAAGATGTCGATATTGCTTTCACATCTGCTGGTGGCGGCACTTCTGAGGAGTTTGCCGAGACTATCACCAAGTATGGTGCCGTGATGATTGATAACTCTAGCGCATTCCGTATGTGCGACGACGTGCCTCTGGTTGTGCCTGAGGTAAATGCTGAGGATGCCCTGAACCGCCCTCGCAACATCATTGCCAACCCTAACTGTACCACCATCATGATGGTAGTAGTGTTGAAGCCTATCGATGACTTAAGCCATATCAAGAAGATTCATATCTCTTCTTACCAGAGTGCTTCAGGTGCTGGTGCTGCTGCCATGGCTGAACTTGAGCAGCAGTATAAGGATATCATCGAGACCGGTAAGACTGAGCATATCAATAAGTTCCCTCATCAGTTGGCATACAATGTCATTCCACAGATTGACAAGATGACTCCTAACGATTACACCAAGGAGGAGATGAAGATGTATAACGAGACCCGCAAGATTATGCACTCTGATGTTCGCACTAGTGCTACCTGCGTTCGCGTTTCTTCACTCCGTTCTCACTCAGAGAGTGTTTGGTTCGAGACAGAGAAGCCATTAGCAGTAGAGGACATCCGCAAGGCTTTGGAGGCTGCTCCAGGCGTAACCGTAAAGGATGATGCCCAGAACTACGTTTATCCAATGCCATTGGAGAGTGCCGGTAAGGACGATGTATATGTAGGTCGTATCCGCAAGGATCTGGCTGATGACAATGGTAACACATTGTGGTTGACTGGCGACCAGATTCGTAAGGGTGCTGCCCTGAACGCTGTTCAGATTGCTGAGTATTTGATTAAGGTGGGCAACGTAAAGTAAGCCATACCTTATTTATATAAAAGAATATGAGGAAGTTAAGGGATAATGAATTTTATCTCTTAACTTCTTTTCGTCTTTATACGATTCTGAATAGAAAAGTAAGAATATGCTTGAAAGATTCAAACAATTACTCGGTGAGATGAACCGGGGCATTTATGAGAAGGAGACGGAGATATCGCTCTCGCTCCTTGCCGCTCTGGCAGGTGAGAGTATCATCTTGCTGGGACCTCCGGGAGTGGCAAAGAGTATGGTGGCCCGACAGTTGAAAACGGCATTCAGAGAGGCTCAGAGCTTTGAGTATCTGATGTCGCGATTCTCTACGCCCGATGAAATCTTCGGTCCGGTGAGCATTCAGAAACTGAAGACTTCGGATACTTACGAGCGTGCGGTGGAGGGTTATCTGCCTACTGCCGATGTGGTTTTCCTGGATGAAATCTGGAAGGCGGGACCTGCTATCCAGAACACGCTCCTTACGGTGATTAACGAGAAAATCTTTAGAAACGGCAATCGGGAAATGCATCTTCCTCTGAAACTTCTCGTGGCGGCAAGTAATGAGTTGCCGGCTAAGGGAGAAGGACTGGAGGCGCTCTGGGACCGATTCGTTATCAGAATAGAAAGCCGACCGATTAAGCTGGAGAAGAATTTCCGGGCGATGCTGCTGGATTCTAATGAGTCTCACACGGATCTCACTGATTCCACGGATGAGGCTAATGCTATGTCCAAGAAGTCTTCTGTAAAGCAAATGCCAATGGGAGTAGAAACATCAGAAAGAGATTTGTTTATTTCTGAGAATACAAAGAAAAAATCTGTGAGATCTGTGAAATCCGTGTGCGATATAAGAATATCCCCTGAGGAGTATGCAGGATGGACGGAGCGTATCGATAAGATTGGCGTGAAAATCGAGGTGCTCGATGCAATTTCCGCTATCCGTAAATCTCTGAGAGCCGTGAATGTGGATGATGCTGCCGAGCGCAGAAACATCTATGTAAGTGACCGAAGATGGAAGAATATCGTCCGCCTGCTTCGCACTTCTGCCTTTATGCAGGATAGGGAAGAGGTGGATATCTGCGATTTGCTTCCTATCTACCATTGTCTGTGGCAGGAGCCGGAAGAGCGGGATGCTATCCGAAACATCGTGATCCGTGCCCTCTTTTCTCCTTTTGCAGACAAACTCGTGGAGATGAAGAATGCACTTGCTGAGGACATCAAATATCATCGTGTCCGCAGGAATCCGGAGGATGGCAGGGATTACGAGGGGGAGATAGAAACTCTTTCGGATGGCTTGACCTCGTTGGAAAAGCAGTTGGGCGAGAATCTCTTCGCATCAGCTGATGATAAGGCGGAAATATCGGCTTATCTCCGTGATTTCTATAAGGAGTTGGCATTTACCCGTCAGGATACGATGAAACTCTATGAGGTTTAATAGCCCCTATTACTTATACATTATTATATATAAAAGAATCTAAACATGATGAATGAACAGAAAATATTGACTCCAGAGTTGGAGGCGCGTGTTCACCAGGCTGTGGATAACTTTATGCAGGGCTATGGCTGTTGCCAGTCGGTAGTGGCTGCCTTTGCCGATTTATATGGTCTTGATGATGAGATGGCGAAGCGCATTGGTGCCGGCTTCGGTGGTGGAGTAGGCAGAATGAGAATGATGTGCGGTGCCGTTTCGGGCATCGTGGTGCTCGTTGGCTTGGATTGCGGACAGACCGAGGGGGATGACCGCGAGGGTAAATCTGCATGCTATAAGGTGGTGCAGGATTTGCTTGCTAAATCGAAGGAGCAGAACGGCAGCATCATCTGTGCCGAGATTCTGGGCTTGAAGGGCCACGAGAAAGCGCAGTCCAGCTATGTGGCTTCAGCAAGAACGGCAGAATATTACAAGACCCGTCCTTGCGCTGCCAAAGTGGAGAGCGCTGCAAGAATTTTCGCAGAATATCTGATGGAGAAAAAATAAGGATTTACTCCCATGAAATACCAGAATAACAAGGACTTGGCGGAGGCGCAGTATTACTTGAAGATGCTGGATGACTTCTGTAAGTCGGGACAGGTGAAGATTCCTGATCCGACAGGCACCGCCATGCCTTGGAATTTGAAGGAAGACCCGCTGAAGGATTATCTCATTCATCTCTTTACCCTGAAAGTAACCATAGAAGCAACTGGCGAAGAGGTGCAGAAATTCGTGCGACAGGTGGTGAACAGCAAGATTAAGAGCAAGGTGTTCTATGATAGCGTGGGAAAATTCATCGTGGAATGCGTCCACCACATGCGGTTCCAGCGCCAGCGTGCCTGGACCGAGAGTCATCGGGCAGATGATGTGCTCGATTGGGCTCCCTTCAAGCGGATGGATGAACAGGTGTGGCTCCCTTTGCTCGACCAGCTGGAACAGGAACATGCTGAAGATGGGTTCGATAAGCCTTTCTTCCTCAAGCTGATGACTGGAGACGGGGCTTCGAAACCCGAAAACTGGGAACGACTGGTAAGAGACTGGAAGGTCTGCATCGACCATCAGGTATTGAACAAGCTGAAGGACTTCATCTCCCTGCGTCAGAACAACTTCGAAACAGGACTGGTGCGCATGATGGACCAGATAACCCGCAACATGAAGACGAAGGGCGTTTCGGAACAGCGCGCCGTACAAGCCTGGGAACTGATGACGAACGGATGGACTGAAACGGAGTTTGAACGCCGTCTGAACCAGGTGAAGATTCAGGATAAATACCCCGAAATCAAGGAAATTGTGGCGAAGATGGGACGAGTAGCCGATGCCAACGGCAAAGACCGGCTCACTATTGCATCGGGCGTAGAGATGAAGATGGAGCATTCAGCGGGTAGCGATATCGAGGGCATTACCGTGGGCGATGATCTCAACTCCCTTCTCCCGCTCGAACTGGCACAGTACAGTGACGAGGATATGGAGGGCCTCTTTATCTATAAGTATCGCACGCGAAGACTCCAGACCTTCCGTTATAAGAGCGAAATGTCGAAACCATCCCGCAAACTCGGCTTTACCCATGCCTCCCGCAAGGGTCCGATGATCGTCTGCCTGGACACCTCTGCCAGTATGTATGGCATGCCCGAAAGGATATCCTCTACACTCATCTCTCTGCTGGAAGAAACGGCAGAAGATCTGGAGCGAGACTGCTTCCTGATAGATTTCTCCGTCAGTACCCGTGCCATCGACCTGATGGCGAAGCGCAAGGCAGAGCGGTTGAAGAGAATCGGAATCACTATGATGGAATCAGCCGAAGCAGATGCAGTTCCGTCCGTTGGAGACGGGCAGGCGCATACCGGGCGAGGCATCCGTCGCCAGCCAACCACAACACACCTTCCGTTTATCGGCGGCGGAACTTCGGCAAAGAAGATGATGAACCAGATGTTCGAACTTCTCGACAACGACGGTCTTCATTACGTGAATGCCGATGTGCTTTGGATTACCGACTTCCTGATTCCCGATCCGCCACAGCAGCTGCTGTCCCGATTCAGGGAATACAAGGAGACGGGTACCCGATTCTATGGCATCCGCATCGTGCGTGATGATGACAAGGAGCCGAACACCTGGAAGGAGTACTTCAATCAGATTTATACCATCCGGTACCGACCGCTGCGAAGATATTAAAGAAGATATTAAAGCAGAGAAAAGCAGAAAAAGGGTATCAGATGATAAAGAGATACGTATAAAATGTATCAATTACTTTATCATATGTTACATTTGGCGCAGAATTTCGGTTTTGCGCCATTTTTTTGAATTAAAAATTCCTTAAAACGCTTGTTGATACAAAATATATTTGTACCTTTGTGCTCGGAACAATGAATAATTGTCAGCCAAACAAACTCAATAATGAATCAATAAGAAGTAATAAATATAAGCAATTTATAAAAAACTTAAGTAATAAACTAATTATGGTAAGCAACAACATTCCACAAGTAAAGCTCGGTATTATTGCCGTTAGCCGTGACTGTTTTCCAATCGCGCTTTCTACTCAGCGCCGTGAGAACATCGTAAAAGAGTACAAGGGTGAAATCTTCAACTGCCAGACTACAGTTGAAAACGAGAAAGATATGCTCAAGGCTTTGGGCGAAGTGAAAGAGCAGGGCTGCAACGCTTTGGTTGTATTCCTCGGTAACTTCGGTCCTGAGACTCCTGAGACTTTGATTGCAAAGAACTTCGATGGTCCTTGCATGTTTGTTGCAGCTGCTGAGGGTGACGGCGACATGATCAATGGTCGTGGCGACGCTTACTGCGGTATGCTCAACTGCTCTTACAATCTTGGCATGCGCCACCTGAAGGGTTACATCCCTGAGTATCCTGTAGGTACAGCAGAGGACGTAGCTAAGATGATTCAGGACTTCGTTCCTGTAGCTCGCGTTATCCTCGGTTTGAAGGGTTTGAAGATTATCACCTTCGGTCCACGTCCACAGGACTTCTTCGCTTGCAACGCTCCTATCAAGGGCTTGTACGAACTCGGTGTTGAGATTGAGGAGAACTCAGAGCTCGACCTTCTCGTAGCTTACAAGGAGCACGAGAACGACCCACGTATCGACGAGGTTTGTGCTGATATGGCCAAGGAGATGGGCGAAGGCTGCTACTATCCTGACCTCAGCCGCAGAATGGCACAGTTTGAGTTGACATTGCTCGACTGGGCAGAGGCTCACAAGGGTTCTCGCCAGTATGTAGCATTCGCTGACAAGTGCTGGCCTGCATTCCCAAGCCAGTTCGGTTTCGAGCCTTGCTATGTAAACAGCCGTCTCGTTAGCCGCGGCATTCCTGTAGCTTGCGAGGTAGATATCTATGGTGCACTCTCTGAGTACATCGGTATGTGTGCTTCTGACGATACCGTTACATTGCTCGATATCAACAACTCAGTTCCTAAGTACATCTACGATGAGGATATTCAGGGCAAGTACGACTATAAGTTGACTGATACCTTCATGGGCTTCCACTGCGGTAACACTCCTCAGTGCAAGATGTGCTCAAGCCGTAAGATCAAGTATCAGCTCATCCAGAACCGCTTGTTGGAGAATGGTGGTACCCCAGACTTCACCCGTGGTACTTTGGAGGGTGATATCGCAGCTTCTGACATCACATTCTACCGTCTGCAGTGCGATTCTGAGGGTAACCTCCGCAGCTACATCGCAGAGGGTGAGGTTCTCGATGTTCCTACCCGTTCATTCGGTGGTATCGGTATCTTCGCCATCAAAGAGATGGGCCGCTTCTATCGTCACGTATTGATTCAGAAGGGTTATCCACACCACGGAGCCGTAGCATTCTCTCACGTAGGTAAGACCTTGTTCGAGGTATTCAAGTATCTCGGCATCAAGGATATCGCTTACAACCAGCCAGCTAGCCTGCCTTACCCAACAGAGAATCCTTGGAAGTAAATTGAGTGAAGAGGGAAGAGTGAAGAAACAAAGTTCGGCGGCCGAAGGGAAAGCCAATTCATTTGCTCTTCTTTCTAAACTGAGTTCATAAAAGATAAGGGCGATTGCTTATCCCTTGCGTGGGGAATAACAATCGCCCTTTTTATGTTTTCCTGGAAGGAGATTACCTGATGATAATCTCCTTTACGAATGGTTTGCTTATTTCGTATTTTCCAACGCTTCCTGTTTCTGCGGAATCACCACCGAAGCCCCGATGCTGACGAGCAGTACGAGGATGATGAATACCAGCGAACTGACTGCATCAATCTCGAAGAAATCGTGGATGAGCATCTTCACACCGATGAACACCAGCAGCACACTCACACCCACCTTCAGATAGCGGAACTTGTCTGCTATCGCTGCCAGCAGGAAGAAGAGGGCACGCAAGCCCAGGATGGCGAAGATATTCGAGAAGAACACCACGAACGGGTCGAGCGATACTGAGAATACGGCTGGGATGCTGTCGAAGGCGAAAATCAGGTCGCAGAACTCGATGAATACCACCGTCATCACCAGCGGACCCAGATGCAGGCGCTTCTGCATGAACTTCACTACCGGATGCTCCAGGGCATTGATCTCTTCCTTCTTGTTTCTGTTGAGGAACATCTTGGCACCGCTGTAAACCAGGAATCCTCCGAATACGAGTAATATCCAGGCGAACCGGCTGATGAGCGCAGCACCCGCGAAGATGAAGACGAAGCGCAGCACGATGGCTCCCAGGATACCCCAGTTCAGTACGTGCTGGTAATCTTTCTTGTCCACTCCGAACGAGGTGAAAATCATCATCATCACGAAGAGATTATCTACGGAGAGCGTCTTCTCTATCAGATAACCCGAGATGTAGGAGATGGTCATATAGTGCCGGTATTGCTGCAGACTCCCCTCATAGTCGTTCGGGTCCAGTTTGAGATGCGAAGCATAGCGCGAGGCTATCAGCTTCAGGTCGTCGAAGTTCTCGATGCCGTGCACCATGTCGCCATGAAAATAGATGAATACGGCGAAGGCGAGCGCGAGAATAATCCATACAGCCGTCCATGAACCGGCTTCCTTGATAGACACCACATGTGCCTTTCGGTCGATGACCAGCATGTCTAATACGAGTATGGCGGCGATGAAAATCACGAATCCCACCAAAAACATCGATTCAGTAAAAACATGTTCCATTTTTCTTTATCCTTAATCTATTTAGTATATACCATTGAATCTTAAAATCATTTCATCTGTTAGAAACGTGGGCGCAAAATTAGGAAAAATATCTGGAATAGCGAAGGTTCCGGTGCAAAACTTAATTGATTTTAACTTGAAAGGCAGGAATGCAACAGGTTTGTAATAATGGCGCTGTGAGAACCGGCAAAAAAGGCGTTTTAAAGGTAAAAGGGTAAAAAGGTAAAAAAGTAAAAAGAGCCTAGCGGAATGTTAAGCTAGGGGGCTCTTTTTACCCTTTTACCTTTTAAAGGCTCTTTTACCTTTTCTTAGTCAGCACATAGTGCTTAGCCATGGCGCCTTCAGGCTCATTGCCCAGCGAATCGGTCATGATGAGGCTGTTGGCATCCTTTACCTTGTAGTAAGATGTCTCGCCGCTCGATGGACGGGTGATTTCTACCACGTTGTTAGCCAATACCTTGAAGATACCGCTCGCTTCGTCGTGACCATCCTTGCGCTCCAGATAGTCGGCTGAGTACTGGTAGGTGCTGTCGGCGTTGAGCGTCAAAACGGTCTTGATGCCCGGACAATCGGCAGCAGGGAGAGTTCCCTCGTAGGTGCCGGCGATGGAATCGAGAATGACATCGTTGGAATTGAGCGAATCATTTTCAGCATAACTGAGGCTATCCTGGTTAGCCCCCTGGCTATTTGTCTTCTTGCCATTGCAGGAGACAACTGATAATGCAGCGATGACGGCTGCTGTCAAAACTAATTTCTTTTTCATACTATACTGCTTTTTAATTGTTACTTATTTACGGAATCTCTTCTCTTAGAGAGCACTTTCTCCGAGAAGGATTTCTCTTCGCAAAAATAGTGTTTTATTCTGTTATCCGCAAGTTTTACACTGAAAATTATAGAATATTATACTATTTTCTTAATTGATGATGACTGGCACAATCTCTTCTTCGCTAGGCCAATGAGGCAGATAGAAGAGCGGGCGAGGGGTGCCGCCCAAGTCCCCCATGCCGCCAC
>OKSF01001915.1_pt1 | contig 15353 bp, 13 predicted proteins | sample 1606061 | NCBI WGS metagenome assembly OKSF01 (sample SAMEA3541567, study PRJEB24748) | human gut metagenome | biome: human gut; feature: human-associated habitat; material: faeces | place: China | collected 2012 | reverse complement strand
ACGGTCCGCGCTTTTTTTGTCAGGAGAGGCCCTCGCCCATGCCGAGGGTGAAGTACAGGATGACCACGATGACCAGAGGGGCGAGAAAGCGCACCGCGAAGGCCCAGGGCTTCTGCATCCGCCGGAGGCCGTGCTCGCCGGCGATCTCCTGCCCGGCGGCTTTGGTGCCCCACACCCAGCCCACAAAGAGGCAGAAGCACAGCGCCCCCAGAGGGATCATCAGATTGTCGGTGAACTTCTCCATCACCGCGTTCATGGGGAGCATCTGCAGCCCGTTTTTGAAGTCGAACCAGGGCAGGTTGATGCCCCGCCCGGCGGACTGGGAGAGGGAGTAGCCCGCGCTGAGCAGCGCCATGGGCACCGACAGGCCGATGGCCGCCCTGGCCCGGGAGAGGTGGAATTCCTCGGTGAGAAAGGCCACCAGGCTCTCCAGGATGCTGATGGCGCTGGTGAGGGCGGCCAGGAAGAGCAGGGCGAAGAAGGCCGTGCCGAAAAAGCGGCCGCCGGGCAGCTCGGCAAACATGGCGGGCAGGCTGATGAAGGCGAAGCCGCCGCCCATGCCCAGTCCCTCCTCTCCCTGGGTGATCATCACCACCGGGACGATGGCCAGGGCGGCCATGACGGCTACCAGGGTGTCCAGCGCGCAGATCCAACCGGCGCTTTTGGCCAGGTTCTCCGACTTGGGCACGTAGGAGCCGTAGGTCACCATGATGCCCATGCCCACGGACAGGGAAAAAAAGGCCTGTCCCAATGCGCCCACCAGGGTGTCGCCGCTGAGCCTGGCGGGGTCGATTCCGAACAGGAAGCGCAGGCCCTCCCCCGCGCCGGGGCGGGTGACTGAGTAGACCACCAGGCCCGCCAGCAGCAGGAAAAGCAGGGGCATGAGCACCTTGCTCACCTTCTCAATGCCCTGGGACACGCCCCGCACCACCACCACGATGCACAGCACCAGAAAGCCCAGGCCCCACAGCAGGGGCTCCACCGGACGGGCACTGAAGGCGGAGAAGTAGTCGGCATAGGCGCCCGGCCCGGCGCCGAAGTGGGCGCCGGCGGCGTAGATCTGGACATACTTGAGCACCCAGCCCCCCACCACACAGTAGTAGGACAGGATGACAAACAGGGTGACGATGCCGATGTATCCCGCGAACCGCCACCGGGGGTTCAGAGTGCGGAAGGCCCCCACCACATTCTTCTGGGTGGCCCGGCCGATGGACAGCTCCGCCAGCATGACCGGAAAGCCCACCAGGAACACGATCAGCAGATAACACAGCAGGAAGGCGCCGCCGCCGTAGGCGCCCACCTTGCCGGGAAATTTCCAGATGTTGCCCAGGCCCACCGCAGAGCCGGCTGCGGCCAGGATGAAGCCCAAGTTGGAGGCCCACTGGTGCCTCTTTTCCGTCATAAATCCATTCCTCCTCATTCCAACAGAATCCGATCTACTATACCGCAGAATTCGTCTTTTTTCAAGGGAAATGTCCGCCCGGGGCGGACGCACCCTTTTCCGGCGCGGGAATACGATGGGAGTAGTCACGTTGAAGGGAGGCGCATTCCATGCGGAATGAACTGAATTTGTGGGTGGCGGGGGGCGATATGAGGCAGGCCAAGCTGGCCGAGCTGCTGGCCGCAGACGGGCACACGGTGCACGCCTATGCGCTGGAGCGGCTGGGCGCGCTGGACGGGGTGGAGATGGAGGAGAGCCTGGAGGGGGCCGCCCTGGCGGACTGTGTGGTGCTCCCCCTGCCGGCGGCGGGGGAGGGCAGCCTGCTCAACGCGCCCCTGTCCGGGCGGAAGCACCCCCTGGCCCTGGTGCTGGACGCTTTGCGGCCGGGGCAGGTGATCTGCGCCGGTATGGTGGACCCCCAGACGGCGGCGCTGGCGGCGGACCGGGGACTCACACTCCACGACTACTTTGCCCGGGAGGAACTGGCGGTGGCCAATGCGGTGCCCACCGCCTTGCCGGTAGGACACTATCCCGCCCGCCGGGAACACACAGCCCCGCCCCTGGCCATGCCGGGGGCGGGGCTGAACTGTTAGCCGGCGGAAGGCTCCTGGGCGTCAGCGTAGCGGGTGTCGATGGAGGTGAAGTAGCTCTGGACAAAGGCGCGGAAGCACTGGCCCAGCTCCGTCAGGGGACGGCGCTTGTTATAGGCGATGCCCCAGTAGGCGGTGGGCGCGCCGTCGGCATACTCCCGGAACACCAGGTCGGGGTGTTTGCCCTGAAGAGAGAGCTCCTTGTACTTGACGGCGGGGACAATGGAGACACAGTTGTTGGACTCCACCAGGGAGGTGAGAAGGTCCAGGTGCCGTACGTCGTAGTCGATGATGGGAGTCAGGCCGAACTTGCTGTTCTCCGCGGCGCAGAAGGTCTCCTTGTTGACCCGGGAGCCGTCGATGGCCAGGTGTACCCCTGCCAGCTCCCGGTGGGCTACCGCAGGCAGGGCGGCCAGTGGATGCTCCCGGCGCATGAGCATGCCGAAGTTGCACGCATAGATGCGCTCATAGACCACCTCTTCCGACGGGGGCGGGAGCACCGTCATGGCCAGATCCACCTCGCACCGGTCCAGCAGACTGGTGACGTTGGGCAGGTCGGCCCGCTGGTGGATCAGGTTGACCTCGGGGTGCTCCAGCAGAAAATGCTCCAGGAGGGTGGTGTCGTCCGTCATGCAGACGATGGAGAGGGGCTCGGGCCGTCCGCTGTGCTGGTTCCGCACAGCCTGGACGCCGGCGTCCAGGAGTGAAACGGCCTGCTCCACGCTTTTCAGCAGCAGCTCGCCGTTCTGATTGAGGGCGATCTTGCCCCGCCGCCGCTCAAAGAGGGGGACGCCCACCTCCTCCTCCAACCGGGAGATGCTGGTGCTCAGATTGGGCTGGGAGACGAACAAGGTCTCGGCGGCCTTGGACATATTGCCCAGCTTGGCTACGGCGATGAAGTATCTCAACTGTGAAAGTTCCATGCCAACTTCCCTCCCGGTAAGTATATAAATTGCTTATACCGTTCTAAAGATTATATATTTTTCAAACGCGGCTGTAAAGGATATACTGGGCCTGCGTTAAAAAAATCACAAAAAGGAGAGGACGCGGAAAGGAAAGGGGCGGTTCAGGACTATACGGCGCGGCGCACTCAATTCATGAAATGACGGGCGGGCATCCGCTCCCCACTCAGGAGGATTGCGTATTATGAGAGAAAAAAGAGGATTTGGACCCTGGGGCTGGTTATTGCTGATCTTTGGGCTGCTGGTGTTTTTCAGCAATGGCGGCTTCTTTGCAGACGGAACCAACATCATTTCTCCCGCTGTGGCGGAACGGCTGAACGTGGATCAAAGCATCATCCTGACCATGAACTCCGTGGCCGGCATCGTCGGCGTGCTGATCGCCGTCGCAGCAGGGCAGGTGAACCAGCGCATCGGCCCCAGCAAAGTGGCCGCCGGCTGCCTCATTCTGGCGGGCTTGGGCCATATCGCGGCCTGCAACGCCGTCAATGTCCCCATGTACTTAATCGCCATGTGCTTTGTGGGCGGCGGCCTCAGCTCCGGCTCCTTTGTGGGTGTGGGTACTCTGGTGGCCATGTGGTTCCCCAAGAGACAGGGACAGGCCATGAGCATCGTGGCAATGGGCTCCAACTTTGGAACCATGCTCTTTGTCCCGCTGCTCAACGTCCTGGCGGGCTCGATCGGCATGCCGATGGGCTCTGTGATCTGCGGCGGCGTGGCCGCCGTGGTGGGTGTGATCGGCATGGCGCTTCTGCGCGATACCCCCAAGGAGCGGGGCCTCTATCCCGATAACGTCACCGAGGCCGAGTTCAAGGCCAACTACTCCTCCGCGCCCCCCGAGCTGGACAACTCCGGCTGGACCACCGGCAAGCTGCTGCGCACCAAGGAGACCTGGCTGTGCGCTCTGTCCACCGGCTTTCTGATGCTGGCCCAGATGGGCATCATGACCCAGCTGGTGGCCCGCAACATTGAGGTGGGCATTGCCCCCGATCTGGCGGTCAGTGTTATGAGCGCTATCGCCGTCATCGGAATTATTGGCGCCGTCATCTTCGGCCGCATCCTGTTCAGGCTGGGCATCAAGAAGGCCGGCGTGCTCACCGGCGTGCTGTATATTGTGGCCATGCTCTTCAACATCAGCGGCGTGATGCCTCTGGTGTGGGTGTCCCTGGTGGTTATCGGCTTCCTGGGCGCCGCAGCCCCCGCCCTGATGAACTCCGTCCCCGGCTCTGTGTTCGGCCGGGTGGGCTACGCCAAGGTCAACAGCGTGGTGTTCCCCCTGACCAACATCATCTTCATGTGCAACTTCGCCGTCAACGGCCTCATCAAGAAGCTGTTTAACAGCCTGAGCGTGGCTTACATCGTGTTTGCCGGGCTGGCGTTCCTTTCGATTCTGCTGATTCTCGCCCTGCAGGATCACAAGTATGACCAGGATTACATGGCCGCGCACAAGCAGTAAGCGGCCGGGCCCATAAATAGTCAATCTTTAGAAGGAGGTAAACGCAATGAGCAAGAAGTCCCTTGTGGCGCTGGCTCATGGCCTGGACGTGCAGGAGAATGTCACCCGCGTCTTTGACATGATGGGCGGCGCTGCCAAAATGATCGAGCCCAACTCCACCGTTGTGCTCAAGCCAAACGCGGGGCACGCGGCTCCCCCGGAGTTCGCCGTGTGCACCCACCCCGAGACCGTCCGCGCCGTCATCCATGAGGTAAAAAAGGCCAACCCCAAGCGCATTGTCATCGCCGAGGCCGCCGCCGTGGGCTGCGACACCGACGAGTGCTATGAGGCCTGCGGCATCGCCGCCGTCGCCCGGGAGGAGGGCGTCGAGCTGGTGGACATCAAGAAGGACAAGGATCTCATCAATGTAGCCGTGCGGGGCTACCGCTCCAACATCAGCCACGTCAAGCTGCCCCGCCTGCTGCTGGAGGCCGAGCACATCATCAACCTGCCCATCCTCAAGGCCCACGCCAGCATGGTGTTCTCCGGCGCGCTGAAGAACATCAAGGGCGTGGTGCAGGATCAGGTCCATGTTCAGATGCACCAGCAGAACCTGACCATGGCCATGATGGACGTGTGGTGGGCCTGCCGCGCCGACATCAACATCATGGACGTGATGCACGCCGCTAGCGGCTACTCTCCCCACACCCCCGTGCCCATCGAGGTGGACTGCATCATGGGCTCCTATGACCCTGTGGCGCTGGACCGCATCGCCTGCGAGCTGGTGGGCATTGATCCCGACGGCGTGGACTACTTCCGCGTGGCCCAGGAGGCCGGCCTGGGCACCACCAACCGCGACGACATCGAGGTGGTGGGCGACAAGGTGGCCGACTGCTACAAGAAGATGTGGGTCCCCTACCTGGAGGACATCCGCAACCGCTGGCCCGAGTATGAGGTCCACTGCGAGGGCGCCTGCTCCAGCTGTCAGGCCCTGCTGACCCTCAACATGGAGACGCTGAAGGCCATCGGCGTCTACGACGACAACACCGACATGGTGGTGGTGGCCGGCGGCCGGAACACCCTGTCCCCCGATACCCCGGACGAGAAGATCCTGCTCCACGGCAACTGCGCCCGCAAGCACCTGAAGGAGCATCCCAACGCCTTCTTCCTCCAGGGGTGCCCCCCTGGAGAGGGCTCCCTCTACATGTCCGTGCTGCGCAAGGAGGCCATGACCGGCAAGCCCGAGCAGATGCACTGGATCCGCGAGCGGATGGAGATCGACGCCCCCGCTTGGCGCTCCTACGTGGAAAAAGAGGCGGAGAAGTTCTATGGATCAGACGATAAGTAAGGGCTTTGTCTTTCTGGAAAACGCCCCAGAGCTGATGCGCCTGCTGGAGGACATCTTCACCGACGACTTCATGCAGGAGTATACCCGCTTTGAGAGCTTTGAGGGCTTCCGGTATTCCAGCGCCGTGATGGTCAACTGGAAGGCGGATACCCTGATCTACGCCCCGCCGCTGCTGAACGCCTTTGTGAAAGAGAGCACCGACTTCGCCACCTGGGACGAGATGGTGCGCTCCGCCACCGGCCTGCGCTACCGCAGATAACGCCTGTCCGCGGCTTTTCAGCACAGCCTGCGAGACCCCTCCGGGCCTCTACCGGACGACCCTTCGGAATGCTGAACCAGAACGAGGCCGCCAGACGCTTGTCCCCACAACGCCTGGCGGCTCGCCATATCCCGGCTGGGGCGGAGCAAAGCCCCGCCGGGACACCTGCCACCCCGGCAATAAGGAGATATGTCATTATGAAGGTTGCAGATATCAAGCGCGCCGCCTGCGTGGGCGGCGGCGTGATCGGCTCCAGCTGGGCCATCCAGTTCGCCATGCGCGGGCTGGCCGTGACCCTGTACGACATCAACGACGAACAGCTCAAAAGGAGCGAGGCCCAGATGCACAAGAGCCTGGACGCTCTGGAGCAATTTAACGCCATTACCCCGGAGCGCCGGGGGGAGATCGTGGCGGCCATCCGCCTGACCACCTCCATGGAGGAGGCCGTGGCGGACGCCCAGTTCATCCAGGAGAGCGGCCCGGAGCGCCTGGAGATCAAGCAGTCCATTCTGGCCCAGGTGGAGGCCTGCGCCGCGGCGGACGCCCTCTACGCCAGCTCCACCTCCGGCCTGCTCATCTCCGACATTGCCGCCAAGGCGGCCCACCCGGAGCGCTGCGTGGGGGCCCACCCCTACAATCCGCCCCACCTCATCCCCCTGGTGGAGCTGACCTCTGGCGACAAGACCGACCCCGCCCTGCTCCGGCTGGCCTACGACTTCTACCAGTCCATCGGCAAGGAGGCCGTCCTCCTGCGCCGGGAGTGCCCCGGCTTCATCGCCAACCGGCTCCAGCTGGCCCTCTACCGGGAGGTACAGGATCTGGTGATGCGGGGGGTGTGCTCCGTGGAGGACGCGGACAAGGCCCTGGTCTACGGCCCCGGCCTGCGCTGGGCCATCTTCGGCCACAACATGATCATGCAGCTGGGCAACCCCGGCGGCCTGACCGGCATGGTGAATATGCTGGGCAACTCCGGCGACCGCTGGCTGGCCGACATGGCCTCCTGGACCCACCAGCCCGACAACTGGGCCGAGGTGGCCCAGCCCGGCGTGGATGAGGAGATGAAGCACTTCCCCGACCACATCGGCCACACCAACGAGGCGTGCGCGGCCTACCGCGACCAGATGCTCATTGAGCTGCTCAAGCTCCACAAGAAGCTGTAAAGGAGGAAACCGGGTGACCGCCAATACGACCGCATCCGTCCGGGCCTTCGCCGGCCGCCGCTGGCTGTGCCTGATCTCCGCCATGGTGATCTGCGTGTGCGCCGGCTTCGGCTACGCCTGGAGCGTGCTCCAGACCCCCATCATCGCCCGGTTCGGCTGGGCCGACTCCGGGGTGGCCCTGGCCTACACCATCACGGTGGTGTGCTCCACCATGGCCCCCCTCCTCTTCGGCGGGCTGATCCGCCGCATGTCCAGCCGCCTTTGCGTGGCCGTGGGGGCCGTCCTCTTTGGCGCCGGCCTCTTCGCCGCCGGCCTGATGAGCCAGCTCTGGCAGCTCTACCTGTTCTACGGCGTGATTTCCGGCCTGGGGGTGGGCTTCATCTATCCCAGCATGATGGCCTATGTGGTGCGCCTCTTTCCCGACCGCTCCGGCATGGCCTCCGGCCTGGGCACCGCTGCCTACGGCTCCGGCGCCATCCTGTGGGCCCCCACCGCCGCCGCGCTGATGGAGAAGGTGGGCCTGGGCAGCGCCTTCCGGGTGCTGGGGGTGCTCTTCGCCGCGGTGATTCTGCTGGGCTCCCTGCTGCTGGCCGAGCCGCCGGAGGGATTCCACGCCGCCATGGCCCCCGCCGCCAGCGGTGGGCAGGGGAGCGGCGCCGACCTGAACCGGGGACAGATGGTGCGCACCGGGGCCTTCTACCGGATGGTGGCGGTATTTACCTGCGGCCTGGTGGCCGGGGTGATCGTCATCAGCCAGGCCTCCCCCATCCTCCAGCAGACCCTAGGCTACGCCCCCGCCCGGGCCGCCCTCTTCGTCAGCGTGTTCTCCGCCTGCAACATGGCCGGCCGCTTCGTGTGGGGCAGCCTCTCCGACCGGCTGGGCCTGGTCAACACCGCCGGGGCGGTGTTCCTGCTGTGCATCCTGTCCATGGCCGCCCTGGCCGTGACGGGGGCGGAGGGGCTGGTGCTCCTCTTCATGGGGGTGGCCGCCTCCTGCTACGGCGGACTGGCCTCCCTCCTCACCCCCCTCACCGCCCGCATGTTCGGCCCCCGCTACATTACGGAGAACTACGGCGTCATGTACGTGGTGTTCGGCCTGGCCAGCCTCATCGGCCCCAGCCTGGCCACCACCTTCAAGACCGCGGGAGGCGGCAGCTACACCGGCGCCTATGTGACCGCCGCGGTGCTGGCCGTCATCGGCCTGGCGCTCTCCCGCTTCCTGAAAGCCCCGTCCCGCAAAGGAGAATGATATGGAACTGAGTAAAGTGAGAACGGCCGAGGAGATCATCGCCCGGTTCAAGGATGGGCAGATCATCGCCATCGGCGGACAGACCAACCAGTACATGCCCGACCGCCTGATCGACTGCGTGCTGGAGAGCGGCGCCAGGCATCTGACCATCTACTCCATCGACTCCAGCGACCCGGGCCACGGCGTCAGCCTGCTGGTGGAGGCCGGCCGGGTGGACGCCATGATCACCACCCACGTGGGCACCAACCCCCTGACCAACGCCAAAATCCAGTCCGGGGCGCTGAAGGCGGAATTCAACCCCATGGGCACCTTCATCGAGCGCATCCGCTGCGGCGGCGCGGGGCTGGGCGGCGTGCTCACCAAAACCGGCCTGGGCACCGTGGTGGAGGAGGGCAAACAGATCATTGAGGTCAATGGCGAGAGCTATCTGCTGGAGACCGCCCTCCGCGCCGACATCGCCCTCACCCGCTGCCGCCGGGCCGACCCCCTGGGCAACCTGGCCTACAGCGGCAGCAGCGGCCACGCCTCCCACCCGGTGATCGCCACCTGTGGCGCGCTGTCCATCGTGGAGTGCGACCACTTCTGCGACCTGGGGGAGCTCGGCCCCGACAAGATCAAGGTGCCCGGCATGTTCGTGGACATGATTCTGGCGTAAGGAGGCGGGACAATGGACAACAGAAACTTTATCGCCAAGCGGGCGGCCGCCTATTTCCGGCCCGGCGACGTGGTCAACCTGGGCATCGGCATCCCAAGCCTCTGCGGCAGCTACGCCGTGGACGGCGTACTCTTCCAGAGCGAGAACGGCTTCATCGGCATCGGCCCCACGGTGCAGGAGGGACTGATGAAAAACGAGCGCTTCGTCAATGCGGGCGGAGTGCCCTTCGTCCCCGTGCCGGGGAGCAGCGCCTTCGATGTGGCCATGTCCTTCAACGTCATCCGCTGCGGACGTCTCGCCGCCACGGTGCTGGGCGGACTCCAGGTGTCGGCACAGGGGGATCTGGCTAACTGGGCCACCCCCGGCCGGGCCTTCGGCATGGGGGGCGCCATGGATCTGTGCAACGGCGCCCGGAAGGTCATTGTGGCCATGGAGCTGGTGGCCAAGGACGGCTCCCCTAAGGTGGTCAGCCGGTGTACCCTGCCCCTCACCGCTGTAAAGTGCGTCAACCACATCGTCACCGACCGCTGCGTCATCGACGTGACGGAGGAGGGGCTGGTCCTCTCCGAGATCCGGAAGGGCCACACCGTGGAGGAGATCCAGGCCGCGGTGGAGCCCGTGCTCCTGGTGTCCCCCGACTTGAAGGAAATGGAGGAAGATTGATATGGCAAAACCGCTGAGCAAGACGGTCGTGGTGGCCTATGGCCGCTCCGCCGTGGCCAAGTCTGGCAAGAAGGGCGCCCTGCGCAATCTGCACCCCATCGACATGGGCGGGCTGGTGCTCAAGGGCGTGATGGAGAAAATCCCCAAGTTGGACCCCGCCCTGGTGGAGGATGTGATTCTGGGCTGCGCCATCCCGGAGGCCAAGCAGGGCCTCAACCCCGCCCGGCTGGTGGCCGCCCGGGCCGGCCTGCCCTACACCGCCTGCGGCCTTACCGTGGACCGCTTCTGTTCATCCTCTCTCCAGGCCGTGGCCCTGGCCGCCTGGCAGATCGAGGCCGGACAGGCCGACTGCATCGTGGCCGGAGGTATCGAGTCCATGACCGCCCTGCCCATGACCCTGGACCGCAGCGGCGACATGGACCCCTGGCTGCTGGAGCACGACCCCGCCCAGTACATCTCCAACGGCGAGACCGCCGAGAACGTGGCGGAGAAGTACAACGTCACCCGGGAGGAGATGGACCGCCTGGCTCTGGAGAGCCACCGAAAGGCGGCCGCCGCCCAGGACGCGGGGTATTTTGACGAGCAGATCATCCCCCTGCCCGGCGTGGACGCCGAGGGCAACGAGATCGTCTTTGACAAGGACCAGGGTATCCGCCGTGACACCACCCTGGAAAAGATGGCGTCCATGAAGCCCTGCTTCCGGGAGAACGGCCGGGTCACCGCCGCCACCTCCTCCCAGACCAGCGACGGCGCGGCTTTCCTGGTGCTGATGAGCCGGGACAAGGCCGCCGAGATGGGCATCCGGCCCCTGGCCTCTTTCCTGGGCTTCTGTGTGGGCGGCCTGGATCCGGCCTACATGGGCCTGGGCCCCATCTACGCCGCGCCCAAGGTGCTGGAGTACACCGGCCTGACCATGGACGACATGGACGTGATTGAGCTCAACGAGGCCTTTGCCGCCCAGGTCAGCCCCTGCATCAGGGAGCTGGGCATGGATCCCGCCAGGGTCAACCCCAACGGCGGCGCCATGGCCCTGGGCCACCCCCTGGGTGCTACCGGCGCGGTGCTGAGCTGCAAGGCCATCTCGGAGCTGCGCCGCACCGGCGGCAAGTATGCTATGGTTACCATGTGTATCGCCGGCGGCATGGGCGCGGCAGGCATTTTCCAGACAGAGTAGACGGCCTTATTCTGCCCGTTTGTGAGGAGGTGAAAAAGAAGAGGGCACGGAAAAAGTAAATAAATAGAGAGGAGAAGATTTTAATGTCAGCTAGCGTACTAGTTTCCTTGATGGTGGTCATCATTGCTTTCGTGCTGTTTTTCTTTCTCAGTTTCCGTGGCGTCAACCTGTTTCTGACCGTCTTTGCCTGCACTGTGCTGGTGTGCCTGTGCACCCCGGACGGCCTGACCTCCATCTTCACCACGTTCCTGCCCTCCATGGGCAACATGTTTCAGCAGTTCTTCCTGCTCTACACCATCGGCGGCGCGTTCGGCTTCTGTCTGATGGAGAGTGGCCTGGGCGATGCCATGGCCACCCACATGATCAAAATCTTCGGTGAGAAGTGGATCGCCGTGGCCCTATTCGTCATCACCTGCCTGATGATGGCCGCCGGCGTGGCCTCCTACCAGTACGCTGTCCTGGCCATCTCCCTGCCCGTACTGAAAAAGCTGAATATGTCCCGGAAGGTGGCCCTGGCGGCCATGTCCGCCGGCGCCGGCTCTGTGGCCTACGGTACCCTCATTGGCATGCCAAACGCCCTGAACATCGCCCCAACCACCTACCTGGGCACCACCACCATGGCCGGTCCCGTCATCAGCCTGGTGTGTACCGCCTTTTCCGTGGCGTTCATCGTGGGCTACCTGATTCTCCTGAGCAAGCGCCTGAAGGCCAGGGGGGAGGGCTTTGTGACCTACGAGGACGACCCTAAAAACGATAAGGACGAGGCATCCCTGCCCCCCGCCTGGAAGGGATACCTCTGCGTGGCGGCCATCATCGGCCTGAGCCTGCTGTTCCAGTGGTTCGGCATCACCGCCATCCAGGCCACGACCTACGCTCAGGTGCTCTCCATCGCCCTGCTTTTCCTGCTGGTGGGCCGCAAGGGGCTGGCCCATCCCTTCCAGACCTGCGTGCGCGGCATTCAGGGCTCTCTGATCCCTGTCGTCTTTATTTCCATCGTGGTGGGCTACGGCACCGCCGTGCAGGCCACCCCGGTGTTCGGCTGGCTGGTGGAGCAGGTGCTCTCCCTGGATATGAACCCCTACCTGCTCACCTTTGTGGCGGTCAACCTGCTGGCCGGTATGACGGCCAACGGCACCGGCGGCGTGACCCTGTTTATGGAGAATTTCGGCGCCACGATTCTTGGCAACCCCGCCATCAATGTGGGAGCTCTGCACCGCATCGCCGCCATCTCCGGTGCGGGCTTTGACTCCCTGCCCCACAACGGGGCCATTGCCTTCCAGCTATCCGTGTTCAAGCTCTCCTATAAGGACGGCTACTTCCAGCAGTTCATGATGAGCGTGCTGGTCAACCTGCTGGCGGGGCTGCTGGCTGTGCTTATGGCGGTCGTGCTCTTCTGAAAGTGAAAAATCAATCCAATCCGTATATCAAATGAAATTTGGAGGTATGCATTATGGGAAAACCTATGGCCGATTATGTCAAGCTCCCCGAGCTGGAGGAGTACAAGGAGTGGTTCAAGGACTTCGCGGATCTGTACCGGGAGGACGGCATCCTTCAGGTAACCTGGAAGACCCTGGACGGTCCCATGCACCACAGCGGCATGTCCCACCGCGCCATCAGCCAACTGGTCCGCGTGCTGAGCCTGGACTACAAGAACGAGATCATCATCTTCACCCACATCGGCGACCACTGGATGACCGAGTCCGACCCCAACGGCTGGGAGACTTACTCCGAGCTGCCCACCCAGCGGTTCCAGCACCAGTATTTTGACGACACCAACCTCATCAAGAACATGGTGTTCGACCTGGACGTGCCCACCATCGGCGCCATCCCCGGCTCCGGCTTCCACTGGGACTCCGCCATGCTCAGCGACATCACCATCTGCTCCGAGGATACCTGGATGGAGGTGCCCCACGCCCACGGCGGCCTGGTGCCCGGCGACGGCATGGGCCTGATGGCCCAGCACTACTTCGGCACCAAGCGGGGCAACTACTACATGATGACCGCCCGCCAGTGGACCGCCCAGCAGATGCTGGACTGGGGCATGGTCAGCGAGGTGGTACCCAAGGATCAGGTCATGGCCCGCGCCTGGGAGATCGCCCGCATGTGGAAGACGATGCCCTATGAGAACCGCACCATCATGTCCAACCTGGCCAAGCGGCCGCTGAAGAAGCTGCTGGTGGAGGATCTGAAGCTGCACACCGTCTCCGAGCAGTACGGCTCCCTGCTGCGCATCGCCGCCGGTGACATGGGCGACCGCAATGCCGCACAGCAGGATGAGAAGTACATCAGCCAGACCAACGACTGGCGCTACACCTTCCCCCACATGCAGCAGGCACCCACCCGTGAGAGCTGGGCCGCCTTCCGCACCGAGCCCATCGAGTGGTTCAAGAAGGTGGAGGCCGGCGAGGCGGTCAACCCCTGCGACCCCACCCGCCCCGTGAAGCCCTACCGCCCCGATGGCGAGTAAGGCACTGTATGGAATCAGGAGGTAGTTACCATGGGAAAACCAATGGCGGATTACGTCAAGCTGCCCGAGTTTGACGAGTACAAGGAGTGGTTCAGGGACTTCGCCGACCTCAAGCGGGAAGACGGCATCGTGCAGGTGACCTGGAAGACCCTGGACGGCCCCATGCACCACAGCGGCATGTCCCACCGGGCCATGAGCCAGCTCACCCGCTGGCTGAGCCTGGACTTTAAAAACGAGATCATCATCTACACCCACATCGGCGACAACTGGATGATCGAGTCCGACGCCAACGGCTGGGAGACCTACTCCGAGCTGCCCACCCAGCGGTTCCAGCACCAGTATTTCGATGACACCAACCTCATCAAGAACATGGTGTTTGACCTGGATGTGCCCACCATCGGCGCCATCCCCGGCCCCGGCTTCCACTGGGATTCCGCCATGCTGTGCGACATTACCCTGTGCTCCGAGGACACCAAGATGGAGGTGCCCCACGCTCAGGGGGGGGCTGGTGCCCGGCGACGGTATGGGCCTGATGTGCCAGCACTACTTCGGCACCAAGCGGGGCAACTACTACATGATGACCTCCCGCCAGTTCACCGCCCGGCAGATGCTGGAGTGGGGCATGGTCAACGAGGTGCTGCCCAAGGGCAAGGTGCTGGAGCGGGCCTGGGAGATCGCCCGCATGTGGAAGACCATGCCCTACGAGAACCGCACCATCATGTCCAACCTGGCCAAGCGGCCGCTGAAGAAGCTGCTGGTGGAGGATCTGAAGCTGCACACCGTCAGCGAGCAGTACGGCTCCCTGCTGCGCATCGCCGCCGGGGATCTGGGCGACGAGCACTCCGCCCAGCAGGACGAGAAGTACATCAGCCGCGTCAACGACTGGCGCTACGCCACCCGCGACATGGAGGAGCCCCAGACCGCCGAATCCTGGCGCACCATGCCCCTCAAGGCCGCCGAGTGGTGGAAGAAGGTGGAGGCCGGGGAGATCGAGAACCCCTATGTCTTCGAGCACAGCAACGAGCCGGAGGACTACGAGTTTTAATTTTACAAGCGCGGAAGAAGGGGCGGCCGGTACGTCCCTTCTTCCTGTGCATTGCTTATAAAGGAGTGTCACAGCTATGGCAAAGACCATCATCACCGCCGCGCTGACCGGCGCGGTCACCCCCGCGGGCTACAAGATCCCCGAGACGCCCCAGCAGATCGCCAACGAGGCTTACGACGCCTGGAAGCTGGGCGCCGCCGTGGTACACCTGCACATGCGCGCCGACGACGGCCTGGGCGCCATGGACAAGGAGAAGTTCCGCGAGACCATCAAGCTCATCCGCAGCCACAAGGACTGCGACGTGATCATCAACTGCACCTCCTCCGGCGCCTCCCCGGAGCACCCCGCCACCGACGACGAGCGCATGGCCCACCACAGGGAGCTGTCCGGCATCGAGATGGGCTCCTACGACGCGGGCTCCTTCAACTGGATGCCCGGCGGCGTGTTCGTCAACTCCCCCCAGTTTCTCCAGAAGCTGGGCGATCTTTACATGGAGAAGGGCATCAAGCCGGAGCTGGAGATCTTTGACGCTGGCATGCTGGGCGTGGCCAGCTACTTCGTGAAGAAGGGCCACCTGTCCACCCCCTGCCACTACCAGTTCTGCCTGGGCGTACTGGGCGGCATGCCCGCCACGGTGGAGAACCTGCTCTACCTGGTGCAGCACATCCCTGCCGGTTCCACCTGGTCGGCCTTCGGCGTGGGCAAGGGCCACCTGCCCATCCTGTTCGCCTCCCTGGCCCTGGGCGGCCACATCCGCGTGGGCATGGAGGACAACGTGGTGTATGAGGTGAAGGAGAACGGCGAGAAGGTCATGGCCACCAACCACATGCTGGTGGAGCGGGCCGTCAACGCCGTCAAGGCCTTCGGCAATACCCCCGCCACCCCCGACGAGGCCCGCCGGATGCTGG
>OKSF01001912.1_pt1 | contig 15409 bp, 4 predicted proteins | sample 1606061 | NCBI WGS metagenome assembly OKSF01 (sample SAMEA3541567, study PRJEB24748) | human gut metagenome | biome: human gut; feature: human-associated habitat; material: faeces | place: China | collected 2012 | reverse complement strand
GTAAGACATTCACTTACACAGTTGAAGAAGTAGCTGGTAAAGATGCTTCAATCACTTACGATGCTATGAAAGCGACTGTAACAGTGGAAGTTACTAAGGAAGGTAAGGTTCTCACAACTGTCGTTAACCACGCTTCAACAGGCGGATTCGCTTCAAGCGCTAACGATAAAGAGTTCAACAACAAGGTGGTTCCACCAGAAACACCTAAGTTCCAACCAGAGAAATATGTTGTGAACAAAGAGAAATTTGACATCACTGGTAACAAGCTTGTTGATGATGATAAAGAATTGGCAGACAAGTACGCAGATACAAATGCGAACCCATATGCCGATGACGCATCAAACAACGAAGCTGAAAATATGAATACTAAATCTGTTAAACGTGGTGAAAAACTTGTTTACCAAGTATGGCTCGATACAACTAAATTCGACGCTAACAACAAGGATTACATCCAAACAGTTGGTATCTCTGATGACTACGATGAAACTAAATTGGATCTTGATGCTTCAGCTATTAAAGCTTACGATTCAGTAACAGGTGAAGATGTAACAGCTAAATTCGACATCAAAGTTGAAAATGGTATGATTACTGCTAACCTTAAAGATGGCTTCACTAAGTCACTTGGAGATGATGCAAATACTCAAATCATCGACACAACTAAGTTTGCCTTTGGTCGTTACTATAAATTCGATATCCCAACCACTGTTAAAGACTCTGTTCCTGGTGGTGTAGATATTGAAAATACAGCTGGACAAGTAGTTCACTTCTACAACCCACAAACTAAGAAGACAGAAATTCCTACTAAACCAACTGAAAAACGTGTCAACAGTGTTCCAGTTGAAGTCGGATTCAACTTCACTAAACGTTTGGAAGGTCGTGAGCTTAAAGCTAACGAATTCACATTCGAGTTGAAGGATGCAGCAGGTAAAGTTGTTGAAACTGTTAAGAATGATGCAGCTGGTAACGTTAAATTCTCTAAACTTGAATTCAAGAAAGGCCAAGAAGGCGTTCACAAGTACACAGTAGAAGAAGTCAAAGGAACTGATGCAACTGTTACATACGATACAATGAAAGCGAATGTAACAATCACTGTTTCTCATGATGGTACTGCTAAAGCTCTTGTAGCAACTGTTGGTGAAATTGCTGATAAAGAATTCAACAATGCTGTTCGTCCACCAGAAAAACCTAAGTTCCAACCAGAAAAATATGTTGTTTCTGAAGCGAAATTCGACGTAACAGGTACTAAACTCGTTGATGATGATAAAGAATTGGCTAACAAGGTTTCAGACACCAATGCAAACCCTTATGCTGATGACGCATCAAACAACGAATTGGAAAACTTGAATACGAAGTCAGTTAAACCTGGTCAAACACTTTACTACCAAGTATGGCTTGATACAACTCAATTTGACGCTAACAACAAGGATCATATCCAAACTGTTGGTATCACAGATGATTTTGATGAAACTAAGTTGGATGTAGATGCATCAGCAATCAAGGTTTACGATTCAGTAACTGGTAAAGATGTTACAGATAAATTCGACATCTCACTTGCTAACGGTGTGATTACAGCTAACCTTAAAGATGGCTTCACTAAGTCACTTGGCGATGCAGAAAACACTCAAGTCATTGACACTACTAAGTTCGAGTTTGGTCGTTACTATAAATTTGATATTCCTGCAACAGTTAAGAAGGATATTAAAGCTGGTGTAGATATCGAAAATACAGCTACTCAAGTTGTTAACTACTACAACCCAACAACTAAGAAAGTTGAAAAACCAAACGTACCAACTGAAAAACGTGTTAACAGTGTTCCAGTTTCAGTAGAGTTTAACTTCACTAAGCGTTTGGAAGGCCGTGAACTTAAAGCGAACGAATTCACATTCGTACTTAAGGATTCTACAGGGAAAGAAATCGAAACTGTTAAGAACGACGCCAAAGGTAACGTTAAGTTCAAAGCTATTGAGTACAAGAAAGGCCAAGAAGGTACTTACAAGTACACAGTAGAAGAAGTTAAAGGTACTGACAGCACAGTTCAATACGACGGTATGAAAGCTCTTGTCACTGTTGAAGTATCACACGATGGTAAAGCGAAAGCTCTTATCACTAAGGTTACTGACCCAGCTGATAAAGAATTCAACAATACTGTTCGTCCACCAGAAAAACCTAAGTTCCAACCAGAGAAATACGTTGTTTCTAAAGAGAAATTCGATATCACTGGTATGAAACTTGTTGACGATGATGCTGAGTTGAAAGATAAAGTAGGCGATACTAACAAGGATCCTTACGCTGACAGCACAGCTAACAACGAAGCTGAAAATATCAATACTAAGACACTCAAGAAAGGTGATAAGTTTGTCTACCAAGTATGGCTCGACACAACTAACTTCACTGATGCTCACAATATCCAATCTGTAGGTGTTACAGATAAATATGACAGCGAAAACTTGAACATCAACGTTGCTGATATTAAAGCATACGACTCTGTAACAGGAGAAGATGTGACAGCTAAGTTCGACATCCAAATCGTTGACGGTGTGATTACTGCAACATCTAAAGCTGACCTTACTAAGTCACTTGGCGATGCAGAAAACACACAAGTGATCGATACTGCCAAATTGGCATTCGGACGCTACTACAAGTTCGATATTCCTGCAACTATCAAAGGTAATGCTAAAGATGGTGTAGACATCGAAAATACTGCGTCACAAATCGTTCACCAATACGACCCAACTAAGAAATCTGTTGAAAAACCAGAAAAACCAACAGAAAAACGTGTAGTAAATATCCCAACTAAGGTTGAGTTTGAATTCACTAAGAAACTTGAAGGTCGTGAACTTAAACCTGGTGAGTTTAGCTTCGTACTTAAAGATAGCAAGGGTAATGTGATCGAAACTGTAAGCAATGATGCTAACGGTAAGATCAAGTTCTCAGCTCTTGAGTACAAACGTGGTGAAGAAGGTACTCACGTCTACACAGTAGAAGAAGTACAAGGTAACGATGCAACTGTTGCCTACGATAAGATGGTAGCTACAGTCGTTGTTTCAGTAACTAAAGACGGTAAAGTCTTGACAGTAACTTCTCAATTACCAGAAGATACTGAGTTCAACAACACTGTTATCCCACCAAATACACCACCAACAACTCCACCAAACACACCTCCTACTACACCACCAACTACGCCTCCAACACCACCGACTCCTCCAACTCCAGTGGTTCCACCAGTGACACCACCAACTACACCAGAAGCTCCTAAAGGACCAGCACTCCCTGAAACAGGTGATGATGCGTCTATGGCAGCTATGGCTCTCGGAGGAATCCTTGCGGCAGCTGGACTTGGTTTGGCAGGAAAACGCAAAAAAGAAGACTAAGATAGTTCATAGGTTAAATCCCTCAACATAGTTAGTTAGACTATTTCAGTTTTCGAAAAGAGAGACTCACCCCGATAGGGGTGGGTCTCTTTTGTGTCTAAAAATAATCAGACAAATATATTTATCTGATTATTAAAGTAATTGTAGTAATAAGTGTTAGTAAGCTTATAGTCTTTTGAAAAAATCACAGGAAATCTTACAAAGAGTATTTATAATGGGTTATAAAAATATTGTAATGGCTAAACTTATGTGAGTAAATATTTACATTAGAAAAGATTATAAAAAAAGAAAATAATAAAACAATGACATTTTATATTGAAATTTTACATTTTTTGATAATATAATGGAAAGGGGATTAGAATAAATTTTTAGGAAGGGCAATTGGATAGTAAGAATTCCAATTGTTTTGGAGAACTATGGGTAAAGATTTATTCAACGAGAAGAAAAGTCGCTTTTCTCTTCGTAAATTAAATATCGGTGTTTGTTCGGTATTGCTAGGAACACTTATTATGATTGGTGGGACTGCACAAGCGGATGAAAACACTGAAACGACAGCTGCACCGATTACGCCAGTTGCAGAAGCGGGTGAAACGACGGCGTCTTTAGTCGAGACTAGAACAGTCGCAGAGACAACGCCTGCAGCGACAACTCCTGTTGCAAGTGCAACAGCTGCAACAAGTGCTGAAGCACCAGCTGCTGTTGAAACGCCTGCGACATCAACAGCGCCTGCAACAACTACGGAGAGCGCTACATCACAAGCTTCAGCAACATCAGAAGCAGCAAGTACAACGTCTGCAACTGCTTCTGAAACTGCACAAACATCGACTTCAGAGGCCGCACAAGCCACTAATTCTTCTGAAGCAGAAAAACCACGCGTTCGTTCACGTCGTGCGGTTCCTGCTGCAGCGTCTACATCTGCAACAGAAGCATCTACTAAGAATGTATCAACTTCGATTGAAGCTGGTGACGAGTATGTCACTATTCGTACAGATGCAGCTTCAACTGTTAAAGTAACGGTAGATGGTCAAGAAGTTTCAATTAACGGGGCAGATGGTGTTTACACCTTCAAACGTCCATCAGCAGGTGGTACTGTCGTAGCAACAGCTACAGATGCGTCTGGTAAAAACGCTACGAAACAGTTGATTGTATCACCAAGTACTGTAAATGGTGTTATTAAACCTAGTGATTCATCACTTACAATTACTAATAAGTTTGACACTACTGGTATCACAACTGATAAGGAGTCTCCTTACGTTGTTAAGAACGCTGGTGTTGAGTTTAATAAAGTCAATGATGATGGTACCATCTCTCTTACTGGTACATCATGGACGCGTCTTGCGGGTGGATGGGCTAAGGATAAAGCTTTCCCTCTTGGAGCTCATATGATTTTGAACTTCCAAAATCCAACCTTCTATGAAAATATTGAAAAAATCACAATCAAACCAACGGCATCAGGGAGTGCACAAAGCTTTACACGCCATGAAGATGGTTCAGTTTGGTCAGTTCCAATTGCCAATAACACTGTAGCTTCTGGTGGTATTGGGGCAGCTTACGACCACCCAATCACTATTACCTTGAAAAATGGTAAGACCCTAAATGATCTTGGACTTGCCAATACACCATTGTCATTCTCTTCTGCATGGATTACAGGTAAGGACTACGGTAAAGTTATTCCTAATAAACTGGTTCGTGAAAGTATTGATAACTCGTGGTTTATCGCTTCTAAAAATGATAAGAAGACTGCTTCTGACAATGGATTAAGCAACGCATTTACTGGTACACCTGGTACTGGGGTTAATACGCAGCCAACCCTTAAAGTTCTTCCTCGTTTTACTAGTGATGGAAAAGCAGATTCGATTGAATTAGTCTATACTATGAAAGTTTCTGCGGCAATGGGTGTTATTAACCTGGGTTCTAATACTTTTCAGTCAGTACCTTATATTGAACAAGTATTACCTAAGAGTCTTTTACCATACCTAGACTTGAACGAAACATACATTTATAAATCTGATGCAGATGGTAGTGCTGTAAGTGGTGTTCAAAAAACTAAGGTTGTGATGGATGCATCAGGGAAACTTGATACACGTAATACTGATGCAATTAGTATTGCGACAAAATCTAATCCATCACAAAGTGATGTTGATAAGGTTCGTAGTTATATTGACAAGAATATTCTTGGAACAGCTTCAGGACAACTTGGTTCATACACTATTTCGTACAAATTCAAAGATACAATTGATTCAGTTGAATTAGCTAAGAAATTGAATGAAGAAATCAAGAAAAACAATGGTATGCTCCTCTTTGAACAATGGATGGAGCGTGGCGTTAAACCAAACTTGAGTGCTATCCAACGTAGTTGGAAGGGTAACACTGAAGGTGTTCATCAAGGTTCATATGCCAATGCCTTCCTTGATACGAACTTATTGACTGTTAATGCACCTAAGAACCAAACTTATGATGTGCGCTATGAAAAAGCAGTTGTGACTGCTGGTGAAACCACTCAACCTCAAATTCCACTGATTCGTGATGTGGAAGGAAAAGTTGTTCCAGTTCCTTCAGGAACAACCTTCAAAGCTGGAACTTTACCTGCTGGTGTTACTTCTGTGTCAGTTGATGAAGCGACAGGTGCTATCACTAGTAAGATTGCTGAAAATGCAACCAGTGGTTTGGTGAATGTGTCAATGCAAGTCACATATCCTGACGGCACAACAGAAACAGTTAATGTCCCGATTGAAATCAAAGCTAAACAAACTGATGCGGACAAGAACGATCCAACTCCTAAGGACCAAACAGTCAATGTTGGTGAAACTCCAGATCCTAAGAAATCAATTGGTAACGTCGGAGACCTTCCAAGTGGCACTACATTTGAATACAAGACACCAGTTGATACAACAACCCCAGGCGATAAGAGTACAACAGTCGTTGTGACTTACCCAGATGGTTCTAAGGATGAAGTACCTGTCACAGTTAAGGTAGTAGATCCACGTACCGATGCGGATAAGAACACCCCAACACCTAAGGACCAAACAGTCAATGTTGGTGAAACTCCAGATCCTAAGAAATCAATTGGTAACGTCGGAGACCTTCCAAGTGGCACTACATTTGAATACAAGACACCAGTTGATACAACAACCCCAGGTGATAAGGGTACAACAGTCGTTGTGACTTACCCAGATGGATCTAAGGATGAAGTGCCAGTCACAGTTAAGGTAGTAGATCCACGTACAGACGCAGATAAGAACACGCCAACGCCTAAGGACCAAACAGTCAATGTTGGTGAAACTCCAGATCCTAAGAAATCAATTGGTAACGTCGGAGACCTTCCAAGTGGCACTACATTTGAATACAAGACACCAGTTGATACAACAACCCCAGGTGATAAGGGTACAACAGTCGTTGTGACTTACCCAGATGGATCTAAGGATGAAGTGCCAGTCACAGTTAAGGTAGTAGATCCACGTACAGACGCAGATAAGAACACGCCAACGCCTAAGGACCAAACAGTCAATGTAGGTGAAACACCAGATGCTAAGAACTCAATCGGTAACGTCGGAGATCTTCCAAGTGGCACTACATTTGAATACAAGACACCAGTTGATACAACAACAGCTGGTGAAAAAGACGCAACAGTCGTTGTGACTTATCCAGATGGATCTAAAGACGAAGTACCAGTTAAGGTAACAGTCGTAGATCCAAGCACAGATGCGGACAAGAACACTCCAACAGCTAAGGAACAAACAGTAAATAAGGGCGAAACTCCAGATGCTAAAGGTTCAATCGGCAATGTTTCCGACCTACCAAGCGGAACAACCTTTGAATACAAGACACCAGTAGATACAACAACAGCTGGTGAAAAAGACGCAACAGTCGTTGTGACTTACCCAGATGGCTCTAAAGACGAAGTCCCAGTTAAGGTAACAGTCGTAGATCCACGTACGGATGCGGATAAGAACACGCCAACTGCTAAGGATCAAACCGTTAACATCGGCGAAACACCAGACGCTAAAGGTTCAATCGGCAATGTATCAGACCTACCAAGTGGAACAACCTTTGAGTACAAGACACCAGTTGATACAACAACAGCAGGTGAGAAGGATGCCACTGTTGTAGTGACATACCCAGATGGCTCTAAGGATGAAGTCCCAGTTAAAGTGACAGTCGTAGATCCACGTACGGATGCGGATAAGAACACACCGACTGCTAAAGATCAAACTGTTAACATCGGCGAAACACCAGATGCTAAAGGTTCAATTGGCAACGTTTCAGATCTACCAAATGGCACAACCTTTGAATACAAGACACCAGTAGATACAACAACTGCAGGTGAGAAAGATGCTACTGTTGTAGTGACATACCCAGATGGCTCTAAAGACGAAGTACCAGTTAAGGTAACTGTTAAAGATCCACGTACGGATGCGGATAAGAACACGCCAACACCTAAGGACCAAACAGTCAATGTTGGTGAAACACCAAAAGCTCAAGATTCAATCGGCAATGTCGGAGATCTTCCAGCAGGAACTAAGTTTGAGTTCAAGACTCCAGTGGACACTACAACTCCGGGTGATAAGGGTACAACAGTAGTTGTCACTTATCCAGATGGTTCAATCGATGAAGTTCCTGTATCAGTTAAAGTGGTAGACCCACGTACAGATGCAGATAAGAACACCCCAACACCAAAAGACCAATCGGTCAATGTTGGTGAAACACCAGATGCTAAGAATTCAATTGGTAATGTCGGAGACCTTCCAGAAGGAACTAAGTTCGAATACAAGACTCCGGTGGACACTACAACTCCGGGTGATAAAGGAACAACTGTCGTTGTGACTTACCCAGATGGCTCAATCGATGAAGTGCCTGTCACTATCAAAGTTGTAGACCCACGTACAGATGCGGATAAGAATACGCCAACACCTAAGGATCAAACAGTCAATGTAGGTGAAACACCAGATGCTAAGAACTCAATTGGCAACGTCGGAGACCTTCCAGAAGGAACTAAGTTTGAGTTCAAGACTCCAGTGGACACTACAACACCAGGTGATAAGGGAACAACCGTCGTTGTGACTTACCCAGATGGCTCAATTGATGAAGTGCCAGTCACAGTTAAGGTTGTGGATCCTCGTACTGATGCGGATAAGAACACACCAACAGCTAAGGACCAAACAGTAAACAAGGGTGAAACTCCAGACGCTAAAGGTTCAATCGGCAATGTATCAGACCTCCCAAGTGGCACAACATTTGAGTACAAGACACCAGTAGATACAACAACACCAGGTGACAAAGACGCAACAGTTGTAGTAACTTACCCAGATGGATCTAAGGATGAAGTCCCTGTATCAGTTAAGGTTGTAGACCCTCGTACAGATGCGGACAAGAACACGCCAACGCCTAAGGATCAAACAGTCAATGTTGGTGAAACACCAAAAGCTCAAGATTCAATCGGCAACGTTGGTGATCTTCCAGAAGGAACTAAGTTTGAATTCAAGACTCCAGTAGATACAACAACACCGGGCGATAAAGGAACAACAGTCGTTGTCACTTACCCAGATGGCTCTAAGGACGAGGTTCCAGTTAAGGTAACAGTCAAAGACCCACGTACGGACGCTGATAAGAACACTCCAGTAGCCAAAGATCAAACGGTAAAACCGGGCGATCAACCAAACGCTAAGGATTCAATTGGCAATGTTGGTGATCTTCCAGAAGGAACTAAGTTTGAGTTCAAGACTCCAGTGGATACAACAACACCAGGTGATAAGAGTACAACCGTCGTTGTCACTTATCCAGATGGTTCTAAAGATGAAGTTCCAGTTAAGGTAATCGTTAAAGACCCACGTACGGATGCCGATAAGAACACACCTGTAGCCAAGGATCAAACGGTTAAACCAGGCGATCAACCAAACGCTAAGGATTCCATCGGCAACGTCGGTGACCTTCCAGAAGGTACTAAGTTCGAATACAAGACACCAGTTGACACAACAACAGAAGGCGACAAAGACGCTACTGTTATCGTCACTTACTCAGATGGTTCTAAAGATGAAGTTCCAGTTAAGGTAACAGTCAAAGATCCACGTACAGATGCCGATAAGAACACACCAACAGCTAAGGATCTAACGGTAAAACCAGGCGATCAACCAAACGCTAAGGATTCCATTGGCAACGTCGGAGATCTTCCAGAAGGCACTAAGTTCGAGTACAAGACACCAGTTGACACAACAACAGAAGGCGAAAAAGACGCTACTGTTATCGTCACTTACCCAGATGGTTCTAAAGACGAAGTTCCAGTTAAGGTGATTGTTAAGGATCCACGTACAGATGTGGATAAGAACACACCAATGGTTGACAATCAAGTGACTAAAGCAACTCCAGCACCAACAGTGCATAAACCTGCTCCTGCATTAGATACAGTTCATGTCGCCTCAAAAGCAAGACCAGCTACAACTGATACTAAGCAAGCTTTGCCTGAGACAGGTGAAAACACTTCATTATTGGCTACTCTATTGGGTGGTTTGATGACAGTGGCTGGACTTGGTTTGGCAGGAAAACGCAAAAAAGAAGACTAAGATAGTTCATAGGTTAGATCCCTCAACATAGTTAGTTAGGCTATTTCGGTTTTCGAAAAAAGAGACTCACCCATAAGGGGTGCACCGCACGCCGCCCGATGAAGGCGTCTTCCATCCAGCCCTTCCGAAGTGCGCGGGCCACATAGCCCTGATACAGCATTCCTTCTGCCGTAATTGCCGTCTTATAGCAGCGCAACTGTTCTGCCGTGTCGCAGCATATCACCCGACCCAGAAGATAGTCCACATAGCTGCGTGCCAGCTTGTTTTCTGTCTCCACCTTTTCTGCCAGACTGCCGGGCAGCGGTCGAAGTGTTTCTTTTTCCCGCAGTTTTCCGATATCTACCAGGCCAAATGCACGGTACTCTGCTTCCTGCTTCAGCCGGTCGTAAATGTTAAGTGCATCCTGATAACGTCCCGGCTCCACCAGCAGATAATATTTCTGGTTATTTAGGTAGCCTTCTACCGCTCCACGCCAGCGCTCATCTGCCATTTCCAGCACATCAGCCAGAATATAAACGGGAACCGCATGCCCCGTTTTATCCGCCAGATCCTTTTCCAGCCGGTCTTTGAACAGCAGAAGTCCATGGGGATAATCTTTTATGTTCCTGCGCAGATTTGCAAGCACCGCACTTTTCTGGTCGGCTTGCTTCTTCAGCTCTGCAATACGATCCTCTGTTTTATGAGCCGCACTGCGGACAGCATCCGACAATTCGGCCGCTGCCTGCTGCCCCGTTTCAAACAATTCCACAGGCCGGGCAAACAATCCCTTCTCGTCACCAGTAAATACAGCATATGCTTTCTGTGCAGTGCTCGCCGTTTTCTGCACCGGTATGAGAAGTTCTTCCGGTTCCAGTTCTTGTATCTCCCCACAGAATCTCTGCAAATGCCGTGCTTCCCGCTTAATCTCCACTTCAAGATTTTGCAGACCCTGTTCCAGCTTTTTCTGCTCATCTCTCAGAGCCTTTTCCCTGTTAAGTAGCCGCTCTTCCTCCTGGAAAACGTTGCTCTGCCTGCAGGCCAGCTCCAGCTCACTGCGGCGCGTTTCTTTCTGTTCGATCTGCCGCTCAAGCTCCTCCCGCTGCTCATTCACATTTGCAAGGTTCTCCTTGCATTCAGTTCGTTCCAATTCCCTCTGGTCGATCTCTGTCTGCGCAGCTTCTTTTTCGGCCCACCGTACCAGAAACTTCTGGATCTGGCAGCGGTCTATGGCTTGGTTCATCTCCTGATACAGCCCGCTGATTTGCTGCAGCGCATCCAGCTTTTCCTGCTGACGCTGCGCCAGCAATTCGTGCCGTTTATAATCCCGGATGTTTTGCTGCATCAGCTCAATATTGGGTTTATCCGGAATATCGCAGACGTTCTCCGTAATAAATTTTTGGATATCCACAATTGGCCGGAACGAAACAGCCTTCTTCATCATCCGTAAGACCTGCTCGTTGTGGACGTTCCACTTTGCAAGCATGTTGCGGCGATACTCTTTTTGGGTATCGTAAAATTCTGCCCGTGCATAGTTCTGCTTCAAAAAACGGCGAAGTGCAGAAATCTCCATTGCCTCGCCCTGCTCAATAAAGCAATTTTCCGGCAGTGTCCCCGTGTAAATAAAGAATGTATCACGGTAACTTCCATCGCTGCGGCAGTCAAAGGTAACGCCCGTCACAAAGCTGCTGCCCTCCATCTCATCCTGAAATTCGCAGACAATATAGGTAGAAAAGTCCTTACCACAGCGGGAATACGGGCTGTTATCATCCATGTCGGCGCGCAGATAACCTTCCAATGTGCGCTGCGACTTTTCGTTGACTGCCTGATTAAAATTGCGGGAATTTGTCTCGCCCAGCAGCACGATCTGCAGTGCATCGATAACCGTTGACTTTCCGGCGCCGTTCTTTCCGGTCAGGAAATTGATATCGCCCACTTCAATCAGTTCCTTACTGAAATAGAGCCAGTTGATCAGCAGGATCTTCTTCAGCTTCTTCATCTGTTTCCTCCTTTTTCAAAACAGACACCACCAAGTTCAGCTTTTCGCTGGAGACCGCAGATAAAATGGTGGGCAGTATTGCGATCCTGCAGCTGCTCTGGTTGAATTTACCTTCCAGCCGCTGGATCACGGAATGGTTTTCCAGCACCGTAAAGGCGCGTTTCACCTCTTCCATATTCGGCTTAGCCGGAAAAACGGGATAGTCGGTCACCACTTTTTCCAGCACATCCCGCACAGTACACACGGCATCCTGCTCCAAACCCAAACGCTCCATATTTTCTTCGTAAATCAGCCGTAATGCCAGCAAAATCGCCGTTTCTTTTTTATTGAGGTTGCAACGGTTAGCCTCGTCTGTGTTCAACACATAAAAGTATCCGTTCAGTTCATCCCTGCGCAAATCCCAGTCCAGCAGGCTCAGGTACTCCTGTACAGCCTCATAGTGCCGTGATAGAAAAAGATAGTCTGGGTTATCCACCCTGCCTTTTCCCGGCTGGTAGATGGTTCGCACAATGTATGTGCGACTGAGCAGCTGATTGCAGACAGATTTGAATTGTTCCAGTTCTTTTGCTGTTGCATTGGTAACAAAATCAAAATTCACGGCTTCTTCTCCTTCCTCCGGATCTGCATTTGCGGGATTGAATAGCCATTTTTGCAAAAAATGCCATCGAGTTCCTGGACCACATAACCGGCAGATGCATCCTTGCTTCCAAGGATTGCCAGCAAACTCATGATATAATCCTTGTCCTCTTCAAGCGAGAGCTCCTCCGAGCAACGAATGCCAGCGTCTCCCAGCCATCCCTGCACGTAAGCATTTACTGCTGCCCGGCCATATTTCGATTGCAGTAACTGTGCCGCTCTGACCTGTTCTTCCGTATTCGGTGCCTGATCATCTTGTATCAGCACCGACGCGGTTTTTGTCCGTTTTTCGGGGCGCTTACGGTACCACAGACTTTTTTCTGACAAAAAAGACTGCTCATACAATTGAAATGCCGGTTGTATCTGATCCACCAGCTCAGACGCCCTGCGGTTTCTGGACAGTGCTGTCAGCAAAACATTCAAATTGCCGCGCACGCTTTGATCTCGGTTCGTCAGGTTCTCGATTTTCTGTGTTGCTGCCCTGGTATAGCGCCGGACCTGCATATCAATTTCTTCAAGATAGTCCTTCTCTAAATTGTCATAGCGTTCTTCGATCCAGAAAATTTTCCTCAGCAGATCGGCACGGCAGTCTTCCAATGTCTTGCCCCGCTTATCACGCAATGCTTCATTTGCCATCGTCATCAGCAGCGCGTCATCTTCTTCCCACCGTCTCAGTATAGATTGAATTGGGACACGATACTTCGGCACTGAGTCTTTGATTTTCAGCGGACGGATGTATGCTTCCACAACTTTTTGTCCGAAGTCATTGAAGTGTGCAGCCAGCACCTGGTTGACATCCTGCATATCGATCTGCGTCTGAAAATAATGCTTCACATTATGATAGACCATTTGCAACAAACTAATCAGCGCCGTTGTGTTATCGTAGGCACTATAGAGAGCCGTCATTTTATCGTAAGCATTGTTGCTATCGTCGGCGGTCTTTAAGACTGAGAAAGTTCCGAACACATAGGAATATCCACGAGCCGGGCTATCATCGCAGAGTTTGTGGAATAATTCCAGCAAACTGCTGCTGTAATTAGGAATCGTGATATACTCTTCAAAGTCGTCCCCGCGTTCTTTCTCAAACCACCCCTTACTACACAGCTTGCGGATCAAAAAACGAGCGCGGCCAGAGATATCCCTCAGTTCCTCTTCGTCAATGTCTTCATCTTCAAACGTAGCATCCGCCAGTTCCTGCTCCAACCTGCCGCGCAGCATGGAATACAAGACATCTTCCCGTATTTTCAGGTTTTCTTGGTATGCTGCGTACAGTACGTCCAGTGCATCCGCATATAAAATACGGTTGGGCGAAGCCAGCGGCGAGAAAAGTTCGCTTGGAACCGCTTCAAAAAACTTCATAGGCCTACCACCTTATTCGACCGATATACGCTTTCTTTTCTATTATTGTAACCTCTTTCCGCTTACAAAACAAGACGCAAAAAAGGGGCTGTTGCAAAATAGCAAAAGCGAAAGACGTTGAAAACTTCAGCAAAGAGTGCCTGAAACAGCCCAAAAGTTGAAAACTTTGTCATAAATTCAGAGAAAAAGGTATAGCAAAGCTGAGCCTCTGTGAAAAAGCAGGTGCTCAGCTTTTTACATTTTCAGTTCCAAAAAATTCTACTCTTTTTTGAGGGGAAAAAGATGAGATTTTCTCTTTCCGCGTTGCAATTTGGAAAAGAACTTCTGGAGGTCAAAGGCGAGACAGAGAAGAAAGAGTTCTGTTGAAATGTTGGTCTTTCCCCGCATCAGGAAGCGTTTGAATTTACGATTGCTCTTGAGTACGCCGAATGCCCCCTCTACCTGAATGGAACGATTTATCCGCAGAAGTGCACCACGTTCAGAAAGAAGGTTTTCAAAAGCGATTTTTCTGTGTTCGGCAGATTCTGTACACATTCGGATCTCTTTGTTTTTCATCCCGTCGGAGGATTTGAAACACTTGCTTCGGAGTTCGCAGCCGGAGCAATCTTTGCAGCGGTAATAGTCCGTGGTGGTAACAAATCCGTTTTCCTTTTTGGAACTGGAATGTGTAAAGAGGAGCTTTCTCCCACCTGCACAAAGAAAACCATCCTCATGCTCCAGCGGTTCCATATTCTCGGCCCGCCAGAACTGAGACTTGAATTTCTTTGTCTTTTGTTTTTCGTAAGAGATCGGCTTAATAAAGCAGTTCTGACCGTTCTGTTCCAGATACAGATAGTTGCGGACGCTTTCGTATCCGGCATCTGCCACAATGTCACGGTAGCTTCTGCTCTGCATCCGCTGGATATGGTTCAGGAACGGAATGAGCGTACCGGAATCCGTGCGGTTGGAAAAGGCGGCAACACCGGTAATGTATTCGCTGTTGACCGCAAACTGGACATTGTAGGCCGGTTTCAGCTGGCCGTTCCCCATATGGTCTTCTTTCATCCGCATGAATGTAGCGTCCTTGTCGGTTTTGGACATACTTCTGCGGTTATTTCCAATAGCGAACAGCTTGTCCTCGTACTCTGTCCACTTCGTCCACAGGCTGTCCAGCTTTCCATACCGCTTTTGCCATTCGCTCTTGCGCTTTCCTATCCCGTGAACAAATTCTGCATTTGGAGGAAGCTGCTTGTCCGCTAACTCTCGCAGCTTCTTTCGGGTAAGATTGCCTTTTCCACCATACTCGTTGAAAACTTCCTTTGCTTTTTCTTTTAGCTTGGCAAGATTCTTTTCGACACCTGTTTTCCAGACAAAGGTATACCGGTTCGCCATGCTCTCGATCTTTGTGCCGTCGATGAACACTTCCTCATATTCCGTTTCTTCCAGTTCAGCAAGCCGTTTTACAAACTGGTAGAACATGGAGAAAAGTGTTTTGCACGGTTTCTGGTAGGAATGTGAAAAATAGATTTACA
>OKSF01001887.1_pt1 | contig 15549 bp, 14 predicted proteins | sample 1606061 | NCBI WGS metagenome assembly OKSF01 (sample SAMEA3541567, study PRJEB24748) | human gut metagenome | biome: human gut; feature: human-associated habitat; material: faeces | place: China | collected 2012 | reverse complement strand
GCCGTGGTGACCTCTTCGGTTGCTATGGCGGCTGTAGCAGCATCTGCAGTGGCACTTAATGCTATTTGCAAGAACGCTACTGCACGTTCCGCATTCATCGGTAGCAGTTATCGAGATACTTACTACAGCAAAATTTTGAGCAGTCTGCAAAATACCGCATACTTTACTGTCGTTATTAACGCTGGCGCAATGACAAACACCACCTCATTGCTGTACTACAACGGCACAAAGCAGGCTGTGTCTACTGCACTTTCGGCTGATGATTCCTTTATTCTAATTCCAACCCTCCAGTCATATAACTCCAGCAGTTACTGCTATGTTTACGATTTGCAGACTGGCAGCACCATTGCTCACTACACCCATGACAGGTTGACAACCGCCAACTTGGTCATTCCTGGTGGTGTAAGAGCAAGTAACATCTATGGCGGTTCTGGCCACACAACGTACTACGTTTTTAAGGCGAAATGAGAGTTTGTGAAGCAAAGATGCAGTGCGCATTATCTTCCTAATGCGCAGTAACCGCCCGAATATAGCCTGATTTGCCCGCTGATTTTGTATAGCTATGCATCTTCGCACCGCGTTTTCTCAAATATGCCGTGTTAAAACAGCATATTTGAGGTGCGTGGTACGTCTTAGGAAGATAATGCGTAGTAAATCACGTCTAAAATTCAGGCTGCTTTGCAGGGAATATAGACAAATGTAACCCGGCCCGAGGAAGAAGAATCAGCGTTGGCGAAAGCCTCTAAACCGGCAGATGTAGTGAACAGATTGATGCTCTGTGCACTGACTGTTGAAGAATACGTCTTGGCTCCGGATGCAGTTTCCGAAGTGTACACATAGCGCACACCGAATGTCCAACCAGAATTATTATGAGTCGCAGAGATGATAAAGCACGGACCGTTCGTTACCAATTTAGCATAATTACCGTTGTATGCACTGGTACTTACGCTCTTTTTCAGCGGACTGGAAGCCAAAGCAGCCAATGCAACGGAAGAATTGGTAATTGCAACCCGAGCTTTACCCGATCCGGCAATGGCCGCCATAGCAACCTGAGAGGTTACAACGGCGTTAAGCGCAGTCGCGTTGCCGATGATAGCCGCCATAGCAACCTGAGAGGCTGCAATCGCGGTCATGTCAGCATAGCCCGACGGATCCAGATTCGCAAGGATCGCAACCGTCTTACCCATAACTGCGCTGCTCGCTCCGGTAAACGTTTTCCATGCTGTCGCATTGGCCTGCAGTGCTTTGATTGCGGTGTCGCTGCGCCACATAGCAGCCATTGCTACCGGCGATTTAACAATAGCCGCCACAGCAACCTGAGAAGCTGCTACCGCCGCCATAGCAACCTAATGCGACGCAAACACTCCTCATTTGGCGTTTTGGTATGTATAATAAACATACCAAAATCCGAAAGGGGAATTACAACATGACGGCAAAAACAGAGCTGACAAGGCAGCTTCTCGCAACTTTTGCGGCGGGAACACCAACGGCAGCAGAACTCGACGCTATCCTAAAAGGCTACATTATTTTTAAGGAAAATGATGAGCAGCGCAGCGACTTGAAGCGGCGGATCAAGCACTATCTGGGCGCAAAGAAGATTGACGGTCTATCCGCCAGAACGCTGGCGAACTACCGCAGCCACCTTGAATTATTTGCATCTAAAGTGACCAAGAGCACGGCCAAAATCACCACCGACGACATCCGAGGTTACATTGCATTTTTGGACGAAACGCGCAATCTCAAGGAAACGTCACTGCAGACGCATATCAACAGCCTGCGGGCGTTCTTCGGCTGGCTCACGATGGAAGAGAAAATCAAGAAGAACCCGATGAGCAAGATCAAGTCCATCAAGATCGACAAGGTAGGAGCACGCCAGGCGCTGACGGTGGAAGAACTGGAACGGCTGCGTGACGCCTGCGTAACTTACCGCGAAAAGGCACTGATCGAGTTTCTGGTTTCCTCCGGCTGCCGTCTGAACGAGGTTGCTCAGCTGTCGGCCTCTGATCTCGATTTGATGAGCCGGTCGGTGCAGGTCACCGGCAAGGGTGACAAGGATCGTGTTGTCTTTTTTAGCATCCGTGCACGCCTGATGATTGAGGAGTATATGGTATCCCGCAAGGGCGGCACCGGCCTGTTTGTGTCCAGCAAATCGCCATACGAGCCGCTGAAACCTCGGGCGATCCAGCGCATGGTTCGGGCAATTAGCCTGCGTGCAGGTCTGGATAAACGAGTGCATCCGCACTTGCTGCGTCATACGTTTGCAACACTGGCGCTCAACGGCGGCATGGATATTGCGGTTATTCAGCGGCTGCTTGGCCACGAGAATATCGCAACAACGCAGATCTACGCCGAAATGTCGGATGAAACAATCCGGCATCAGTATAACAAATATGTAGCGGTTTAACCGCGGAAAGGAGCACACATGAAAATCAACGGAATCAAGGCGCTGGACTATCAGTGCCAGGGCGAAAGCCTGACGTTGGTACTGTCCGAAACCACGTTTGATGCGGTGTCCAATTTGAACACCGCTCTGGTCGAGGTCCGCACCGATGACGGCGATCTGGTCGAGGCGCACGGCGGCTATGCGCTGCGTGCCATCACCTACGACAAGGACAAGCAGACGTATACTGTCGCTTGCACCACGGCCGCCGACGATACGACCGCGCAGGCGATCTCGCAGTTAGTGTCTAAGGTGGAGGAACTGGAAACCAGCAACACCGCACTGGCGGCTCAGCTGGACTACATCAGCATGATGACCGATACGGAGGTGGCGTAAATGGCTAACTGGTTTGACCGCATCAAGAAGTATTACGATGCCGGTCTCTGGACCAAGAAAATGGTCGGCAATGCGGTGGTGAAGAAGAAAATCACCGTCGAGCAGTACAAGGAAATCACCGGCGAGGACTACAACAAGTAAGAATCACCGGAATTTTTACACTTGATAGGGCAGAAGCCCGGAAAGGACAACCTTATGTATCCCAACAACATCTACATCAAGAACTATGCAACCATCAAGAAGTATCTCGGCGATATCGGCGTGCAGCTCGATCAGTACGACAACGATCACCACCTCAAGCATGACGCACTCGCGCGTGCGCAGTACAAGCACTGGCGCTCGGTGCAGACCGGCGTGCCGGAGCTGCTGAGCGTAGAGGACAAGCGTCTGCTGGGTATTTGATCATGCCGGCGGAAGTGATCACAGCGGCGCTCAGTCTGGTCGGAACACTCGTGGGAACGCTCGGCGGTATTGCGCTGTCGAGCAACCTGACCAACTATCGCATTGAGCAGCTGGAGAAGAAGGTGGAGAAGCACAACAACCTCATCAGCCGGACGTATGAACTGGAAAAGGAGTATTCCGTACTTGATGAGCGTATCCGTGTGGCAAACCACCGTATTGAGGATTTGGAGAAGGAGGAAGTTCAGCATGAAGGTTAATGTGCCTGTTAGATTTAAGAATCCGTGGTTTTGGGTTGGCGTTGCATCGGTTGCGATTACGGCGATTGGTGTTGACCCGCAGACGTTTACGAGTTGGGCGGCTGTGTGGAACGGTGCTGTTTCGGTGCTGTCTAATCCGGTGCAGCTTGTTACCATGTGCCTGGCAATCCTCAGCGTGTTCGTAGACCCGACCACCGCAGGGCTGTCGGACAGCGAGAGGGCACTTAACTACACAAAACCCAACAAGGAGGAAGAATAACATGGTACGCTACATTGGCACGAAACTCATTGAAGCTATTCAGGCGCAGAAGGACGGCAAGGACGGTTACAAGGTTGTTTATCCGGATGGATACACGAGCTGGTCTCCAGCGGATGTTTTTGAACGCGCTTATCTGCCGCTTTCTATCAACTCCCACCTGAATACGGATAAGCCGAGCATCGGGCAGGAAATGGTCGATGATTTTATCGCACACACCGAGGTGCAGACGCTTGGTGACAAGACTACGGTCGTCCGTGTGGTGCTGCGCAATGGCTTCGAGCTCGTGGAAAGTTCCTCTTGCGTCAGCAAGGAGAATTACTCGGAAGAACTCGGCGCGCAGATCTGCATGAAGAAAATCAAGGATAAGGTTTGGTTCCTGCTCGGCTTCCTGCTCCAGACGGCCGTGCACGGCGTAAAGGAGTAAAGCATGCAGATCATCGAGACCAATCTGCCGACAAACGGCAGCTTCAAGCGCCGGAACAGCACGGACGAGATTATTCTGCACCATGCGGAAGCAAGCCGCGCGAGTGTGGAGGAGGTCAACCGCTGGCACCTGGAACGCGGGTGGACCGGCATTGGCTATCATTTCTACATCCGCAAGGACGGCAAGGTTTACAGAGGCCGCCCGGAATGGGCGGTCGGCGCGCACGCGCAGGGGCACAACAGCCGCGCAATCGGCATTTGCTGCGAGGGCAGCTACATGAGAGAGACCATGCCTGCGGCACAGCTGAACGCCCTCAAGGAGCTGATCCGTACCTTGATGGCGAAGTACCCCGGTGCAAAATTGCTGCGGCACAAGGACGTAAACAGCACGGATTGTCCGGGAACAAAGTTCCCGTGGGCAGAAGTGCAGAAGTACAACACCGAAACCACGGCAAAGAAGGAGGAAACCAAGATGACAGACAAGGAATTTGCGGCACATGAAGAACGCTATCAGGCGGAAAAGGCCAACCAGAAGCCGCATCCGTATGCTGCCGAGGCCTGGCAGGCGGCGACAGACGCCGGTATTATGGACGGAACCAAGCCGCAGAGTCCGCTGACGCGCGAACAGCTTGCTGTTATCCTTAAGAGGATCGGCCTTCTGGGGAAGGGCGTGAAGTAAATGGGACTGGGTGCTTTTATTAAGGCTGCGGCCGGTGCTGCCAAGGCTGCCTCGGCGGCAGCTAAGGCCAGCGGCGGCTCGTCCTCGGGCAGCTCGTCGGGTTCTTCCAGTTCGAGCGGATCCTCGTCCTCCGGCTCGTCCGGCGCTTCGATGGCGGCAACCGGCAAGGGCGGCAGCTACTCTATCGGCTCGGACAAGGGCAAGAATTTTGTAAGTTCTGCGGCTGCCGGTTCGACCATGACGGGCAGTGATGGCTCGACGTGGAAGAAGAACAGTGACGGCACGACAACCATCAGCAAGGGCGGCCAGACGTTCACTTACGGCGGCGCTTCCGGCACCGGCGGCTCGGGCGGGAGCAGCTCGGGTGGCGGCTCGTCCTCTGGCGGTGCGTATACGCCGCTCGGCTCGCATAACGACCAGACCATTAAGGACACGAGCGTGGAGGATTCCGCGCAGATGGCGGCAATCAAAAAGCGCTATGCGGAAGCACAGGCGCGCGGTGACGCTGCGGCGATGAAATCTGCCCATGCGGACGCCGAGGCGCTGCGTGCGCAGTACGGCTATTCCGGCGGCTCGGACGGCTCGGACTACATCGGCAAGGGCTATGTGAGCGGCAATGTACTGGGCAAGCAGATGAGCAATCAGCTCAATAGCGGCTTTGACGCCTACAAGAAGTACATGGAGGACGCTGCGGCACAGCAGCAGGCGGCACTCAAGGCCAAGGTGGATAGCGCGGTTGCCAGCCTGAACGGTCAGAAAAACGACGTAATGAAGCAGACCGAGGCCAACAACGCCGCTGCGGAAAAGGCGTATATGCAGAGCATTAAGCCCGGCGGCTCGAACGCGGAAAACCTTGCGGCAAACGGTTTGCTGACAAGCGGCCTTACCGAGTCCAGCCAGATAAGCGCCGGCAACGCTTATCAGAACGCGCTGAATAGCAACGCTACCACGCAGACCGAAACGCTTGCCAAGATCGAGCAGGCCATTACACAGGCACAGCTTACCGGCGATATTGAGGCGGCAAACGCGCTTGCCAATCTCTATAAGGAGATTGCCGCCAAGCGCTACGAGAATACGCAGAACATTATTGCGGCAAACCAGTGGGGACAGCAGTTTGGTCTTTCTCAGGCTGAGCAGACCGGCACGTACAATGGTCAGGCGACGCTCGCGGCACAGCAGCTTGAAATGCAGAAGCGTCAGCTGCAGGAGGACATTGAGAACGGCAAGGTTGACCGTCAGACGGCGCTTAAGCAGATTGAGTATATCAATGCGCAGATTGCGTACATGCAGGCTCAGACTACCGGTCAGAACCTTTCCAACAAGTATTCTCAGTGGCAGCTTAACCAGCTTTAACTACGCCAGAAGGCGGCGATTTTCGCCGCCTTCTCTCTTTAGGAGGTTCATATGAGTTTTTACAGCGATTACGAGAAGAAGAAAAACAAGAACAAAACGTCCGCGCTGCTGAAGGTGCCGCAGGTTGTTCCGCAGAAGCCGGCACATCAGGACAACAGCCGCCGTGCGACAGAGAACAGCAGCGTGTACAGGCGCACCAGAATGCACTGCGGCCTGCAAGTACTTATCTGACCGGCGGCGGCACAACAAGAAGTCAGCCGTATGCGGCTTCTCAGCAGCGGAACACTGTTTTTCAGCAGCGAGGGAACACGCGGCAGGGCCTTTCCGGCACAGGCAGCCGGAACACGCAGCAGAACAATGTACGGCAGCCTGCAAGCACCTATCTGACCGGCGGCAGCGTGACAAGAAGTCAGCCGTATGCGGCAAGTCAGCAGAATCAGCTGTTTTCGGCAAAGAAGGCGGCAGAGCAGCGGCGCAATCCGCGGCAGAACGTATCTGCCGGAAATAAGAGCAGCGGAGACGGCAACCCGACACTCGCGCAGTTCCTTCAAAACTCTATGGACTGGCACAAAACCAGCGACCCGGACAAGAGGGCACAGCTGCACGCGCAGAACGACGCCTTGCGGCGCAAGCTGGGTTATGAGTACAACCCGCAGACCGGCGCCTCTTTTGATAAGTACGGCCACGAAATGACTGCCGGCGTGCGCATGGCCTACGGCAGCACGCCGACCGAACGGCTGAGTCAGGCGACTAAGCTGCTGCATTCCTCGGGTGTGATGGGCAAGACAGACAAGGCAACTGTCTACCCGACCGCCATGCAGGCCGCACAGGGACTGGATGAGGACTATTTCAGCGGTCAGACCGGATATAATGCACACAAGACGATGCATGACCTGTTTAACCGCTCGGATGAGACATGGAGCAGCGAGGACACGCAGAGCCGCGACCGCGCACGTCAGGAGCTTTCCAATGAAATGTTCCGTATTTTGAAGCGGTACGGCCTGGACTATCAGCCGCGCGACAACGCAGATGATATCATGAACCGGCTGAAAGCCGCCGGTGCGGATGAACAGACGCTTGCGTATGTGCAGGAAAACATTGACCTGCGGCACGCGGCGGACCGCCTCGGCAACAGCATGGAGGCAGTCGGCAAGCGGTGGATCGCTTCGCTGCCGTCTCTCGTGGACACCTCGCGTCAGGTGAGCGCGAACGTGGAGGAGAGCCGCCAGAACGAGGAATACCGTCAGCTTGAGGAGCAGGAGCAGACGCTTGAACTCACCCTGCAGGGCATGAACAGCACGGCGGCAGACGGCTCGGTTCCGGCAGATTATCAGGCTGTTTACGATCAGCTGCAGGAGGTCCGCAAGCGCAAGAACGAGCTGACCGTAAACAAAGGTGTAGACCCGAACAAATGGTCTCAGCGCATGCTGCGCGAGGCGAACGAGGCCCAGGCAAACGCCGAGGCCGGTTTAGCGCCTGCGCCGCGCTGGCTGACCGAACAGGGCATTTCCCTTGCGGGCAATGCGCCGGTGATGGCGGCAAGTGCGATTCCGGTCGTCGGTCCGGCGGTCGGCTCGATCATGATGGGCGGCCAGGCGGCCGGTCAGCGCTCGTTTGAACTGAATGAGCAGGGCAAGGGTGCGCGGGAGTCGCTGACGCGCGGTTTGACCTCGGGTGCGATTGAGGCGGCAACCGAAAGACTGCCGCTCGGTCAGATGAGCAAGATTTTGCACTCCGGCGGCGTGAATGCCGTAAAAAATATCCTCATCCAGATGGGTGAGGAGGCGACAGAGGAAAGCGCAAGCTATTTCATGAACTATGTTGCGGATCTGGCGGCAAACGATCCGGACGCAAAGTTCTCTCTTGCGGAGCTGACCCAGAGCGCCGCAGGCGGCGCGTTCGGCGGCTTAGTGTTTGGTACGGCGGGTGCGGTCGGTTCGAGAGCGGCAACAGATACGGAGCGTATGAATGCTGCTGATGCATACGATTACAATCAGGTGCAGCAGCTTGTACAGCTCGACAGCGAGCTGCAGGCGGCGCTTAAGCTGCCGGAAGGACCAATTCGGGAACGTGCGGTGCAGACCGCGCAGAACAAGATGGCCGACAAGATTTCCGGCCTTATGACGCAGCAGGTTGCACAGAATGCGGAGCTTACCGCGAATTATGACGCTGATCTCAATAACCGCATGAGCCTTGCACAGCGCGCACAGGCGGCGGAATACCTCAACCAGCGCACCGGACAGGTGAACGCATGGCAGGACGGCCAGATTAAGCCTCGGCTCGATATAGAGACCGAACAGCGTGCGGAAAGCAGCTATCGGACACCGGAAGAAGAATACGCGCTACAGAGCCAGCTTGCAAAGCATTTCGCGGAGGAACAGCAGGCGGAGACCGGCGGGGTGTATGACAGGGCAACGGTGCAGCAGGCCGAACAGGTGCAGAACGACATGATTCGCACGGCAGACCGCGGAAACGTGGGTGAAGTGCTGAACCAGAATCCGGACGGCAGTTACAATGCGTTTTTCCGAAACAACGAGACCGGCGAGGAAGGTATTCACCGCGTCGAAGCCGAGAACGCACAGCGGATCGCAGAACCGGGCACCTATGAGGTGGCAAGCGAGCAGCAGCGCGCCGCCGCTGCTGAGGAAGCGCTGAGTCCGTCACTGGACGACTCGGAATATCAGCTTGAATATGAGCAGCAGAGCCAGCCGGAGCAGCCGAAGCCGCTCGGCAACTATGAGATGTACGGCAAGAGCAGGGAACAGGCGATGCGGGAGCTGCAGAACAAGCTGACGGAAAAGCGCTCGTTCCTGCATGACGATGATTACAAGCAGGTGCGCGCGGTACAGTCCGCCGAGCTGCGCGAGACGTGGGAGCAGGCGCGACCGGTACACGAGCAGATCGAGAAGTTCCAGAAGAACCACCCGCTTTCCACCAAGGATGAGCAGCTGCTGCAGGCCGCTATGGTGAACGGCGCAACGGGCACGTTCAGCCAGTGCGACGATCCGGCAGCCGTCATGCACCGGTATCAGCTGCAGCAGGAATTGAACCGCCGGATGCAGCCAATCAAGGACTATCAGCGGACGCGCGGTGAGACCATGGCGCTGAATGCCGAGGAAATGGCGGACACCATTGCGGAGTTTGCCAAGGATAAGAAGATTCCCGGTGCGTACAGCCGTGAGACGATGGAGCGCAACAGTTACGATATTTTCGGCAAGGAAAACCGCCAGTACGCCGAAACGCTCAACGAGCAGTATTTTGTGCCCGTCCACAAGGCGGTTGCAGACCGCACGAACTATGTGAACACCATGCGTCAGCAGGTGGCAGACCTGCATCTGAGCAAGCACGAATCCGCACTGGTGCAGATGGCGCTTGAGGGACGGAATGACGTTGCTGCCGAGTACATCAAGAACAACAAGATCAAGGTGACAAGCAAGCTGCAGAAGAATGTGGCGGACGGCGTGGCAACGTTTCAGGCGATTTACAAGGAACTGTATGACTCACTCAACGAAACGCTGCTCTCCAACGGCATGAAGCCGGTACGCGCCCGCAAGAACTATGCACCGCATTTTGTGAAGGACAAGCCGGACACGCTGCTTTCGCGTATTCGCTACAGCTTTGGCTGGGGCAAGGACAGTTCGGTAAATATCGGCACTGACCTTGCGGGCATTACAGATGATTTTTCACCCGGAAAGAAGTGGTTCGGCAACCTGCTGCAGCGTGAAGGTGAACTCACCGATTATGACGCGGTGGCGGGCTTTGACCGGTACATTGAGACTGCTGGTGACATTATCTTTCTGACGGACAGCGTGCAGCAGCTGCGCTCGCTTGAGGACGCGCTGCGGTACCGGCTTTCGGACGAGGGCACGCGCGAGATGGTAAACCAGATCCGCAACGACCGCAATCTGAATGCACTGGAACGGCACCAGAAGATTGATGAGGCGTACAACCCCAATCAGGACAATATCCAGAAGCTGTACAACCAGAAGAAGCTGGGCATGGGCGGCTATGTTTCCAACTTACATGAGTATATCAACAACCTTGCGGGCAAGAAGGCACGCGCGGATCGCGGCTGGGAGGAAATGATCGGCCGACAGATTTACACGGTGGCAAAGAACGTTGAGGGACGTGTGGCGGCGAACATGATCGCAATGAACCCCGGCTCGTGGATCACGAACTTTATCCCGATCACGCAGGCGAGCGGCGAGGTGAGCACGGCAAACCTCATCAGAGCCATGCGCGATACGGTGAAAAGCGCCGTGAAGGACGATGGCTTTACGGACAGCTCGGTATTTCTTACTAACCGCGAGGGAACGCAGTTCCTCGACCGGACGCTGACGCGCAAAATCTCCGATATTGCCGGAATGCCGATGGAGGCAATCGACCACTTCGCCAGCAACGTGGTGACGCGTGCGAAGTATCTGCAGAATATTCAGGACGGCATGGGCCTGCAGGAGGCGTTCGACAACGCAGACACGTTCGCCGCCAATCTGATGGCTGACCGCTCCAAGGGCGCGCAGCCGACCGCGTTTAACTCGGTAAACCCCATCCGCAAGGTGTTTACCATGTTCCAGCTTGAGGTGAACAACCAGCTTTCCTATCTGTTCAAGGACCTGCCGAGGGCAAAGCAGAGCGTACCAAAACTGGCGTGGGCGTACACGAAGGTATTTACCGGCGCGTACCTGTTCAACGCGGTTTACCATCAGCTGACCGGCCGTGATTCGGCGTTTGACCCTATCGGCATGATCGCGGATGCGTTCGGCTTTGATCCGTTCGACGATGACGACAAGGACAAGAAGAAAAAGTCCGGCGTGGACATTGCGCTCGACCTCGGCGAGAACGTGGCAGAGCAGATTCCGTTTGTGGGCGGCTTAATCGGCGGCGGCCGTGTGCCATTATTCTCGGCGGTTCCGGAGTTTGATAAGTTGACCAAGGAATACGAGAACGGCTACGACGGTAAGCGCATTGCGCTTGACGCGGCAAAGAGCGCTGCCAATTCGGCGGCGTATCTGCTGCTGCCGTTCGGCGGCGGTGCGGTGAAGAAGGCGCTCGAGGGCGCGGCCACGGTTTACGCGGGCGGCAGCTACAGTCTGGACAAGAACGGTGAGAAGATCCTGCAGTTTCCGACCTACGGCCAGAGTCCGCGCGACTGGGCACAGGCGATGCTGTTCGGCAAGTCTTCGCTCAAAACTGCGCAGGAGTGGGCCGACGATGATTACAACAGCCTGAACGCAGACGAGACGAAGGTATTCGAGGAGCTGCGGCAGCGCATGAGCTGGAACAAGGACGAGAATGGCAACACTATCGACAATTCCGAGGCGGTATTTGCGGCTATTAAGGCCATGAAGGCAACCACTGCAGACGCCAAGAAGAAATACGGCTTACAGAATTACAAGGAGATTGCGGCGGCGTCCATCCGCAAAATGCTGCTGGAAAACAACGACCTGACGCCGATGCAGAAGAAAACGCTCGACCGCGAACTGATCACAGCCGGTGATTCCGCAGACTACACATCTCAGGATGCGTTTGATATTAGCCAGTATGTGCGCGAGAGCAGACAGGACGACGCGGCCGAGGCAATTGAGCACGGTATTTCGGTTGATGATTTCGTCAAGTGGGACAGCGTGATCGAGCAGACATTGGCGGACAACTATGTTGACGCCAAGGACTACGAGGACGGCGAGAACAACCAGCTTTACGCGAAAAACGCTGTGCTGCAGAACATCCTCGACGAGTATGACAAGGACGGCGAACACACGGATGCGGAAAAGAACGCGTTTGCTGACTATGTGCTCGTTTCCGCCATGGGCGAGAGCGACAAGGAGCGTTGGGATGCGGTAAAGGGTACGGTAAATGCAACTGACTTTGTACAGTTTGCGGGCGACATGGCAACGTACAACAAGGAGTACAAGGGTTCCGGCATGAGCAAGAGCGATGCGATGCAGGCCATTCTCAATGGCTATGGCAATCTGTCCGACACGCAGAAGGACGCGCTTTTTGGCGCGTACAGCGACAGCGCGTCCGGCAATGCGTTCCATATCTCCAAGTATGAAGATGCGATTAAGGACCGCAAGTTCTACGGCTACCTCAAGGACGCAGGCAAAAAGGAGCTGCGCTCCATGCTCAACAGCTACGAGCAGCATGTGGCGGACAACGACAAGCTGTCCGGCTGGGAGGCCAAGGCGGCAGTTGCCAAGGAAGCCGGTATTTCGCCGGGTGTGTATGCGCTGTACCAGATGGCGCTCAAGGCAGCAGACACGGACGGCAAGGGCGTAAGCCAGGCAAAGGCCAAGGCGGCCGTGGAGTCCATTGACGGACTGACGCAGGCACAGAAGGCGTACCTCTGGCAAAGCTCGAACCGTAAATGGAAGAAGAACCCGTTCGGTTCAGCTACAGTTTCCAAGTACCAGTACGCGGGCGGCGAGTTCGCAAACCCGGTTGAGGGCGGAACGATCTCAAGTAAGTTCGGTCCCCGGGACACGTTTGCTACAAGCAATGGTGCCTCGTCCTCTCGTTGGCACAAGTCCATTGACATTGCCGCGCCTGCCGGTACGGCGATTAAGTCGGTTCAGGACGGCAAAGTAACCGCAAACGGCTGGGTGGACGGTTACGGCTGGACGATCGAGGTTACGCACGCCAACGGTTATGTCTCAATGTATCATCACATGCAGAATTCGTCCAGTGTGGCGGTCGGCACGGAAGTTAAACAGGGGCAGACGATTGGCAGTGTCGGCAGCACCGGCAATTCGACCGGTCCGCACCTCGATCTGACGATTACCAAGGACGGCACGCCGGTTGACCCTGCATCGCTCATCGGCGATTACAAGAACGCCAAGACGGGGTATGTCTATGAAGGCTCGCCTGTTTACACGCGGCTGTCCTCGGCAGCAGGCAAAAAGAGCAGTTCCGGCGGCTCGGGGAAGTCGGGAGGAAGCTCCGGCGGACTTAAACAGCTTAAGGGGCTTAGCGGGCTGAAAGGATTGGGATTCTGATAAGAAAATATGAAAGCGACGTCGGTTGACGGCGCTTTTTTGTCGTTTCGTAAACCTATAACATTTTATGTTTTGACAGCAGCAGTTGCAGCTGGTTTCCGGCGCTACCACACGCGCGTCCAGCATGATCGGATCAACGACCTCTACGACTGCAGTCGGCTTGTTGCTGTCAGGCCGCAGCTGCACATCGCGGCCGTCCTCGATATACTGCGAGGAAAAGATGCGCGCGCCGCCTTCGCCGCCGCACAGTACAACACGTTTGTCAAATACCGCCAGTCCGTCCACGATACGCGGACGACCGATTACGCAGCTGATTTCACATTCAATGCGATAGAAAAAGCGGATATCAACACTGTAGAAACCTCGATTAAACTGAATCCGTTCAACATCAATAGAAACGCAGAGCAGTTCTGCTTCACGCGGCTTTACAGATGCAATGCCGCCGGCATTGATCAGCTCCTGCGCATCGCGGGTGAGATACACGCGAATGTCACGCAGGCACTCCTTACTGCGGCAGGAGTCATAAACCTTTTTGGTGTGGACGCAGACCGCTTCGCGGAAGCCGCCTGCACTGTTGCCGTTATTGCCGCCGATAGGACCCGGGCAGCAAACTTTTTCAGCCATGTATATTACCTCCAAACAAAAATTGAAGCAACTTCAGTATCAATCTATTCGGAGATTTTCCGGGGTGTTACATTAAGAAGTCCCTCTGTACCTTCAATACAGGGGGACTTCCGTCAAAGAGGGATGGGGCTGCTTTATACGTCCATCCAGACGCCTCCGGCCGTATGGCTGCGCACACAGGCATCGACAAAGCGAACGCCGAGCACGCCGTCCTCCACGGTCGGAAAGGTGTCGGTCGTGTTCTCACGACCTGCCTTGCGATCGGAGAGCACATTACAGAACGAACGGTAAATATTCGAGAACGCTTCGATAAAGCCTTCATTATGGCCTGCACCGACGCGGGAAAGCCGCGTGCTGGCATCGAGCAGATAGTCTGCACCGGCGGACAGCCGCTGACTCGGCTGGCTGCGCGGCGTGTAGATCAGGTGGTCGCAGTCGGTCGCGGTCCATTCGAGCGAGCCTTCGGTGCCGATGACGTAGTATAAAGTGCGGCATCCGGAGTAAACGGGATATCGGAGGCAGAAGAAACCATGATTGTAACATTTACGCCTCGGTCGATTGTCCGGTTCAACGCCTTTTTGATAGAAGAAGTCGGTACAAAATAAGGATTGACGATATGAACATTCTTTTGGGCCGAATAGATGCTCATGGCATAAGCGTGGCTTAACATACGGCTATTCTTTTTCGGGGTACGGTCTACGATTGCTACCACAATATTCGTACTGTCCGTTTGTTCCTCATGTTGGGGGAAATAAGCGGCTCCACCTACATTCTGCTTGGTTTCCTTATTCCAGATCGTTAGGAATATCTCCTGCAGATCATTGACGGCATCCCCTTCAATGCGTGTGTGCATATCACGCCAGGTTCCGATTTTGGGTAGTCCGTTAATGTAGTAGTCAGCGATATTCATACCACCGGTATAAGCCACTTTTCCATCGATGACAGCTATTTTCCGGTGATCGCGATGGGCGGCGTGATTGATATAAGGGAAAGTGAACGGATCGAACTTGACAATCTCGATTCCTTGTTCACGTATTTTCTTGAGATGTTTCTTTTTAAGTGGTTTGTTGTTCGACCAGTTTCCGAATGCATCGAACATAGCTCGTACTTCGACCCCTTCTTTCACTTTTTCGGCCAGCAGGGCAAATAAAGCATTGGCGATGGAGTCATTTCGGAAGTTGAAATATTCCAGATGGACGTGGTGTTTAGCTTCCCGGATGGCTTCAAACAAATCGATAAACTTCTCCCGTCCGCTTTTTAGCAGTTTTACCTTATTATTATCAGATATAGGGATTCCCGATTCTTGTAAATAGCGTAGCACAAGGGAATCGCTGGTTAATCCGATTGAGTCCCTGGGATGTATCATCAGACTGTCGATGATACCTGCCTGAACACTCAATATAGGCAGGAACAGAAATAAAATAAATATACGTAATTTCAAAACTCTTCTCACTCTTTTAGTTTACAGAAGAACAAAGATACGATATCTAAGTTTGGGCTCCTTTGCTAACAAGGGCAAATTTATCATTCTTTAACGAAATAACTTCTTTCCAGGAGTTAATTATGCCATCGAAGCAACCTTTCGTGTAGCCATGAATAATAGTACAACAGCTGCGATAATAATTGACTTCGGATCAAGGCTGGAAGTGCCATGATTAATCATACCGATAAATACTTCTCTTATGGTTCCCCAAGCTGCTTCCAATCCGCCTAACCATACAAAAAGTGCGGCCGCCACAGTCATCACGAAAGCGCTCCAGATACGAGCCAGGCGATTACTACGA